>FYBJ01001254.1_pt1 | contig 11250 bp, 10 predicted proteins | sample 1134611 | NCBI WGS metagenome assembly FYBJ01 (sample SAMEA104116008, study PRJEB20421) | marine metagenome | isolation source: marine | reverse complement strand
GATCGGCGTCGTTGATGACCTCTTTCAGCACATCACGCGACTTGGGTCCGGCGATGGCAAAAACGCCCCACTGGGTGGTCACATCCTGGATCTCGATATAGCCGAACTCTTCCATCTTGTCCTCGGCCGCCTTGCGCAGGAAGTCGGCGTCATACTCGGTCCAGGCACCGGCAGAGACGAGGTAGTAGGTGTTCTCGCCATTGCGAACGATGGTGTATTCGGTGCGGGTGGTGCCGTGGCTGGTCAGCGCATAGGTCAGGTTGATGCGGCCGACCTTGGGCAGTTTGTTGCAGGTAAACCAATCCAGGAACTGGGTGGCACCGGGACCTTTGACGACGTGCTTGGTGAACGCGGTCGCGTCGATCAGGCCAACGCCTTCGCGGATGGCCTTGGCCTCGTCCACGGCATGCTGCCACCAGCCGCCACGGCGGAACGAGCGCGCATCGTGATCGTAGGTCTGTGGTGCATCAAGGGGGCCAAAGTAGTTGGGGCGCTCCCAGCCGTTGACCCAGCCGAATTGCGCGCCGCGCGCCTTTTGGCGGTCATAGGCAGGTGCGGTGCGCAATGGACGGCAAGCCGCACGCTCTTCATCCGGGTGGTGCAGGATGTAGACGTGCTCATAACATTCTTCGTTCTTGCGCGCTGCAAATTCGGTGGTCATCCAGTTGCTGCTGTAGCGCTTGGGGTCGAGCGAAGCCATGTCGATCTCGGCCTCACCATCAACCATCATCTGCGCCAGATAGTAGCCGGTGCCACCTGCGGCGGTGATCCCGAACGAGAACCCTTCGGCCAGCCACATGTTGCGCAGACCTGGCGCGGGGCCGACCAGCGGGTTGCCATCAGGGGTATAACAGATCGGACCATTGAAATCGTCCTTAAGGCCGGACTCGGCGCACGACGGCACACGCTCAGCCATCGCCATGTACTGATCCGCAATCCGGTCCAGATCGAGCGGGAACAGGTCGGCGCGGAAGCTGTCGGGCACACCGTGTTCGAACTGCGCGGGCGCGCCGTGTTCGTAGATCCCCAGAATCCAACCGCCGCGTTCCTCGCGGGCATAGGATTCATTGTCAGCGTCCCGCACAACGGGGTGCTCGGGGTTGCCCGCTTCGCGCCATTTGACCAGCTCGGGGTCTTTGTCCATGACGATGAAGGTGTGTTCAACAGGGATCGCGGGCATCTTGATGCCCAGCATCTTGGCGGTGCGCTGTGCGTGGTTTCCGGACGCGGTCACGACATGCTCGGCAGTGATCACCACCTGTTCGTCACTTGCCACCAGATTGCCGCCCTTTTCGACCATCTTGGTGCAGGTGACTTCCCAATGCGTGCCCGTCCAGTTGAAGGAATCGGCCTGCATCTTGCGCACGATGTCGACACCGCGCTGACGGGCGCCCTTGGCCATCGCCTGGGTCACATCGGCGGGGTTAATGTAGCCGTCTTCAGTGTGATAGATCGCGCCCTTCAGATCGCCGGTTTCGATCAGCGGCCAGCGCTCCTTGATCTGATCAGGTGTCAGCCATTCATAGGCGACATCGCAGGTCTCGGCGGTCGAGGCATAGAGCATGTATTCATCCATACGCTCTTGCGTCTGCGCCATGCGCAGGTTGCCCACGACGGCAAAGCCTGCGTTCAGGCCGGTCTCTTCTTCCAGTTGTTTGTAGAAATCGACCGAGTACTTGTGAATGTGGGTGGTGGCATAGCTCATGTTGAAGAGCGGCAGCAGGCCAGCCGCATGCCAGGTCGAACCGGACGTCAGTTCGTCGCGCTCGATCAGCATGACGTCGTCCCAGCCTGCCTTGGCCAGATGATAGGCAATCGAAGTTCCGACGGCACCACCGCCGACGACCAGTGCTTTGACTTGGGTTTTCATATCCGGGCGACTCCCCTTGAATTTTGCTGTCTCCATATGAAGGAAAGCCAAGCCCGGGCGCGACAATCATCCGACCTGTGATAAGGAAAAAACGACGCCTTGCCGATATCGGCTGTCGGTTTCTCGCCTTGGGTTTCAGTTTTGTACGATTTTGCAGCGTTTGACCGCCCCCTGCATGACGCAGTTCGATCCGCCAAAGCCACCCTTGTTGACACGCACCTCGACCGGTTTCTCGGCGGGCTGTTCGGCCGCGAACTGTGTTCCGCCCAGGGACGGTAAACTGTCCAACAGGCCCGAAAGAATTCCAGGAGTCTCCTCTGCCTGTTCAACTGCGGCATGCCGAGTGTCGGGTTCCTCGGATGAGGGCGCCATTTCCGCCTTGCGCCGATCCGCCCCAAACAAGCTTGAGACAGCGTGTCCGTACCCAATCTGCAATAGATCCTGATTCTCGAACACGGCACCACCCGTGATGTCCACAACGCCGTCCCGGTCAAGGCCCGAAACAAAGGTGTTGACCATCAAGGCCCCCATATCCATGTTCTCGATCTTCTCCATCGAGATCTTGGTCTGCATGTTTGACGCTTTCCGATACAGGTCATCCATTTGTTCGGCCCGCAATACCTGTTCGTCAATCGCCACGACATAACCCGCGCCGACGGCAGCGACGGGATGTTTCAAGACGGCGTTCAAGGCGGCATAATCCAGACTGCTCAGAAACCACCGGATCGTTTCATCACTGGCGTCCGTGCGCAGACGGATCACCACCTCTTCGTCAAATCCGATGCGTCCGACAAGATTGCGGTATTCCAGCGGCTCGTCCGTCGGGTTCATCATGCTGCGTGACACTTCGACAAAGCCGACACCGTCGAAAACGGCATAGCCCTCGGTCGCCTCCATACCCTTGGAAAAGGCCATCATGTTGCCCATTGCCAAGCCCGCCATTGTGTTGCGTTGCGCTTTGGGTTTGAAGGTGATGTCGAGCCACAGAGTTTCGACCCCGTTTGGCCCAGCCCCACTGTAGACACGCCCCGAACGGTCCAGAATACGCGCCATTGCGTTCTTTCCGCTGCGCTCTGCCGCGTAGATATCCGTAGTCGACACCGTGTTCGCCACTGGCGTGGGCTTGAAGGTCAACGCCTTGATGACAGGTGCCTTGTCGACCTGGGCAAAGCCGTAGCTCGCCCACCCCTCTGGCGGGGCAGGCATGAAACCCTGCCCCCCAGCGGCCCAACGATCCTGCCGGTCGGATTCGGCCCTGGCCGCGTCCCGGTCGGCCATCAAGGCCCCATAGCGGACGTTCAGATTCTGAAGATATTCGGAGGCCCCAAATGCGCCTTCCGCCTTCTTCGATTGCGCAAAGACGTCTACGCCAATCGCAACCGCGCCGCACACAGCAATAAATCCAACGGTGTTTGCAATGCTCATCAAAAAATACTCGCGCAAGGTGATCGGATAAGATCACCCTGCGCAAAAACTTTGGCAGTGCTTTGGCAAAACCGGGTGGAAATATGGCATTTCCACCAATCGCATTCAATCTGGCAGGATTTTCCCCGGGTTCATGATGTTGTCGGGGTCCAGGGCCTTTTTGATTGCCCCCATGTAGGTGGTCGCGGCCCCCAGTTCCTTGACCAGATAGGGGCGTTTGCCTTGACCGATTCCATGCTCGCCTGTGCAGGTTCCATCCATCGAAATCGCCATGTCGTTCAGCCAGCTCACAAACTCTTCGGCCCTGGCGACTTCGGTGGTGTTTTCCATATCGATCAGCAGCAGAGTGTGGAAGTTTCCGTCACCCACATGGCCCACGGTCGGGGCCAGCAGATCCAGGCTTGCGGCCTTATCCTGCGCGCTTGTCACGCATTCCGCCAAACGAGAGATCGGCAAGCAGACGTCCGTGGAAATACCGCTGGCACCAGGGCGCAACTGGAGCGATGCCCAATACATGTCGTGCCGCGCCTGCCACAGCTTGCTGCGTTCTTCGGTCGAGGTGGTCGAGGCAAAGTCGCTGCCGCCGAATTCCTCGGCGATCTGGCCAAAGGTTTCAGCCTGTTCGACAACGCCCGCCTCAGAACCGTGGAACTCCAGCAGCAGCAGGGGTGTTTCCGGCAAAGTCAGTTTGGAATAGTCGTTGGCTGCCTTGACCGACAGCGCGTCGAGCAGTTCGATCCGGGCCACCGGGATGCCATATTGGATGGTCATCATCACCGCCTGACAGGCCGCATCGACAGAAGGGAAGGAACAGCGGGCCGAACTGATCGCCTCGGGAATGCCTTGCAGACGCAGGGTGATCTCGGTGATCAGACCAAGCGTGCCCTCGGCCCCCACCAGCAGACGGGTCAGGTCGTAACCAGCCGAAGATTTCTTGGCCCGTTGCGCAGTGCGGATCACCTGCCCGTCGGGCATCACCGCCTCCAACGCAACGACGTTGTCCCTCATCGTGCCATAGCGCACCGCGTTGGTGCCGGATGCCCGGGTCGAGGCCATGCCGCCAAGCGAGGCATTGGCACCGGGATCAATGGGAAAGAACAGACCCTGATCGCGCAGATGGGTGTTCAGGTCTTCGCGTGTGACGCCGGGCTGCACGACACAGTCCAGATCACCGCTGTTGACCGTCAGGATCTTGTTCATCTGGCTGACATCAACCGAGATCCCGCCGGCAGGCGCGTTAACGTGCCCCTCAAGCGAAGTGCCGGTTCCGAACGGGATGACCGGCACCTTGTGAGTGGCGCAAATCTTGACGATCTCTGCCACTTCTTGGGTAGAGTGCGGGAACACCACCGCATCAGGCGACTGGTTTTCGATCCAGGTGGTGGTGTGACCATGCTGCTCGCGCACCGAGGCCCCGGTTTGCAAGCGGTCCCCGAATTGCTGTTTCAAAACACCAACCACCGTTTCAATGCCAGTGTCATTGCGCGGCAGCGCCGTGGCTTGGACCATGTCTCACTCCATACCTTCGTGTTGTCATGACAATACGCAGAGTAGTTGTCATGTCAACTAAAATGCAGATCACTCTCCCAAGGCGATCCCTTCACGCCGCGGATCGGCCCCACCTTTCAGAGTGTCGCCGATTTCGATGGCGTGCAAGCCGGATGTCAGGTCGCGCAGGTTGACCTTATACCCCATTTCTTCGAGCGGGGCTTGCAATGCCTCGGCATCCGAACCCTGTTCGATGTCATAGGTGCCAAAGCGGTTGACCAGATGCGGGGCCGACAGGGCCTGTTGCACATCCATCCCCCAATCGGCCCAGCTGACGATGGCGGTTGCGACATATCCGATGATCCGGCTGCCGCCCGGTGAGCCGATGGCCAACACTGGCGCGCCGTCCTTCATCACAATCGTCGGGCTCATGGACGACCGTGGCCGCTTCCCCGGCTCCAAGCGGTTGGCAATCGGCACGCCGTCGCGGTGGCTGCGGAACGAAAAATCAGTGAGCTCGTTGTTGAGCAGGAACCCGTTGGTCATCAGGCGTGAACCAAATGCGTTTTCGATGGTGGTCGTCATTGACAGTACATTGCCGTACCGATCCACGATCGAGATGTGCGAGGTCGAAGGCAGCTCAATCGCCTCATCGTCCGCCCAATCCAGGGTATGGTCGAATTCCGGCTTGCCCGGTGCCACTTCGGGCAGCGCGTCATCTCCATTCAAAAGCCTGGCCCGCTCGGCCAGATAATCCCTTTCGACCAGCCCGGCTGTCGGCATCGGAACATAGTCACTGTCGGCCATGTAACGGCCCCGATCAGCAAAGGCCAAACGCGAGGCATCGCCGATCAACCGCCAGCTTTCGGGGTTTTCCGCACCTAAAGTGGCCAGATCATAATTGTCCAACATGCCCAGGATTTGCCCCACGGTCAGCGCACCTGAAGATGGCGGCCCCATGCCGCAGACGTCATACGCACGATAGGCGGCACAGACGGCATCGCGGTTCTTGACCTGATAAAGCGCCAGATCGGTTTGAGACAGCACACCTGGATTGCCCCCGGCCCCGCGTACGGTCGCCACGATATCGGCGGCAATCGGACCGGTGTAAAACCCATCGGCACCCTGAGCGGCCAAGGTTCGCAGCGTTTGAGCATAGGGCGAATTCGTCAGGATGTCGCCCGTTTTCAAAGGCACACCTCCTGGCAGGAAATACTAGGCCGTTGCCGCGAACCGCTCCAGGCGTTCAGCATCCCGCTCGACCAAACCGGCCAGCCGGGGCGAAACACGGAACCCCTGCTCAGCCAGTTCAATCCCGGCGTCGAACAATGCAGGCCACGGCGACCGCCCCCATCGGCGGTGCGCCTCTTCCAGAAGCGCAGGCGTTCCCGGAGTGCCAACCGAACGGCCACCAACCACGGCGTCAAAGAACTTCAACGGCTCTCCGGCGGCGTCCTGAAACAACCGCGGCGTTGCGGCCAGGGGCGCGGTTTCGCGGCCGTCCAGAGTGGTCAGGCTTTGCGAAGCAGCATCGTACCAAACCAAAAAAGCACCACCACCCAGACCCGAGGATTGAGGCTCGACCAGACCCAGCACGATTTGCACGGCCACCATTGCATCCGCAGCCGTACCGCCGCCTCGCAACACCTGGGCCCCGGCTTCGACTGCCAGAGGGTTGGCCGCGGCCGCCATCCAGTTCTCGGCCTCCACAACCTGGCCTGTCTCTTTTGCAGCCAACGCAATGCGGGCGGCATCCGAAAGGGTATGAACCTGACCAGCCGTCGCGGCTTCGGGCGCGACGGCGTCTGCCGCCTCTTGCGCCTGCGCCATGGGAATTGCAAAAACAGAGGTCAAAAACCCCGCCCTTACCAAATTGTGCATTGCAAATACTCCGGTCTGAAAATTCACTTGGAAGCCCGATCCTAAGCCAATTTTAATCTTCGCCAAGTTTCATCTTCGGCGTTCATCATGCATCGGCCGATTGTCTCTCATACCGACAACGGGGGGAAAGGAATGAAATACACCTTCGGCGTTCTTTCTGCTTTGGCTCTGGCACTTGGTGCGGACGCCATGCCTCCGGCTGATGTAAAGCTCCCACCTGATGCGCCCTCGGTCATTTCGGATTTTCACAGCATGCGGGGCGCGAACCAATTGCCGCGAACCAGACCTCATCAGGGAATCGACATTAGCGGACCCAATGGCTTGGTTATCCTTGCAGCTGCCGATGGGATCGTGCGGGATGTGGAGACTGCCAGATGCTGGGGACCGACAATCGTGATTGACCACGGGCTTGGGGTCGACGGCAAACCGTTGATCGCTGTCTATGGCCATCTGGGCCAGGTTTCAGTCGAGCGAGGGCAGCGCGTGTCACGCGGGCAACCCATCGCGACTTTGGGCGACAACCACGGGGTTTATAAGTGTGCTGTGGGCATCCGCCATCTGCATTTTCAATTAGGACGAATATGGCGATCTGGCGTCAAAGGCACATACTGGGGTCATGTCCGGTTCCTGGTCGACGGCCGGACAGGAGTTGACCCCCATCGCTACTGGGCAGATGGAGCAGGGCGTGTCACCTGCTTTCAGCAAGGGGTTGATTACCCAAAAGGCACCCTGACCTATCCCGCGTCCTGCCGCTGAGCTTACAGCATCGCAGGCACGACCTGATCCGGCGGGCGATGGCCGTCCTCAAAAGTCTTGACGTTGATGATCACTTTTTCACCCATCTCGATCCGCCCTTCGATGGTTGCCGAGCCCATGTGCGGGAGCAGCACCACATTCGGAAGCTCACGCAGGCGCGGGTTCACGTCTGTGCCATGCTCATAGACGTCCAGCCCGGCGCCCGCGATCTCACCATTGCGGATCATACGGGTCAGTGCGTTTTCATCGATGACCTCACCGCGCGAGGTGTTCACGATCACACCCGTGGGTTTGATCAACTTGAGCCGACGCGCATTCATCAGGTGAAACGTGTTTGGGGTCGAAGGGCAGTGAATGGACAGAATGTCCATTCGTGCCACCATCTGGTCCAGGCTTTCCCAATAGGTGGCATCCAGTTCGCGCTCGATCTCTGGACGTAGACGGCGGCGATTGTGGTAATGCACCTGCATGCCAAACGCCGAAGCGCGTCGGGCAACGGCTTGGCCAATACGGCCCATGCCCAGAATGCCCAAACGACGTCCACCAAGCCGGCCACCCAGAAACGCAGTCGGTGCCCAGCCATCCCAATCGCCTTTTTGCATTGTCCCCATCCCTTCGGGCAGGCGACGGGTGACAGACAGAATCAGAGCCATGGTCATATCGGCGGTGTCATCGGTCAGCACACCGGGTGTGTTTGATACCAGAATCCCGCGACGACGAGCCGTTTCCACGTCAATGTGATCAACACCTGCACCATAGTTCGCGATCAGCTTCAACCGTTCCCCGGCTTGTCCGATCAGACCTGCATCAATTGCATCAGTCACCGTAGGCACCAGAACGTCAGCATCTTGCACAGCTTCGACCAGTTCCGCTCGGGTCATCGGCGTGTCGTCGTTGCGCAGGCGCACATCAAACAACTCGCTGAGCCGGGTTTCGACCGCTTCGGGCAACCGTCGCGTAACAACAACACTCAGACGTTCTCTTGACACTTCCGCTCTCCCAGTCTTTTCAAACAGCTCCGCGCCATGTCATCGTGGCGCAGGAACAGGCGAGGCACAAGAACCCCATGCGCAAATGACGCAGCCTTTTTTGACAAAGCAGTCGAGTATTCAGGCAGGCAGGCAGTGAAACATTCGAGTTCATTCTGGCGCCGCGTTTTGGCGGCACTTTTCAGTTTTTCAATCGCCTTGGGGGCGACAGCGGCCTATGCGCAGGACAAGCGCGGCCCTGTGACCAACCTCCCCTTGCCGCGCTATGTCTCGATGAAGGCGAGCGAAGGGAACGTTCGGCGTGGGCCGTCCCTAACCCACCGAATTGACTGGGTATTCAAGCGCCGCGACATGCCGCTGCAAATCACGGCAGAACATGGCAATTGGCGCAAGGTGCAGGACCGGGACGGCGCAGGCGGCTGGGTTCACTACGCATTGCTGTCGGGGGCCCGCACCGTCCTGATCGAACGTGACATGATGCCGGTGCATGCACGTCCAGATCCCAGCGCTCCGGTCACTGCGCATTTCGAACTGGGTGTCGTGGCCCGGTTGGGCAAGTGTTCAGCCGATTGGTGCCGCATCTCGGCCGGTGGCTATCGTGGGTGGGCCAAAAAGGAAGACCTTTGGGGTGTCACACCCGATGAGTTGCGAGGCTGAAACTTCAGCCCCGCAAGGACTATCACGATGTGCGCGCTATGAAGTCGTTGGTAATCCGAGCCAGTTCCGGCCCCACATCCTCTTGCAGGAAATGACCGGCACCCGGCAGGATCGTATGCGGCTGCCCTGCTGCACCGGGGCACAGTTTCTGGAACACCTTGTCCACCCCGGCCATGATCTTGTCATCGGCGCCAAAGGCGGTCAACACCGGTGTGTTCAACCCCTGCAACACGCCCCAAGCCTCGCGATTGGCCGGGGATGAGGGGTTATCAGGACTGTCAGGCACCAGAACGGGAAACTGCCGCGCGCCTTCCTTGTGAGCCTCATCAGGGTAGGGCGCATCGTAAGCCGCAATTTCTTCGTCCGTCAGTTTGCTGGTGGTCCCGCCATAGACGATACGACCGGCCGGAAACTGCGGCACCTCTTGGCTGAAACTGCGCCAGGCTTTGAATGCTTCGCCCATTGGCTGATCCCCGGTCGGCAGCGCGGTGTTGGCCACGACGACGCGCGCAAACCTGTCAGGCATCTCTGCCCACAGACGCAAGCCGATCAAACCGCCCCAGTCCTGGCAGACCAGAGTAATGTTGCGCAGATCCAGCTGGCGCACCACCGAGCCCATCCAACCGACGTGCCGTTCGTAGGTGTAGTCGCCACGCTGACTGGGTTTGTCCGACCGACCAAAGCCGACCAGATCGGGCGCGATGACCCGATGCCCCGCTGCCGTGAACACCGGGATCATGTGCCGATACAGGTAGGACCAACTGGGCTCTCCATGCATCGCCAACACCGGGTTCGCAACCGTTGGCCCTTCGTCCAGGTAATGCACCCTCAGGCTGCCGCCTTCGGTGTCGTCCACCTCCAGGTAGTTCGGTTTGAACGGGTAGTCTTTGAGACCTTCGAAACGCTCGTCGGGCGTGCGCAATGCCTTCATGGTCTGTCCTCCTCCTGTTGCGATTGAGCCTAGCATTCGCCTTGCGTCCCGCTAGGGTGAACGTCGCGACAATTTAGCGAAGGACATGCAGATGAAAGCGATCACTTACAGCGCATTTGGTTCCGCAAACAAGGTTCTGACCTTGGTGGATGTGGACTGCCCCCCCCCGGGGCCGGGTGAGGTGACAGTGGACATCTCGATGTCCGGCGTGAACCCGTCAGACGTGAAGTCGCGCGCTGGGCGACCCGGACTGGACAAGCCCGTATTTGACCGGATCATCCCGCACAGCGACGGCGCTGGTGTCATATCCGCCGTCGGAGATGATGTGCCTGCGTCGCGTATCGGCGAACGTGTCTGGCTGTGGAATGGCCAATGGAAGCGCCCATTTGGAACCGCGGCCCAGCAGATCACCCTGCCCGCGGAACAGGCCGTTCCCCTGCCCGCCTTGGTTAGCGATGAAGTCGGTGCCACCTTGGGCATTCCAGGTCTGACCGCAACGCACGCGGTGTTCAGCGGCGGCGATATCCGCGACCAGACAGTCCTAATTCATGGCGGAGCGGGCACAGTGGGATACCTTGCCGTGCAGCTGGCCAAATGGGGCGGTGCGCGCGTGATCACCACGGCCCGTGGTATTGGTCTTGAGCGTGCCAAAGCAGCCGGCGCTGACGTCGCTCTCGAGTATAGCGCGGCGGATCTGGCGCAGCAGATCCTGATGTCCAACAACGGCCAACAGATCAACAAGATCATCGACGTTGAACTGGGAGCGAACATTGACATCAACGCCGAGGTGATCGCCGAGAACGGGCGCATCAACGCGTATGGCTCGGCCAGGGACATGACACCCACCTTGCCGATCTTTCCACTGCTGTTCAAAGCGGTGACTCTCGAAATCGTCCTTGTTTACCTGCTGACATCAACCGAACGCCAGTTCGCAATCGACACCATGACCGCAGCGCTGACAGACGGTGCGCTTCACAGCCCCATCGAACAGGTGTTTCCATTTGAGCAAGCGGCTGCGGCGCACGAGGCCGTCGAAGCAGGTGGCCGCGCTGGTGCAATTCTGCTTTCAACAACCACCTAAAAAGGGTGAAAAAAATTTGCGGTTCGAGGTTACTTTTTTGCTTCGAACCTCTTGCGCCCTACGAACACTCGGCGTAGACAGCCGCTCACCGATGGGGTGTGGCCAAGTGGTAAGGCAACAGTTTTTGGTACTGAAGATCGTAGGTTCGAATCCTACCACCCCAGCCACCTTC
>FYBJ01000854.1_pt1 | contig 11250 bp, 7 predicted proteins | sample 1134611 | NCBI WGS metagenome assembly FYBJ01 (sample SAMEA104116008, study PRJEB20421) | marine metagenome | isolation source: marine | reverse complement strand
GACAACCTCTGACAGCGACGTCCCTTCAGGCACTTCAGCCAGAGCGATGCCTTCGTCTTCTTCGATCGCTGCATTGGTCCTGGGCACGACCACTGTTCGGCCATCGGCAAACGGATTGGGCTGTATGGCCAAGGGGGCCTCTTCGACGCGCAGGGTCAGGTTGCCCTGGGACACGGCCACGCGAGAGATACGAACGTTGTCACCCATCACGATAGTGCCCGAACGTTGGTCCACGACCACGCGCGCCTTGCGCTCGGGTTCGACCAGGATATTCTCCATCCGACCGATCGCATGGGCGGTTGAGGCGGCCCGCGTGGCGGGGATATCGACTTCGACCGTGCCGGAATCACGCATGAAGGCCACACGCGTGTTGAAGGTGCGGTTGATTGCGGTTTCGATCCGGCCGGCAGTGGTGAAATCCGGTTCGCGCAAGGCCAGCCGAATCTGGGTCAGATCACTCAAGGTAAAATCGATTTCGCGTTCCACGCGGGCCCCTGAGGGAATCACACCGGATGTGGGTACGCCGCGCACGACAGATGCCGCCTCACCTTCCGCGACAGCGCCCCCCGCCAGAACCGTGCCTTGGGCGACGGCATAGATCTGACCGTCGGCGGCGTTGAGCGGGGTCATTACCAAAGTGCCACCCAGCAGGCTTTTGGAATCTCCGATGGCCGACACAGTCACATCGATCTGACTGCCGACGCGGGAAAACGGCGGCAGATCGGCGGTGACGAAGACCGCGGCCACGTTTTTGGGGCGAAACTGCTCACCGGTGACATTCACTCCGAGACGTTCCAGGATGTTGGACATGATCTCTTCGGTGAAAGGGGCGTTTCGAAGTCCGTCGCCGGTGCCGTTCAGGCCAACCACCAGGCCATAGCCCACCAGGTCATTGCCCCGCACCCCGTCAAAATCGACCAGATCCTTGAGGCGCACGGCACCTGCGGACACCACCGAGGGCAGGAGCGCGCAGAGAAGAAGACAGATCAGTTTTTTCATCTCAGGAAATTCACCAAATTGAGGGAGGACGTTCGGGCCGTGACCGTGTAAAGGCTTTGCAGTTGTACCTGGACGCTTTGCAGGCGTGTTGTGACCTCGAATGGGTCCGCTCCGATAAGCTTATTGCGCGCAAACTCCAGGCTGGTCTTGGTGGCCGAATTGCGTGTCTCGGCCTGATCAATGCGGGCCTCGGCGTGGCCGACATCTGCCCGCAATCCAACGATTTCGTCCTTGGCGTTGGTCAGGCCTGCCCCGGTTTTCTTGAGCAGTTCGGTTTGTTCGTCATCGTTTAAGCCCACGGTGCCATCGGTGGCCAAGGCGGCCAGGGCGGTGTTGAGCAGCACCTCGCGGAAGGTGGAGTTGTCGGCCCGGAGGGTCAGTGAGACCTCGTCGTTTTTTCCGACCGAAAGAGGAGCCAGGGATTGGTCCGAACCTTGGTAGATCACGGTTTCGAACCCTGCCGGGTCGTTGAACCAGTCGCGCGCGGCCGTGATGGCGTCGTTGGCGGTTGCGCTGCCTGCGATGACAGCTCGTATCTCTTGCAACAACGTGCCGGCGCTCTCCAGCGGGACCTGATCGGTGGCAACCCCGGCAAACAGGCTGCGGCCAGCTACAGCCTGGTTCAGTGACCCAATCATCGCGCTGAGTTCGGATTCGGCCTGTAAACTGGCCTGGTTCCGGTTGATGTCTTGTCCGAAACTCCCGATCGCAGTCAGGCTGTTGGCGAGATCACCGGTCCGTTTGTCCAGATTTTCGAGGCTGCGTTGTACGGTCGTGGCAAACACCCCGGCTTCAGCCGTGGCGGTCGAGTAGCTGTCCAGCCGTTTGAGAGAGCGTTCAACATCGGCCAGAAGCGAGAACTCTCCGTTTAGATGTTCCGACACATCGGCGACGCGCCCGCTTGCAAGTTCGTCGGTCAATTTTGAAATTTCGGTTCTGATTTCGGTGCTTCTGGTCTGAAACATCAGGGTTCGGGCGAGATCGCCAATTGATGACATGCTCATGAATTACAACCTCAACAAAGTGTCCATCAGCTCATCCACCACTTGGATGACGCGGGCGTTGGCGGCATAGGCCTGCTCAACCAGGATCAGGTTCTGAACTTCGGCGTCGGTATCCACACCGTTTTCCTTTTCGATGCGTGTCATTTCGGCCTGGTTTGCGGATGCAAAGCTGAGCGCCCTGGACGATGTGCTGTTGTCAGACGCGACCTTGGACAACAGCGCGGCGCTGAGGCCTGCCGCTGTCAGATCTCCGGTGCCGAAGCGGTCATCGGGCTGGGTACGCTTGGCGGTCAGAGCATCTTCGAACGCCTTGAGTTGACGGGCGTCGCCTTGCTCTCCCGGGGTGGTTGCCCCCAGGCCAGTTCTCAGTTTCCAGGTGTCACCGCCGTAATCAGGATCGACGATGGCGTTCACTTCGATCCGACCAGCAAGACCGGCCGGCGCGGTGGCAGAGAAGGGATTGCCGTCGTCGGTAAAGAGACCCGCCTGTCCCGCCGAAACGGTGTTGTCCAGGCCGGTGGCCTCGAACCGCTCGATCAAATCTCGGGCGACGGCGTCCAGGTCTTCTTGCGCTTGGACCGAAAGGACATCGCGCACCTCGAACTGGGCGGCAAGGGTGCCGCCGCGGATGGCCGACGTCGGACCACTGGTGTTTACCGCGATCCCGTTGATTTCCAGTCCAGAGAGCAGATTGTTCTGCACGGTCATATGGGGCTTGGTTTCCCCGGTCAGGTTGAAGCTGAGTGTGGCCGCCTTGCCGTCCACCAGAATGGCCCCGCCATCGGTGAACAGGGCGATCTGACCGTTGCCGCGTTGAGCGATGTTGACTGGCGTGATCTCGTTGATTTCGTCGACGGCCTTCTGGCGTTGATCCAATAGTGCGTTCACATTGCCGCCCGAGCCCGAGATGTCCTGAATTTTCTGATTCAGATCCTCGACGTTTTTCAAGGCAGCATTCAGACGATCGATCTGGCTGGCGATACTGCGATCCGCGTCTGACCGGGTTTGACGCAACGTTTCAGATGCGCTTGAAATCGAGCTTGCAAGATCCTTGGCCCCGGTCACTGCCAGTCCTAAACGTGTGGCAGATTCCGGCATGCTTGCAGCCTGCAGCAAGGCGCTTTCGAACTCGGCCAGCCTGGAGGTAATCGAAGACGCATCGTCCGTTGTGCCAATCGCATTTTCCAATGCGGCGTGAAAGTCGGCGATCGTGCTTGCATAGCCTTGGGCGGCATCGGCGTCACGCCGGTTTGACAACAGCACGGGATCCGTGTGCCGGGCCACCCCGACGACACGCACCCCGGTGCCGCTGTACCCGTTCGTGGCGACTTCAATAGACCTGCGTGCATACCCTGGCGTAAGTGCGTTTGCGATGTTGTCCGACACGATGCCAGTTGCGCGGCCAGCAGCGGTCAGGCCGCTGAGTGCGCTGTTGAATGCCGAGGTAATGGTCATGATCAACGTCCCCTGAACAAATTGATCAAGCGCCGGTTAGCGCTTGATGTTGGTGGTTTCCTGGAGCATCTCATCCACGGTCGTAATGACCTTTGCGCTGGACGAATACGACCGCTGTGTCTGAATCATAGCGGTCAGTTCATTGGCGATGTCAGTTGTCGATTCCTCGCGCGAGAAGCCTGCAATGCTGCCGGTTGGACCTTCGCCTGCGTTCCACAGGAAGAACGTGCCGCTTTCGCGGGACGGCTCATAGGTCTGGCTGTCAAGCGCGACCAACCCGTTGGGGTTTGGCAGGTTCACCAGCGGGATTTGAAAGACCTTGCGGCTTGCGCCTGAGTCAAAGAAGGCGTGGACAAATCCGTTTTCATCCACCTCGACCCGGGTCATGGTGCCGACGGCCGACCCATCCTTGGTTATCGAAACCGGGGCAAAGGTATCAGACAGCTGGGTGATCCCATTGGCGTCATTCGGGCGCCCGATATTGATTTCCATCGGACCGCCGGCCACGTTGACGATCATTGTTCCGGCTGTAGCGTCATAGGCGCCACCGGTCGTGGTGGTGACGCTGGCCAGAGTGCCGCCGTCTGTTCGGCTGTCGTTGAAGTTCAGCGTGTATTCGCCCACGATTGCGCCACCCGACGCAGTGTCCCGCATGATCATGGTCCATTGATTGCTTTCACCTGTGGCGGGGACAACCGGTACCAATTCGACCTGCAGGTTTTCGGATTTGCCCAGATTGTCGAAGTATTCGACGGACAGCGGCTGTGAATCACCCGGGGATCCAGCCTCGGTTGCAGTTGCAGGCAGGTTCATGCGCAGGTTCATCTGTGTCGTGGGCGAACCCGAGAGCTGATTGACGCTGAGCTGAACCGGGGTCAGGCCGTCCGCCGTGTCACGCGGCAGGTTGGGGATGGTGCCGTCAGGGTTGGCGCGCCAGCCCATCAGGACAAGACCGGATTCGGTCACCAGGTACCCTTCGGCATTGGTTCGAAATGACCCGGTTGTCGTCAGCAACATGTTCGGGTTGCTGTTGCCACCCGCGATCTCGGAGGTTTTTGCCACTGGCAGCATGCCGCCGCCGCGCACCGACAGGTCAGTTGCGTTCGATGTGGTCACAAGCGACCCGCGTTGGTCGATCATCCGTTGTGTTGTGGAGCGCACACCACCGGCAGAGTAATTGCCGCCACCGGCCGAGTTCACCAGAGAATGAAAATCGGTTTCGGCACGCTTGTACCCGAACGTCGAAGAGTTCGCGATGTTGTCGGATATCGACGCCAATCGGCTGGCATTTGCGGTCAGCGCCGCTATGCCGGCATTCAATGAGGAGGAAATAGTCATGGATACGCCTTTCTGCTGCATCAAGAAAAATCTCGATGCAACAGCTAGCGCACCAGCACTTAACACCCCGCTAACAGGTAAAAACCTATCTATCTTGTTTTACTGATCGCGCAGATACACGATTTCGATACGGTCGTTTCTGGCACCCATCGGGTTTTTGGCCGTCAGTTTGCGGTCAGCATACCCGGTCACTCGCTTGATGCGTTCCGCGTCCAGACCGAAGCCTTCGAAAAGCATCCGGGTGCGTGCGGCGCGGGCCGTCGACAGCTCCCACACGGGGCTGTCGGCCAGAACCACCGGGTGGGCACGGATATGCCCGCCGATTGCGATGCCATTGGACACCAGGCCAGAGTGGCGGACAACCAGTCTTGTCAGCTCTTTCATCAGCGGTGTCGGTCGGTCGGTGCGCTCTTCGAAGAGAGGCTCGTCTTCGGTTGAAAACAGCTCAACGATCAGCCCCTCATCAGTTACCCGCGTGACAATGTGCTTGAGTGCCTCTTTGCTGACCAAGCTTTCGCCGCCACGGCCCATGAGCGCGGCCTCGAGCGACCTGAACTCTTCGTTGGGGGCGTTGTCGCCCCCTTGTTTGTCTACGCCGGTCGCGCCGCGCGCCTTGTTGCCGTCTGACTGATATCGGTTGCTGGCACCGGTTCCGTTTTTTGCCATCGTCAGTTCGGAAAACATGTTGTCCCCGCCAAAGGCGCCGTTGCCGCCTCCGGACACAGGATTCAGGGGGACGGACGGCGAAAAGTAGTCGGCCAGCCCCTTTCGCTGTTTCTCTGTTGTTGCATTCAGCAGCCACATCAACATGAAAAAGGCCATCATCGCCGTCACGAAGTCCGCATACGCGACCTTCCAGGCTCCGCCATGGTGGCCACCGCCACCTACTACCTTTTTCCGTTTGATGATGACTGGCGCCGCATTGGATTGCGCACCCATCTCCACCACCTATTTTTATCACCCGAGATCAGGGATATCAGGGCAGGCGTTAAGAGATGTCTAACAGGTAAAACTGTTGGTAGTTTCGGGCCCCTGACCGGGATGGCAGGGGCCCTGGTAATGTCAGCCAGCGTCCAGCAGAACGTCTCCGAACTGATCGCGCAGCTTGTTTTTCAGCACCTTGCCTGTGCCGCCCAGGGGCAGGTCGTCGACAAAGATAACCCTGTCGGGGATCTGCCAGGACGCGATCTTGCCGGTGTAATGGGCCAGCAGTGCGGCTTCATCCAGATCCGCACCGGGGTGCTTGATTGCGATGATCACAGGGCGTTCATCCCATTTGGCATGTTTGGCCGCGATGGCGGCGGCATTGGCCACGGCGTCGTGAGAGATGGCGATATCTTCCAACTCGACCGTCGAAATCCATTCGCCGCCGGACTTGATGATGTCCTTGGAGCGGTCTCGGATGATCATGTAGCCGTCGCTGTCGATTGTCGCCACATCGCCTGTGTCGAACCAGCCGTCGGCGGTCAGCGCGGTGCCATCTGCCTTGAAATATGTGTCGACAATCCAATGGCCGCGGATTTGCAGGTTGCCCTGGGTTTCGCCATCCTCGGGCAACCGTGTTCCTTCGTCGTCCACCAGGCGCAATTCAACGCCATAGGGGGGGCGCCCCTGGCCCTCGCGCAGCTTGGCTTTTTCGGCGCCCGACAACGCTTCGTGTTTTTGCAGCAACTGGTTGAGCGTACCAAGCGGGCTGGTTTCGGTCATGCCCCAGGCGTGGATCAGCTCCACGCCATAGCGGTCGCGGAAGGTGGGGATCATCACAGTGGGCAGGGCCGAGCCGCCAACGACCGTGCGCTGCAGGCTTTCGGCTTTGGAGCCGGTGGATTCGAGCGCGGCCAGAAGGCCCATCCAGATTGTTGGAACCCCAAGTGCGACCGAGACCTGCTCGCCGTCGATCAGTTTCACCAGGCTTTCACCGTCCAGGTTCGGCCCCGGCAGCACGATTTTGCACCCAATGGCGGCAGCAATGTAGGGCACACCCCAGGCGTTGGCGTGGAACATGGGCACCACGGCCATCACCGTATCCTTGGCCGACAGGGCCATGCCGTCGGGCTGGTTGCCCGCGATCGAGTGCAAGACTGTGGTGCGGTGGGTGTACTGCACGCCCTTGGGGTTGCCGGTGGTGCCGGAAGTGTAACACAGGCTCGAGGGCAGGTTTTCGTCCAGCTCGGGCCAGGTGGCGTCGTCGGATTCGCCCTCGATCAGTTCGTCATAGAACAGCAGCCCGTCGATCATGGCCGCGGCTTCTTCATCGCGGGGGCCCATCAACACAACGTGCTTGAGCGTCTTCAGGTGCTCGCCCAATTTGGCCGCCACGGGCAGGAAGGTCCGATCCAGAAACAGGATCTGATCTTCGGCGTGGTTGATGATGTAAATCAGCTGTTCGGGAAACAGACGCGGGTTGATCGTGTGGCAAACCATGCCAGCGCCCGCGACACCAAAGTAGATCTCCAGATGCCGCCGGTTGTTCCAGGCGATGGTGGCGCAGCGGTCGCCGGTTTTCAGACCCAGCCGCGCCAGGGCGGCGGCCAGCTTGCGGGCGTTGGATTCGACCTCGCCCCAGGTGCTGTGGATCACCTCGCCCGAGGTTTCCACGGAGACCACCGTTGTATCGCCGTGGTATCGACCCGCATGTTCGATCAGCGAGCTGATGGTCAGCGGCTGATGCATCATTTTGCCAAGCATTATGTCTCTCTCTTTACTCTGCAGCGTGTGAGGCAGGTCGAGCCGCGCGGATCATGTCCGCGGCTTTCTCTGCAATCATGATAGTGGGGGCGTTGGTGTTGCCGCCGATCAGACGTGGCATGATCGAGGCATCGACAACACGCAGCCCTGTCAGCCCGTGCACGCGCAGCTCCGGGTCCACCACGGCCATGTCATCGACGCCCATTTTACAGGTGCCGACGGGGTGATAGATCGTGTCCGCGCGCGAGCGGATGTGATCCTCCAGCTCGGAATCCGAGGGCTCACCGTCGATGAACATCTCGGACTTGATGTACCCCTTCAGCGGCGGTGTCTGCATCAGATCGCGGGTCATCCGCGTGCCTTTCATCAGCACAGCCAGATCTTCGTCATTGCTCAGGAACTTGGGGTCGATCCGGGGGGCGTCCGTCGGGTTGGCTGAATTCAGCGTGACCTCGCCCCGCGTCTTGGGGCGCAGCACGCAGACGTGGCAGCTGAAGCCGTGACCCAAGTGCAGCTTGCGGGCATGATCGTCGACCACCGAGATCACGAAATGCAGCTGCACGTCGGGCCGGTCGAGGTTGGGGTCGGTCTTGAAGAACGCACCCCCTTCGGCAAAGGGCGTTGCCAACATGCCAGAGCCATCTTTGCGCCAGGCCGCCATGTGTTTCAACAGGCTGACCGAGGCTGACAGCCCGATCCCGAAGTTGTCTTTGTCTGCCGTTTTGTAACCCAGCACAAAGTCCAGGTGATCTTGCAGGTTCTGACCAACACCGGGCAGCTCATGAACCATCTGGATGCCGTGTGGTGTGATATCTTGCGGCCGTCCAACGCCCGACAGCTGTAGCAGTTGGGGCGAGTTGAAGGCGCCGCCGCACAGGATCACCTCTTTGTCTGCGCGCACCTCGTGGTCGGCCTTGCCGCTGCGATAAGTGACGCCGACGGCGCGCTTGCCTTCAAACACGATGCGCGTGGCGTGGGCGTTGGTGATGACGGTCAGGTTGGGCCGATCCATGACCGGGTGCAGATAGGCGGCGGCGGCCGAACACCGCTCGCCCACCTTGTCCGGATCATGGAACTGCGTCACCTGATACAGGCCGATGCCTTCGTTGTCGCCGGTGTTGAAATCGTCAGACCGGCGGATTTGCATCGCTTCGCCTGCTTCGACAAAGGCTTGCGAAATCGGGCGGGGGGATTGCTGATCTGACACTTGCAGGGGGCCGTCGTTTCCATGCATGTCGCTGGCGCCGTGCTGGTTGTTTTCCGCCCTAAGGAAATAGGGCAGCACATCGTCCCAGGCCCAACCGTCACAGCCAAGTTCGGCCCATTCGTCGTAATCCCTGGAATGGCCGCGCACGTAGAGCATCGCATTGATCGCGCTGGACCCGCCAAGCGCCTTGCCGCGTGGCTGATAGCCTTGCCGTCCCTTCAGGCCCTCTTGCGGGACAGTCTCGAACGCCCAGTTGTTGATCTTGGGCTTGCCGGGCAGCATCGCCACCACGGCGGCCGGAGCGCGCACCAGAATGCTGTCACCGCGCCCGCCGGCCTCAAGCAGGCAGACGGTTGTGTTGGGATCCTCGCTCAGGCGTGCGGCCAGAGTTGACCCGCCGGACCCTCCTCCGACGATCACGTAGTCATACGACATAGGTCTCTCCCCCCTGTTGTCGTTGTCTGGTGTCATGAAGCCCTGCAAGGGGCCGGAATGTCCACTTTGACCGGGCGTCAGATTGTCCAAACGGCGGGTCTTGGCCGACGTGCCGTCGTGGGGTCTGTTTGTGCATCAACAGTTGAAGCAGGGGCGCGTTTCGGCAAGGGTTGCGATAGTTTCCGTAGCCGAGCCGAGAGTTGACCTTGCCCCATTCCCCCACCCGCATCACCGCGCCGCAGTCCGAAGACATCGCGTTTCTGGATTTTGGAAGCGCCTTTGTCCGGCATGCGCAGGAGCGCCCGGATCATATCGCGGTTGTGGATGAGGCGGTGTCCCTGACCTGGCGCAGCTTCGATCATCACGCGCGCTGTGTGGCGGCAAGGCTGCAAGCCGAAGGCGTCGGTCCCGGCACGGCTGTTGCGGCCCTGGCCAACAATTCCGCGGCATATCTGACGTTCTATGCAGGCGTGATTCTGGCCGGTGGCGCAATGGTGCCCTTGCCGACCAGCGCCACATCGGAGGTGTTGAGCAAAATGCTGGGCGATTGCGGCGCGCGGCTGCGGTTTGCCTCTGCGCAACACAGCGAAATGGCGGCGACACTTGGGTTTGCCGACGCGGTGCTGGATCGTGAACTGTTCGACTGGGCAGTGGGTGAACCTCTGGAACATCCCGTCTCTGTCCCACCTGAGAGCATGTTTGATCTGATCTACAGCTCGGGCACAACGGGCACGCCCAAGGGGATCATTCACGATCACCTGTTTCGCGGACGACAGTTGATGCGAATGCCAGTGTTTGGGCTGGACGAAAATGCGCGGCTGCTGATGTCAACGCCGCTTTACTCGAACACGACTCAGGTTGCGGTGCTGCCCGTTCTGGCGCGCGGTGGGACGGTGGTCAGCATGGCCAGGTTCGATACGCTTCGCTTCCTGGAACTGTCACAAGCGCACGCGATCACCCACGCCATGCTGGTGCCGGTGCAATATATGCGCCTGATGCGCGAGCCGTCGTTTGATGACCATGACCTGTCGAGCTACCAGACCAAACTCTCAACCTCGGCGCCGCTGCCTGCGCCCTTGATCCAGGATGTCCTGAACCGTTGGCCCGGCAAGCTGTTTGAGCTGTACGGCATGACCGAAGGCGGCATCAGCACGGTGCTGGATTGCGCCAGCTTCCCCGACAAGCTCGACACAGTGGGTCGCCCGGTTCAAGGCTGTGATGCGCGGATCATCGACGAGACCGGCGATGAACTGCCACCCGGCGAATTTGGCGAAGTGGTGGGGCGGGCAGGGGCCATGATGCAGGGTTATCTGAACGCCGATGCCAAGACGCACCAGGCCATGTGGCGCAGTCCCGAGGGTGAGGATTTCATACGCACCGGTGACATGGGCCGGTTTGATGTGGATGGGTTCCTGACGCTGATGGACCGGAAAAAGGACATGATCCTGTCGGGCGGGTTCAATATTTATGCCGCCGATCTTGAGCGGGTGCTGCGGGATCACCCGGACGTGGCCGACGTTGCCGTGATTGCGGTGCCGTCTGACGATTGGGGCGAGACTCCATTGGGGTTGGTCGTGCGAACACCAAACGGTCAAGCCTCGGGTGACGATATCATGGGCTGGGCGAACGCGTTGCTTGGCAAAACACAAAGACTGTGGCGGGTCGAATTGCGCGATGACTTGCCGCGCAGTTCGATCGGCAAGGTCCTGAAACGGGAACTGCGGGCGCGCTATTGGGACAAGTCCTGATTTTTGTGGCGCATGTCGTTTTCAGCAAAGAATCTCTGGGATGCAACCTCATGATGCGGGTATGACAGGGATCATTCCAAAACGCATGGATCGTCGCGCGACGGGCGCGAACCTGGTGCCGCACTGACGGGCTTACCAAGGTTACTTGGCCCCGTTTGCGACCCTTTACCCTGTTTTTTGGAAAACGACATGACAGCAACAGACATGCTGCGCCTCGCCATTGATATTGGCGGCACATTTACCGACACGGTTCTGGTGGAAGGAGAGGACACGATCCTGGCCTCGACCAAGACACTCACCACCCATGGCAACCCCGCTGACGGCGCGATGGAAGGCGCGGCGCGGGTTATGGCCCAATCGGGGCGATTGTTGAATG
>FYBJ01000227.1_pt1 | contig 11250 bp, 10 predicted proteins | sample 1134611 | NCBI WGS metagenome assembly FYBJ01 (sample SAMEA104116008, study PRJEB20421) | marine metagenome | isolation source: marine | reverse complement strand
AGTTAACATGTGTCGTATCCTTTGTGTATGATTCGTGTCAACCGTTCAGTGGGAACGGTCTTGGCAGAGAAGACGAGCCAGTCAGGGATTTATTACAGACGCCATGAAAAAAAATGCTGCATCGCCTTTTGAAGACGAGCCAGTTTTGCTCAAAGCCCTGTTAGAGGGTAATGGAGCAGCTTTTGAATGGCTGGTTGGCCGCTATCACAACCGGATGATTGTGATTGCGCGCGGCATTATCGGTGATGCCTTTGCCGAAGAGGTTGTTCAGGATGCCTGGTTATCGACCATGCGGGCTTTACCCGAATTTGCTGGTCGCAGCAGTTTATCGACCTGGCTGATGCAAATTACCGCCAATGGTGCCAAATCCCGCTTACGCCGGGAGAAACGTAACATCTCACTGGATGAAGGCTGGCAACTTGAAGACGATGACAGCCGTTTTGACGGCCGACAACATTGGCGTCAGGACATCAGTCAATGGGAGTTGGCAACGCCGGAAGCCATTGCCGAAAATGCTGAACTCTCGGCGATAATTGAGCAGGCTTACGCGCAATTACCGCCAATGCAGCAAGCCGTGCTGGAACTCTATGACCTGCAACAAACACCGATGCCAGAAATTTGTAACATTCTTGACATCAGTGCATCTAATGCCCGAGTACTGTTGCATCGTGCGCGCAGCGCCATTCAACAACAAATCGCCAATTATCAGGACCCTACCTAGAATGCTCAGTTGTAAACAAATTGCTCAACAAGCCAGTGAACACATCGACCAGCAGCTTAACTGGCAACAGCGTTTGGCGTTTAGGTTCCACTTATTCATTTGCCGCAATTGCCGGCGCTATATCAATCAATTACGCAGCAGTATTGGCAGTCTGAAGTTGTTACGCACGCGTGAGGAGCCTGTTCTAACTGACCAGCAAAAACAACTGGCAGAACAGTTACGTCAGCAAGCACGGAAGCGCTGATTATTTCTGGTATTTAGTTTTCCACTCGTCGTAAGACATACCATAAACATATTGCCGCGCGGCATCGTAATCCATCGCAATACCCTTTTCTTCGGCCGCAGCTAAATACCATTTAGACAGGCAATTACGGCAAAAACCGGCCAGATCCATCAAATCGATGTTTTGTACATCGGTACGCTCCTGCAGATGCGCTAAAAGACGGCGAAATGCAGCAGCTTCAAGTTCAATTTGTGTTTGTTGGTCCATGGTCTTCCAAATCTTCGTATAAATAACAGTTCACCTGATGACCGGCGGCCAGTTCGGTGCTTTTGGGATAATGCAGTTTACAGACAGGCATCGCCTCGGGACAACGCTGATGAAAATGACAGCCAGCCGGCGGATTTGCCGGTGACGGTAATTCACCGCTGACACTGACCAGCGGCGCCTCCCCATGAATATCCGGCACAGCGGCCAATAATGCCTGCGTGTAAGGATGTTTCGGCGAATTTAATACTTGCTCGCGGCTGCCCTGTTCGACAATCCTCCCCAGATACATCACCGCTACCCGATGCGCTAAATAATCCACCACGCCGATATTGTGCGTAATAAACAAATATGACAAACCAAATTCATGCTGGATATCACGCAGCAAGTTGAGGATCTGCGCCTGCACCGATACATCCAGCGCGCTGGTTGGCTCGTCACAAATAATCACTTCCGGTTCGGCAGCCAGTGCTCTGGCAATACACAGTCGCTGCCGCTGACCGCCGGAAAACGCATGCGGATAACGATCTTTAATATCGGTCCGCAACCCCACCCGTTCCAACAGACTGTCTATATGCTGTAAGCGCTGTTGTTCGGTTAAATCTTTGAAACGGGCGTGCAGGCCCTCTTCAATAATATGCCGCACCGTCATGCGCGGATTCATCGACGAATACGGATCCTGAAAAATAATCTGCAAAGCGCTGCGCATTGGCTTTAATTGTCTTTGTGACAACTTGTTTAAGGTTTTACCCTGAAACCGCACGGCACCGGCTGTTATCGGTAATAACTGCAGTATGCCTTTACCAACGGTACTTTTGCCGCAACCTGACTCGCCAACCAGTGCCAGCGTTTCTGCCGGATGCAGCGTTAAACTTAAATCGTCGACCGCTTTTACATAACCGACGGTGCGTTGCAATATGCCTTTGCGAATCGGGAAATGCACCCGCAGGTTTTGTACTTGTAATGCCGTTTGTGAAGCGGGAACAACATCCGATAATTTTGATGGTGCGTGGGCTTTTGTCACCGGCGGACGCTGCTCGGTGATCTGTTCATCAAACAAGTGGCAGCGCACGCCATCATTAAGTTCACCCAGCCAGGCCGGGATCTGTTGCTGACAAACATCCCATGCCCGTTCACAGCGTTCGGCAAAGCGGCAGCCGGCAAAGCGCTGATTGAGCGGTGGTACCGTGCCTTTAATCACCGATAAACGTTGCTGGCGTTTATCGGCGCCGGGTAAAGCTTCAAATAATTTTTGTGTATAAGGATGCCGCGGCTCGGCAAAAAACGTCTGTCTGGCTGCGGTTTCAACGATTTGCCCGGCATACATGACTGCTACCCGATCTGCCATTTGCGCAACCACTGCCAAATCATGACTGATCAATAAAATCGCCATGCCGGTATCGCGCTGAATTTGTTTCAACAAATCCAAGATCTGCGCCTGAATCGTGACATCCAGCGCCGTGGTCGGTTCGTCAGCAATCAGCAGCTCCGGCTCGCCAGCCAGCGCCATGGCAATCATCACCCGTTGTTTCATACCGCCTGATAATTGATGCGGATATTCTTGTAAACGCCGCTGCGGATCGGGAATACCGACATCAGTTAATAACTTCAGACAGCGTTCGGTAACCTGTTTTGCGGATAAGTTGAAATGCCAGCGTAAACATTCACCGAGTTGCTGACCAATACTCAGCACCGGATTCAATGAACTTTGCGGTTCCTGAAAAATCATCGCAATGCGCCGGCCGCGGATATGTTCCATTTGCGCTTCTGAAAAACGCAGCAAATCCACATCATCAAGCAATACTTGCCCGGCCTTGATATCGCTGGCCGGTTGCGGATTTAAACGCAACAAAGACAAAGCCGTCATCGATTTGCCGCAACCGGATTCGCCCAGCAATGCAAAGGTTTCGCCCTTGTGGATCTCAAAATCAATGCCATCAACCGCGCGAAACGCTAATTCTCCGCTACCAAACCAGGTTTTCAGGCCTTTAACAGACAGTAATGGCGCCGTCATTTGCTCACCTGCATACGCGGGTCAAAGGCGTCGCGGACCACATCAGCAAACAAATTGGCTGCCAGCACCAGCAGAAACATCGAAATAAATGCCGCGGTTAAAGACCACCAGACCACCGGATCCCGGGCCATTTCCAGCCGGGCACTGTTAATCATATTGCCCCAGCTAATCATGGTCGGATCAACTCCGACGCCAACATAGGACAACACCGCTTCTGCCAGCACCAGCCCGCTGAAATCCAGTACTACCGTTATCAGCACAATATGCATCAGATTCGGCAGAATATGCCGGTGCAAAATGGTAAAACCATTCACGCCCAGCGCCCGGGCCGCCAGCACATATTCAGATTCACGCAGCTTTAATGTTTCACCACGCAGAATCCGGCACAGCCCGGTCCAACTGGTAACCCCGAGGATCAGACACAAAAACAGCAAACGGATATCAGCCCGCTCCGCAGCGGTGGCAAAATTTTCCGGATGATTATTGATATACACCTGCAACATCAACACTGCTGCGGCAATTAACAGCACGCCGGGAATCGAATTTAAAGTGGTATAGATGTACTGGATAATATCGTCCAGCCAGCCACGAAAATAACCGGCGGCAATGCCCAGCAAAATCGCCAGTGGCAACATCACCAGCGTTGTCAGTGTGCCAATTACTAAGCCGGTGCGAATACTTTTCAGCGCCTGATAGAGCACATCCTGACCGACTTTATCGGTACCGAAAACATGGTAAAACTGACTCAGATGAATCAGATTAAATGCCACCAGCAGGATAAACAGCAAGGTAAGAAAAAATGTGCGGGCGGGATATTGGCTTTGACCTGTTAACCAGCGCCGGCTGGTCTGACTGAAACTACGTGATTGGCGGCTAAATAGCGCTATGGTTGCAGTAAAAATGAGCGCGGTTGCCAAAACAGCCCAACTACTGCTGATTAAAACCCGTTGACCCACATCCGCCCATTTTTGTGTTTCATCGGCCAAATGCTGGCCACCAAATTTTAAGGGTGGATAACCGTATACCAGTGAGCCATCCTGTAACTGCATTTCGCGGCTGAATAAACGGGTGGCAAACGGTGCAGAATACGTTTTTTCGACCTGGCTATGTAATGGCGTCACCAGTACATCAAACACGCTCTGTACTTCATTAGCGTAATGTAATTCTGCTTCGCCTTCCTGTTGGGGTAAAGCACTGCGGAAATGCAGTGAATCAAGCAGGCCGATACCGACATAAACCAATAAAATCAATGAGGCAATGACGCCGCGTTTGCGACTGAATACCTGCTGCCAGGGACTACGCAGATGTGGTTTGCGGCGGATATAAAAAATGCCGGCGACAATCACCGCCAGCAAGCCGAAAATCAGAATGTCCGTCCACAAAAATACCGGCAAAAAGGCCATGCTGCTCCCAGGTCTTTTGATCTTTCAGAGCCACCGCTGGCGGAGACTATTTTTTCAGACGGCTAATATCTACCTTTAATTCTCTGGGCAGCGAAAAAGCGATATTTTCCAGTTCGCCACTGTCTTCCTGCACGTCACTGACGCCCAGGGTTTTTAAACGCTCAACCACGTCCTGAACCAGCATTTCAGGTGCTGAGGCACCCGCTGTCAGACCAACGGTATCAATATTTTTCAGCCAATCCGGCTGGATTTCCATGGCACTGTCTATCAGATACGCTGGCGTGCCAAGTTTTACCGACAGTTCTTTCAAACGGTTGGAGTTTGAGCTGTTGGTGGAGCCAACGACGAGCACCAAATCACAGTCAATTGCCAGACGTTTTACAGCATCCTGACGATTTTGTGTGGCATAACAAATATCATCTTTGCCGGGGCCGATAATGTTCGGAAAACGCTTACGCAGTGCGTCAATGACAATCGCCGTATCATCAACTGATAAAGTGGTTTGTGTGACAAACGCCAGATTATCCGGATCTTTGACTTGTAAACGGGCAACGTCTTCGGGTGACTCCACCAGATACATCCCACCCTGCCCGGCCGTGTACTGTCCCATGGTGCCCTCGACTTCGGGATGGCCGGCATGGCCAATCAGGATACATTCACGGGCGACTTTTTCGTGGCGGGCGACTTCCATATGCACTTTGGTCACTAGAGGACAAGTGGCATCAAAAACTTTCAGCCCACGCTGCTTGCCAGCAGATTGCACCGCACGCGATACACCATGAGCACTGAATATCAGCGTCGCCTCATCGGGCACATCCGCTAAATCTTCAATAAAAACAGCGCCTTTATTACGCAGATCATCCACCACTGTACGGTTGTGAACGACTTCATGACGCACATAAACCGGCGCGCCGAATAATTCCAGCGCCCGCTCGACAATATCAATCGCCCGATCCACCCCAGCGCAAAAACCACGCGGATTAGCCATTAATAATTTGGTCATTTACAACACCGCCTTGGGATAAGAACCCAGTACCCGAAACATGGAAGACTCATGTTCAAGTGTTTTTAACGCAGTCGCAACCGCAGCGTCCTGACAATGACCGTCAATATCAATAAAAAACACGTATTCCCAAATACCTTTACGTGATGGCCGCGATTCAATGCGGCTCATGCTGATGCCACTCTCGGCAAGCGGTTGTAACAGCTTTTGCAACGCGCCGGGCTTGTTTTTGGTTGATACCAGCAAAGCGGTTTTATCATCGCCGCTAGGGCCGACATTTTGCGAGCCAATCACCAGAAAACGGGTGGTATTGCCAGCTTCGTCTTCAATATTATTGGCCAACACCTGCAAACCATAGATTTCTGCGGCGCTGCTTGCGGCAATCGCCGCCGAGTCAGCATCCAGTTTTGCAACGCGCCGCGCTGCTTCTGAATTGCTGTCCAGCGGGATCTGTTCCGCATGTGGCAACTGATCGCCCAACCATTGGCGACATTGCGCTAATGCCTGTGGATGCGCATAGACTTTTTTAATTTGCGTCAGATCAGTCGCTTTACCGAGTAAATAATGATGAATTCGCAAAGACACTTCACCATTGATCTTCAATGATGAGTTGATAAACCGATCCAGTGTATGACTGACCATGCCTTCGGTAGAGTTTTCGACCGGCACCACGCCATAACAGGCGTATTCGGTTTCCACCGCACTGAATACATTGGCAATGGTACTGACCGGCTGTAACTGCGCTGAACCGCCAAAATGCTTTAAGGCTGCTGCCTGCGTAAATGAACCTTCCGGACCAAGATAGGCCACTTGCAGTGGTTTTTCGGCTGCCAAGCAAGCCGACATAATTTCACGAAATAAACGAGCCATTTCGTTATTGGATAATGGACCGGTATTACGCGCCATCACATTACGCAAAATCATCGCTTCACGTTCCGGCCGGTAAAAATCGCTTTGATCACCAACAGCCTGTTTGATTTCGGCAACCTGATGGGCCAGCGCCGTCCGCTCATTCAGCAAAGTCTGGATCTTTTCGTCGACCGCATCAATCTGCTGACGTACGTCTTGCAAGGCTTTTTGTTCTGACATGCTTAACCGAACCTACGCTCGAATTCCGCCATAAAGGCAATCAGTTTATCAACACCGGCTTCCGGCATCGCATTATAAAGACTGGCACGCATACCGCCCAAATCACGGTGGCCTTTCAGCGTCAGTAAACCCTCTGCTGCCGCCATTTGCAAGAATTGCTTGTCGAGACTGCTATCCGCCAGCGTAAACGGAATATTCATCCACGAACGATAGCGCCGGTCGATAGGATTCGCATAAAAATCACTGCCATCAATGGCGGCATAAAGCTTACCGGCTTTACGGGCATTAATGTCGGCCATGGCCGCCAAGCCGCCCTGCTGTTTCAGCCACTGAAATACCAATCCCGCCAGATACCAGCTATAAGTTGCCGGTGTGTTATACATCGATCCATTGTCAGCATGGATCTGATAATCAAACATGGTTGGCGTGCCGGGTAATGTTTGCCCCATTAAATCACGACGGATAATAACGATACACAAACCGGCCGGACCGATATTTTTCTGCGCGCCGGCATAGATCAGGCCGAACCGGCTAACATCCACTGGTCGCGACAATAAAGTTGATGACATGTCTGCCACCAACGGTGCCTGACTCATTGACGGAATATCGTGAAACTCAACACCATGAATGGTTTCGTTAGGTGTGTAGTGTAAATAAGCTGCGTTGTCAGACACCTGCCAGTCAGCAAAATCGGGAATCGTGGTGTACCGCGAAGCCTTAGCGTCGGCCACCACATTAACGTTGCAATAACGCCCCGCTTCCTTGATAGCTTTTTCTGACCAGGCACCCGTATTGGCATAATCAGCTGTATTGGCACCGCGCAGTAAATTCATCGGGATCATCGAAAACTGACTGGATGCACCACCCTGTAAAAACAGCACAGCATAATCGTCAGAAATACCCAGTAATTCGCGTAAATCAGCTTCGGCTTGCTGGGCGATTTCAGTGTATTCAGGGCCGCGATGGCTCATTTCCATCACCGACATGCCACTGCCACGCCAATCGAGCATTTCTGCGCTTGCTTGTTGCATTACCGCTTCCGGCAACATGGCCGGACCGGCACTGAAATTATAGGCTCTCAAGGTTTATTCTTCTGTTAAATCGTCAGTCTCTGGCAGGTCTTCGGCGTCTTCTTCTTCGACAACACGCTCAAGCCCTACCAGCTTTTCATCTTTGGTCAGATTAATCAGTTTCACACCCTGTGTATTACGGCCGACCAGCGATACGTGTTTGACTGGTGTTCTGACCAGTGTGCCGCCATTGGTAATCAGCATGATCTGATCTTCATCATCCACCTGAACAGCGCCAACAACCTGACCGTTTCTGGCTGAAGTCTGAATCGAGATAATGCCCTGACCACCACGGCCCTGAACACGATATTCTTCTAGGTTGGTACGTTTACCAAAGCCAAATTCAGTCGCAGTCAGAATCGGTCCTTCCGGTCTGGCAATAATCAGTGAAATGATTTTTTCACCATCGGCGAGACGCATACCACGAACACCGCGTGAAACCCGCCCCATTGAACGAACATCGGTTTCCGGGAAGCGAATCACTTTACCGTTACTGCTAAACAGCATGACATCTGACTGGCCATCGGTCAGCGCCACGTCAACCAGTACATCATCTTCTTTCAAATCAACGGCAATAATGCCGTTGGCGCGTGGCCGTGAATAATCCACCAGCGGTGTTTTCTTGACCGTACCACTGGCCGTTGCCATGAAAATGAATTTATCGGCTTCAAACTCCCGAATTGGCAACACCGCATTAATACGCTCGCCATCATCTAACGGCAGCAAATTAACAATGGGTTTACCCCGCGCTGTGCGGCCACCTTGTGGCAACTCATAAACTTTTTTCCAGTAGACCTTACCGGCACTGGAGAAACACAACAGTGTGTCGTGAGTATTGGCAATAAACAGATGCTCAACAAAGTCTTCATCTTTCATTGAGGTCGCAGCTTTACCTTTACCGCCTCGGCGCTGTGCCTGATAAGTATCTAACTGCGTAGTTTTGGCGTAACCGGCGTGCGACAAAGTCACCACCATTTCTTCTTCGCAGATCAAATCTTCCAGCGTCAGATCCAGATGGGTATCCAAAATTTCAGTGCGGCGTTCATCACCATATTCTTCATTGATAGCCACTAATTCTTGACGAATAACCGCCATCAGATTGTCGGCATCACTCAAAATCGCCAGCAAATCACGGATCTGATCCAATACTTCACGATATTCCTGCAGGATCTTGTCTTGTTCCAGACCGGTCAGGCGATGCAGACGCATATCCAGAATGGCCTGAGCCTGCACCGGGGATAAGTAGTATTGCCCATCAACCAGGCCAAATTCTGATGCCAAATCTTCCGGACGTGATGCTTCGGCACCGGCGGCACCGAGCATTTCCAGAATCATTTCACTACGCCAGCCTTGCGATACCAAAGCTTCTTTGGCTTCGGCCGGACTCGGTGAGGCTTTAATCAGCTCAATCACTTCGTCGATGTTAGCCAGTGCGGTCGCCAGACCTTCTAAAATGTGCGCCCGTTCACGGGCTTTACGCAATTCAAAAATCGACCGGCGCGTGACGACTTCACGGCGATGACGAATGAAAGCTTGCAGGATTTGCTGCAGATTCAGGGTGCGTGGCTGACCATCAACGATCGCCACCATATTGATACCAAACACTGTTTGCAGTTGGGTTTGCTGATACAAGTTATTAAGAATAACTTCCGGCACTTCACCTCGTTTTAGTACCACCACCATACGCATACCGTCTTTGTCCGACTCATCGCGTAATGCAGAAATACCTTCGATTTTTTTCTCTTTAACCAGCTCAGCGATTTTTTCCAACAGGCGGGCTTTATTGACCTGATATGGCAGCTCTGTAACGACAATACTTTGCTGGCCAGTGGCGTCATTGGTCTCGATTTCGGCGCGGGCCCGCATATAAACGCGGCCACGACCGGTGGCATATGCCTCCGCAATACCGCGGGCACCATTGATCATGGCCGCGGTTGGAAAATCCGGACCCGGTACATATTCCATCAAGCCGGCAATATCAATATCCGGATTATCAATCATCGCCACGCAGGCGTTAAGAATTTCAGTTAGATTATGCGGCGGAATATTGGTCGCCATACCGACCGCGATACCGGATGAGCCGTTAACCAGCAATGCCGGGATTTTGGCAGGTAACACCGATGGCTCTGACTCGGATTCATCGTAGTTGGGGACGAAGTCGACCGTTTCTTTTTCCAGATCGGCGAGCATTTCATGCGCAATTTTGGCCATGCGGACTTCGGTGTAACGCATGGCTGCCGGTGGATCACCATCTACCGAACCAAAGTTGCCCTGGCCGTCGACCAGCATGTAACGCATTGAGAATGGCTGCGCCATCCGCACCATGGTGTCGTAAACGGCTGTGTCACCATGCGGATGGTATTTACCGATGACATCACCAACGATACGGGCGGATTTTTTGTAGGAACTGTTCCAGTTATTGCCCAACTCGCGCATCGCGTATAGCACGCGACGATGCACAGGCTTCAAACCATCTCGCACATCCGGCAGCGCCCGGCCAACAATTACACTCATTGCGTAATCGAGGTAGGACTGTTTCATCTCCTCCTCGATACCTATCGAGTCCAGTTCCAGCGCAATCTCAGACATGCAGTTTTCTTCCTAAAAAGTGGGGTCGCGAGCGATTGTTACAAAAGAATGAATATTACCACTATTGCCGATTTACTGCACGGCTATGGTAATGGCTAGGGTGACCCTACTTTGGCAAAATAATCGCTTAAATCCATCTCCAGCGTGGCGAGAATCTCTTCAAGGCCATTTTTCCAACCGGTTACCACTGCCGATGGGCGGGTTTCATCAATGGCTGCATCAACACGAAAACCCGTCTGAAACAACATTTTGCTCTCGGCATCACTACCCGCCGGACTCAGGAAAAATTGCATTTCAACAACTGCAAGTGGCGGATAGGCTGGTCGTGCATCGCCATATAGCTTGGTTAAGCCGGTTTCCAGTACCAAATCATGGGCGGCACTTTCATCGGTGACCACTTTACTAAACAAACCGCTTTGCGCCAGCCAGCGTTGCATTTGCGCGGTAAACATTGCCTGTGGGTTGGTCAGCAGTTCATGTGGTGGTTGCGGTTCATACTGGTTTTCTCCAACCCTGAACATGATGTCCGGCTCACGAAAATAAGGCGCTACGCGCACTGGTTTGATTAGCAGTACCCGATCTTCGGCAAACTGTGGTGCCACATTGCCGCGATCAGCCTCAACTATATATAAGCTTGGCTGCGACGCATAATCTTCAGCGTCACCACCCCCAAAACTAAAACAACCGGATAATATTAAACTTACAGAAAACAGCAGGATTTTTTGCCAGACGGTACGCACAGAGAATCAGACTCCTCACCCATGGATAAACCTGCGACTGCAGGATTTCAGACAACAGCCGCTATAATAGCTGGTGGCCGCCACCGACCTCAACAGCAGGAATACTAATGGATGCAATAACAGCCCATATTCGC
>FYBJ01001998.1_pt1 | contig 11314 bp, 8 predicted proteins | sample 1134611 | NCBI WGS metagenome assembly FYBJ01 (sample SAMEA104116008, study PRJEB20421) | marine metagenome | isolation source: marine | reverse complement strand
CGTCAGATGTGTATAAGAGACAGCTGCAAGGCCGAGGAGCCGGTGCTGGAACACGCGGATGCGCAAGGTCACGATGTTGCCTGCCACCGGTGGCGGGAGTTGTTCGGCGCGGATTAACCGGGCATCCTGGCGCCCGCCGCAATGGTGGGTGGCGCCGCGTTCAGCGTGTCGATGGCAAAACCTGCCGCCGCCTTGTATCCGGCCATGAAATCGGCCCGCTCCCGGGCCGGGATCACCTCGTCGATTGTGTCGAATACCCCGCCGCAGCGTTCATCCACCATGTCAAGAAGGCCGAACGGCCCCGCGCCCCGGTTGCGCAGGATCAGCTCCGAGACCGGGCCGCACAGCCGGGCGTCATAGGCGGCCAGGGCCTGTGCGGTGACGCCGTGTTCGAGCATGGACGCGCCCAGCGTGCGCGCATCGATCACCGCCTGGCTGGCGCCGTTCGAGCCGGTGGGATACATGGCATGGGCCGCGTCCCCCATCAGCGCCACCGGCCCGTCACGCCATGAGGGGATCGGATCACGGTCGATCATCGGGTTTTCAAAGGCAATATCGGCGCCCCGGATCATTGCGGGCACATCCAGCCAGCCATAGGTGAAGCTGTTGAAATGGTGCACGAAATCATCAATGTCGACCTGCCGGAACCAGCCGCTTTGCGGCCAGTTCGCAGGATCGTCCACGGTGATTTCGGCAATCCAGTTCACATCGCATTCCCCATTCGCGTCGGGGTGCGAGATCGGGTAGATCACCATCCGGTGGCGATGCGTGCCCAGCCCGACAAAGGACGACCCGGTGCGGATCGGCTTGCAGCGGGTGGTGCCGCGCCACATCAGGGCGCCGCCCCAGTGGATCGGCGGCTGGTCCGGATACATCTGCGCGCGGATGGCCGAATGGATCCCATCGGCCCCGATCAGAAGGGCGCCGGTTTCCTGCCTGGTGTGGTTGACCGGGTCTTCGATCATGGCGGTGACGCTGCCGTCGGCATTGGTTTCATAGCCCGTGACCCGTGCGCCCAGATGCACAGAGCCCGGCCCGGCGCGATCGATCAGTGCTTGATAGAGCATCATGTGAAACTTGCCCCGGTGCACGGCGTATTGGGGCCACATGTAGCCCGCCAGTTCCCCCCGCGGTTCGGCGTATATGTCGTTGCCGTTCAGACCGACCAGCGCCCATTCGCGGGCCGGAACGCCGACCGCATCCAGCTGGGCGCGATCAAATCCCAGGTCCAGCAACTCGCGCACCGCGTTGGGTTGCAGGTTGATGCCCACGCCCAGCGGGCGAAGTTCGGGCACGGATTCAAACACCACACAAGGCACGCCGATCTGGTGCAGGGTCAGGGCGGTGGCAAGGCCGCCGATGCCGCCTCCGGCGATCAGGACGGGAGATTGGGCCATTGCGGGGCTCCTTTGCGGTCTTGGTCTGCACTTGTCGCAAACCGGGCGGTTGGCTCTGGCCCGAAGGCATTTGTTGCGACACAGTAGGGAATTCGGTATCCCGTTGAAATAGAAAGCGTTCCACCCCGGGAGAATGATGGTCAGGCGCCGTGAACTGATAGGCCTTGAGGCTGTGCTGGCCCTGCTCTGGGGTGTGGCCGCGTCCGGCGCGCGGGCCGGAGAGGTGACGGTGTTTGCCGCCGCCAGCCTGAAGGATGCGATGGATCAGATCGCGCGGGGGTACGAAGCCAGCCAGGGACAGCGGGTGGTGGTCTCGTTGGCCGGCTCGTCCGCCCTGGCGCGCCAGATCGAATACGGCGCGCCTGCGGATGTGTTCCTGTCGGCCAATGTTCAGTGGATGGATTACCTTGAAAACAAGGGGTTGATCGAAACCGCGAGCCGGATCGATCTGTTGGGCAACCAGTTGGTTCTGGTGGCGCCCAAGGGGCGGACGGCGTCCGAAAGCACGGTGGACGGCGCTGCGATCCGTGCGTTGCTGGGCGATGGGCGGTTGGCGATGGCGCTGGTCGACGCGGTGCCCGCCGGGCAATATGGCAAGGCCGCGCTGGAGGCTTTGGGGATTTGGGACGCGTTGCGCGACCGGGTGGCGCAGGTGGACAATGTGCGCGCGGCGCTGGCGCTGGTGGCGCTGGGAGAGGCGCCTTTGGGCATCGTGTATCGCACCGACGCACTGGCCAGCGATGCCGTTGATATCGTGGGGATTTTCCCGCCGGGCACGGTGCCTGATATCGTCTATTCGGTGGCCGTGCCCAAAGGGCGGCAGCGCGCCGAAACGAGCGCCTTCATGGCCTATCTCACCGGTCCGCAGGCGCGCGCCGCATTCAGGGCGCAGGGGTTTGTTGTGTTGCCGGGGCCGGGTCGATGACGGGCTGGCTTGGCCCGGATGAATGGAGCGCGGTGGCGTTGTCGCTGAAGGTGGCTTTGTGGGCCACGCTGGGCGCGCTGGGCCCCGGGATTTTCGTGGCCTATGCGTTGGCGCGTTGGTCGTTTCCGGGCAAGCAGATCGTCAACGGGCTGGTGCATCTTCCGCTGATCCTGCCGCCGGTTGCGACGGGGTATCTGCTGTTGATCGGATTTGGCACGCAGGGGGTTTTTGGCAGTTTCCTCAAGGAGTTGGGCATCGTGTTCGCGTTTCGCTGGACGGGGGCGGCGCTGGCGGCGGCGGTGATGGCCTTTCCACTGCTGGTGCGCGCCGTGCGCCTGTCGATCGAGGCGGTGGACCCCAGGCTGGAACAGGCGGCATCGACCCTGGGGGCGCCACGCGGCTGGGTGTTCCTGACCGTGACCATGCCCTTGATTTTGCCGGGTATTCTGGCGGGCGCGGTGCTGGCATTCGCCAAGGCGATGGGGGAATTCGGAGCGACGATCACCTTTGTGTCCAACATACCGGGGCAAACGCGGACCTTGCCCTCGGCGATCTACAGTTTCCTTCAGGTTCCGGGCGGGGAAACGGCGGCGATGCGGCTGGTGCTGGTGTCGGTGTTCGTGGCCATGGGCGCGCTGTTGCTGAGCGAGTTCATAGGGCGCTATCTGGCGCGCCGGGTGGCGGGTGGATGAGCCTTTTTGTGTCCATAAAACAAGAGCTTGCGCAGTTCACGCTGGACGCGCAATTTCAGGCGCCCAAAGGGGCGACCGTGCTGTTCGGGGCGTCCGGATCAGGCAAGACGACGCTGATCAACGCGGTGGCCGGGCTGTCGCGCGGCAGCGTGGGGCGCGTGGCGGTGGATGGCTGGGTGTTGCAGGACAGCGCGGCGGGGGTCTGGCTGGCGCCACACAAGCGGCGGCTGGGCTATGTGTTTCAGGAGGGACGGCTGTTTCCACATCTGAGTGTGAGGCAGAATTTGCTTTATGGTCAGTGGTTTGCCCGCAAGCGCAACGGGGCGGGCGAGCTTGGGAAAGTGGTGGAGATGCTGGGGATCGGACCGCTGTTGGAGCGGCGTCCGGGGGCCTTGTCCGGTGGCGAAAAGCAGCGGGTGGCGATTGGCCGGGCGTTGTTGGCGCGCCCCCGGCTGATCCTTGCGGATGAGCCTCTGGCGGCGCTGGATGAGGCGCGCAAGGCCGAAATTATGCCGTATTTCGAACGGCTTAGAGATGAATCCGAAGTGCCGATCCTGTATGTCAGCCATTCGATGGGCGAGGTGGCGCGGCTGGCGACCACGGTTGTGGCGCTGGAAAACGGACGGGTGAGCCGGGTGGGGCCGGCGGCCGAGGTGCTGGGCGATCCGGGGTTCACGCCGGCAGGGGTGCGGGCCGTGGGCGCGGTGCTGGACGCGCGGGTGGTGCAGCATCACGCGGACGGGTTGAGCGAGCTGGAAGCGGGCGGTATCCCGTTGTTTTTGCCAAGGATTCCGCAGGAGTTGGGCAAGGTCATGCGGGTGCGGATCGCGGCGCATGACGTGATCCTGAGCCGCGAGGAACCCAGGGGTTTGTCGGCGCTGAACGTGTTGCCGGGCGAGATTGACGACGTGCGCGCGGGCGACGGACCGGGGGCGATCGTGTCGGTCAGGACAGCGGCGGGGCCGGTGCTGGCGCGGGTGACGCGGCGCTCGGCTGCGGCGCTGGGATTGGTGCCGGGGGTTCGGTGTTTCGCGGTGGTCAAGACCGTGTCGATCGCGCCGGAAGACGTGGGCGGACGGTAAGGCGCGCGAATCACGGTTAACGCACTGATCTGACAGGAAAACCCGTATCGGCAGAGCGTCGGTATCACGTCGGTATTGCGTCGGCCCGATTTCGGGAAATCGCGGGGTTAACGCGGCGGTCGGGCGGCAGGCGATTTCGAAATTGATGGCATGGCGTTTCAAAACGCCTTGGCCGCGAAATACGGGGGCGGTATGAAGAGCCTCCCGGCACACACAGGAGGCACAGACTTGGATACGAGCGCACGCATTTCACGGACCATTGCAACCGAGATCGGAGCCCGGCCCGAGCAGGTGGGAGCCGCGGTCAGGCTGCTGGACGAGGGCGCGACGGTGCCCTTTGTGGCGCGCTATCGCAAGGAGGTGACGGGCGGGCTGGATGATACGCAGCTGCGCACGCTGTCAGACCGTCTGACCTATCTGCGGGAGCTGGAAGCGCGGCGCGAGACCGTCGCCGCATCGATCAGCGAACAGGGCAGGATGACCGATGATCTTGCCAGGGCGATTGCCGGGGCGGACACCAAGGCGGCGCTGGAGGATATTTACCTGCCTTACAAACCCAAGCGGCGCACCCGGGCGATGATTGCGCGGGAAAACGGGCTGGAGCCGCTGGCCGGGGCGATATTGGCGGATCGGAGCGCCGATCCGGAGATCCTCGCCAAAGCCTATGTCAGCGAGGCGGTCGCGGATGTGAAGGCGGCGCTGGAGGGGGCGCGGGACATCATTGCCGAGGGGCTGTGCGAGGATGCCGGATTGCTGGGGCAGCTGCGCGCCTTTTTGCAGAAAGACGCGATTGTCAGCGCGCGGGTGATTGCGGGGCAGGAGCAGGCGGGGGCCAAATTCTCGGACTATTTCGAACATTCCGAACCCTGGGCCAGGGTGCCCGGCCACCGGGCGCTGGCGATGATGCGGGCCAGCAAGGAAGGCGTGATCTCGATGGATATCGGGCCGGATCCCGAGGGCGGCAGGGAACGCGCCGAGGGCATGGTGGCCGCGCGGTTGGAAACGCGCGGCACGGGGCCGGGGGATCAGTGGCTGCGCAAGGTGGCGGGCTGGACCTGGCGGGTGAAGCTGAGCCTGACGATGACCGTGGAGTTGATGGGCGAGTTGCGCGGCCGGGCGCAGGAAGAGGCGATCGCCGTGTTTGCGCGCAACCTGAAGGATCTGCTGTTGGCGGCCCCGGCCGGGGCCAAGGCGACACTGGGGCTTGATCCGGGCATTCGGACGGGCTGTAAGGTGGCGGTGGTGGATGCCACCGGAAAGCTGTTGGACACGGCGACGATTTATCCGTTCCAGCCCAGGAATGATGTGCGTGGGGCTGAGGCCGTTTTGCTGGGGATGATTGCCAGACATGGCGTGGAGTTGATCGCGATTGGCAACGGGACGGCCAGCCGCGAGAGCGAGCGGCTTGTGGGCGATGTGCTGAAGCTGTTGCCGAAGGGCGTGACAGTGCCGACCAGGGTGGTGGTGAGCGAGGCGGGGGCCTCGGTTTATTCGGCCAGCGAGTTGGCGGCGCGGGAATTTCCCGATCTGGACGTGTCCTTGCGCGGGGCGGTGTCGATTGCGCGGCGTTTGCAGGATCCGCTGGCGGAACTGGTGAAGATCGAGCCGAAATCCATCGGCGTGGGCCAGTATCAGCATGACGTGGATCAGTTCCGCCTTGGCAAATCGCTGGAAGCGGTTGTGGAGGATGCGGTGAACGCGGTTGGGGTGGATCTGAACATGGCGTCGGCGCCTTTGTTGGCGCATGTGTCGGGGCTTGGGCCGGGTTTGGCCGAGGCGATCGTGGCGCATCGCGATGCCAATGGCGCGTTTGCGGCGCGCAGGGACTTGTTGAAGGTGGCGCGGCTGGGGCCGGTGGCGTTCGAGCAATGCGCGGGGTTCCTGCGGATACGTGACGGGAGGGAGCCGCTGGATGCCAGCGCGGTGCACCCCGAAGCCTATGACGTGGCGCGGCGGATCGTGAAGGCCTGTGGGCGGGATGTGCGTGCGTTGATGGGCGACGCGGCGGCGTTGAAGCGGGTACGGGCGGAAGAGTTCGTGGACGCGCGGTTCGGGTTGCCGACGGTGCGCGACATTCTGAGCGAGTTGGAAAAGCCGGGGCGCGATCCGAGGCCGACATTCAGGACGGCCAGTTTTGCCGACGGGGTGGAAACGATCACCGATCTGAAGCCGGGGATGACGCTGGAAGGGACGGTGACGAACGTGGCGGCCTTTGGCGCGTTTGTGGATGTGGGGGTGCATCAGGACGGGCTGGTGCATGTCAGCCAGTTGGCGGACCGGTTTGTGAAAGACCCGCATGAGGTGGTCAGGGCCGGGGACGTGGTGACGGTGCGTGTGACGGAAGTGGACGTGGCGCGCAAGCGGATCGGGCTGAGCATGAAGAAGGATGGCGGCGTGTCGGCGCGTGAGGCGCGCAACGAGCGTGGCGGACCGCAGGGGCGCGGGCCGGGGAAAGGGCCGCATGGCGGCAAGGCGCCGTCGCGGGGGCAGAGCCGGGACAGCGGCAATGGCGCGATGGGGGCGGCATTGCTGGACGCGATGAAGAAGCGGTAGAGCGGCGGGGCTCATCCGCCCTTGCGGGCGTCTTCGCGAGGGGTCAGGCGAGCAGCGTCGCCATGCGGCGCAGGGCCAGTTCGTAGCCTTGCACGCCAAAGCCGGCGATCACGCCGTTGGCGCGGGCCGAGACATAGGAGTGGTGCCGGAAGTTTTCGCGTTGGTGCACGTTGGAGATGTGCACCTCAAGCACCGGACCGTCGAAGGTGTTGAGCGCGTCAAGGATGGCCACCGAGGTGTGGGTGAAGGCGGCCGGGTTGATGATGATGCCGTCCGCCGTGTCGCGGGCCGCGTGGATCCAATCGATCAACTGGCCTTCGTGATTGGATTGCAGAAGGGTTGTCCGGATGCCGAGATCCTTGCCCAGCGCGGCGCAGCTGGTGGCGACATCGTCGAGCGTGTCCGGGCCATAGATCTTTGGCTCACGCTTGCCAAGCAGGTTGAGATTGGGGCCGTTCAGGATGGTGACGGTGCGGGTCATGTGCGATCTGCCTTGCTGTCTGATCCATGGAGTAGCCGTGAAAGGGGGGCCGGGGCAAGGGGTTAGCGCGTCTTGAGGTCGCGCAGGATCACGTTGGTCTGGGCCGAGCGTACAGCGGGAAGGGTAAACAGCACGTCTTCGAGAAAGCGGTTATAGGCGTCGATATCGGTGCAGCGGATGCGCAGGTGGTAATCGGCCGCGCCCGTGGTGGCGTAGCAGTCGCGCACTTCGGGGCGGTTGGGAATGACCTCGATAAAGCGCCTGAGGGCGGGTTTGTCGTGGCGGGTCAGCTGGACATGCACGATGGCGTGGAAGGCCAGGCCAAGCCGGTCGGCGCGCAGGCGGGCGCCGTAGCTGTCGATCAGCCCGGCCTCTTCGAAGGCCCTGATGCGGCGCCAGCAAGCGGAGGTGGACATGCCGATCTGTGCGGCAAGGTCTGCGTTGGAGAGGCGGCAATCGCGCTCCAGAAGGGCGAGAAGGCGGCGGTCTTTGTCATCGAGTTGCATGGTTTCTCATATCACTGATTGGGTCATTTTTGGCATGGGTTTTCGATTCTGGCCGATCTTGCGCGCAAATCGGAACAGAATTCCAGCGATTTTGTGCGACACTTGTCTGCCCGAAGGAGATGCGCCATGACCAAAGCCAGCCATGATTTTCAAAGCTATGCCCTGTCCGATCGCTATGATCGCGGGGACGGCCGGGTGTTTTTAACCGGAACGCAAGCTTTGGCGCGGATCATGTTTGACCAGGCGCGCCGGGATCGGGCCGCGGGGCTGAACACGGGCGGTTTCGTGTCGGGCTATCGCGGCTCGCCGCTTGGGGCGCTGGATCTGGAGTTCTGGCGCGAGAAGGCGCGCACCAAGAAGGAGAAGATCACCTTTCTGCCCGCGGTGAACGAGGATCTGGGGGCGACGGCGGTTCTGGGTGCGCAGCAGGCGGTGCTGGACCCGGATTGCGCGTATGACGGCCTGTTTTCCATGTGGTACGGCAAGGGGCCGGGTGTGGATCGGTCTGGTGATGCTCTCAAACATGGCAATGCCTATGGCGCGTCGCCCAGGGGTGGCGTGCTGGTTGTGGCAGGGGATGACCACGGGTGCGTGAGCTCGTCGATGCCGCATCAGTCGGATGTGGCGTTCATGGCGTGGTTCATGCCAACGCTGAACCCGGCCAGCGTGGAAGAATACCTGGCGTTTGGCGAATATGGCTTTGCCTTGTCGCGGTTTTCCGGGACATGGGTGGGGTTCAAGGCGATCTCGGAAACGGTGGAATCGGGGCGGTCGGTGGATTTGCAGCCCGACCGAAAGTTCGTGACCCCGGAGTTCGACATGCCCCCCGGCGGGCTGCATGTGCGGCCCAGCGACCTGCCCAGCCCCGAGATCGAAACTCGGATCGGGCACAAGCTGCGCGCGGTGGAAGCCTTTGTCGAGGCGAACCCGATTGACCGGCGCATCTATGACATCGATGACGCGGTTTACGGGTTTGTCACCACGGGCAAGGGGCATCTGGACCTGATGGAGGCGCTGCGCCTGCTGGAGCTGGACGAAGCGGCCTGTCGGCGGCTGGGGATCGACATTTACAAGGTCGGCATGGTCTGGCCGCTGGGGCGGCGCGATGCGCTGGCCTTCGTGACCGGCAAGCGCGAGGTGCTGGTGGTCGAGGAAAAGCGCGGTATCATCGAGAGCCAGTTCAAGGAGTATTTCTATGACTGGCCCGGCGCCAAGCCCGAGAAGATGGTGGGCAAGTATCGCGCGGTGGGTGAGCCGCTGTTGCCGTGGACGGGCGAGTTGAGCCCCTTGATGCTGGTGCCGGTGGTGGCCGAGCGTTTGGCGCGGTTTTTCCCGCAAGAGAGGCTGGAAGAAAAGGCCCGCGCGTTGCTGGCGGAAAAGCCGCCCGTCCTGAACGTGCCGGGAGCCACGCGCACGCCCTATTTCTGCTCGGGCTGCCCGCACAATACCTCGACCAAAGTGCCCGAGGGCAGCCGCGCGATGAGCGGGATCGGGTGTCATGTGATGGCAAGCTGGATGGGGCGCAACACAGGTGGATATGCCCAGATGGGGGGCGAGGGCGTGCCGGCGGCGGTGGTGCAGAAGTTCAACGGCGGACGGCATGTGTTCCAGAACCTGGGCGAGGGGACGTGGTATCATTCGGGCTCGCTGGCGATCCGGCAGGCGGTCGCGGTGGGGGCCAACATCACCTACAAGGTGCTGTTCAACGATGCGGTGGCAATGACGGGCGGTCAGCCGGTGGACGGGCCGGTTTCCGTGCAGGGGATCGCATGGAACGCGCGCGCCGAGGGTGTGGAGCGCATCGCGCTGGTCAGTGATGACATCGGCAAATTTGCCAAGGCGGATTTCCCGCCGCAGACCACCTTTCACGACCGGGCCGAAATGGACGGTGTGCAGCGCGAGCTGCGCGAGATCAGGGGCGTGACGCTGCTGATCTATGAACAGACCTGCGCGACGGAAAAACGCCGCCGGCGCAAGCGGGGCACGTTGGAAGACCCCGACAGGTTCGTATTCATCAACGAGCTGGTTTGCGAGGGGTGCGGCGATTGTTCGGTAGAGAGCAACTGTCTGAGCGTCGAGCCGGTGGAGACCGAATTCGGGCGTAAACGAAAAATCAACCTGTCCTCCTGTAACAAGGACTTCTCTTGTGTGAACGGGTTCTGCCCCAGCTTTGTGACCGTGACCGGGGCGAAGCGGCGCAAACGGGACGGGACCGATATCGATCTGGCCGGTTTGATGGCCGGGTTGCCCACCCCCGCGGTGCCATCACTCGCGGAGCCTTATGACTTGCTGGTCACGGGGGTGGGTGGCACCGGCGTTGTGACGGTGGGCGCGCTGATCACCATGGGGGCGCATCTGGAAGGGTCCGGCGCGAGCGTGCTGGATTTCACCGGGTTTGCGCAGAAGTTCGGCACAGTGCTGAGCTATATCCGGCTGGGCGCGTCGCCCGGGAACTTGCATCAGGTGCGCACCGAGGCGGGCGCGGCGGATGCGGTGATTGGTTGTGACGTGGTGGTGTCTTCGGCCCCCAAGGCCAGCGTGCATTACCGCAAGGGCAGCCGTGTGGTGCTGAACACGGCGGCGATGCCGACCGGCGATCTGGTGCTGAACCGGGATGCGGACCTGAAGATCGGGCTGCGCGAACGGGTGATCCGGGATGCGGTGGGGGCAGAGAACCTGCGCGCGCTGGATGCCAATGCGCTGGCAGAGCGGCTGATGGGGGATGCGGTGTTTGCCAATGTGATGATGCTGGGCTTTGCCTGGCAGGCGGGGCTGGTGCCGGTCAGCGAAGGGGCGCTGAAACAGGCGATCCTGCTGAACGGTGTGGCCGTGGAAAAGAACGCGCACGCCTTTGATCTGGGCCGGGTTCTGGCGCATGACCCGGCGGCGTTTGCCGTCGAGGAAAGCCCGACGCAGGAAGGGCTTGATGAGATCATCGCGCGGCGGGCGGCGTTTCTGACCGGGTATCAGGATGCTGCCTATGGCGCGCGGTACCGGGCGCGGATCGAAGGGTTGCGGGGCGTGTTGCCCGATGCGTTGGTGATCGAGGCGGCCAAATCACTGTTCCGGCTGATGGCGGTGAAAGACGAATACGAGGTTGCGCGGCTGCACATGGAGACAGGGTTTGACGAGGTGCTGCGCCGGGAGTTCGAAGGCGATTTCAAGGTGAATTACCACATGGCGCCACCGATCCTGCCATTGGGCCGGGACGGGCGCGGACGGCCCCGGAAGATGCGGATGGGGCCGTGGCTGCGCCCGGTGCTCAGGGTACTGGCGCGCATGAAGGGCCTGCGTAACGGACCGTTCGACCCGTTCCGGTTCAGCGTCGATCGCAAGCTGGATCGCGCGCTGCTGACGTGGTTTGAGGGCGTGCTGGATCAAGTGGCCGCCGGATACGCGCCAGACACGGAGGAGGCGTGCGCCGCTCTGGTGAAAGCGCCCCAGGAGATACGCGGCTATGGGCCTGTGCGCGAGGAGTCGGCAGAAAAGGTTTTGCGAACCGCTGATACCTGGCTGGCCGGTTTGACGATACAAGGCGACGCGGGATAGCCTTGGAACCGGGGGTGGTGCCAGGGTTGCCTCTATGAATATTCAGGAGCATGAAATGGTCGATGTCACCGCAAGATTGCAGGCGCTTGGATTGTCCTTGCCGGCGCCCACCCGAATTCCGGCCGGCGT
>FYBJ01000411.1_pt1 | contig 11340 bp, 9 predicted proteins | sample 1134611 | NCBI WGS metagenome assembly FYBJ01 (sample SAMEA104116008, study PRJEB20421) | marine metagenome | isolation source: marine | reverse complement strand
GTCGGCAGCGTCAGATGTGTATAAGAGACAGCCGCCGACAGTCTGACGGGGACCCTCCCGGAGGTCCTGTTCTTCGCCTTCCAGATGACCTTTGCCATCATCACGCCCGCGCTGATCGTGGGCGCCTATGTGGAGCGGGTCGGCTTTGGCTTCGTGCTGATCTTTTCGGGGCTGTGGATGCTCTTTTGCTATGCGCTGGTGGTGCATTGGATCTGGGGCGGCGGGTTTCTGGCGGATGGCGGGATTTTCGGCGACACGGGCGCGCGTGATTTTGCAGGCGGCATCGTGGTGCATGAAACCGCCGGAATCGCTTCTCTCGTGATCGCCGTCATGCTGGGTGCGCGCCGCAACCGGACCACGCCACCGCACAATCCCGGCTTCGTGATGATCGGCGCGGCCATGCTCTGGGTCGGCTGGTTCGGCTTCAACGGCGGCAGTCAGCTGGCCGCTGACGGAGGCGCCGCCATGGCGCTCACGGTCACGCATATCTCGGCCGCCACCGCCTCGCTCAGCTGGGCGCTGTGGGAGCGCATCAAGTTCGGCAAGGCGAGCCTCGTGGGCATCGTCACCGGCACCATTGCGGGGCTTGCATCGATCACCCCTGCCAGCGGTTTCGTCGGCCCCGTCGAAGCACTGATCATCGGCGCGGTCGCAGGGGTCCTGTGTCAGGAGGCGGTCAACCTGATCCGCAACACGCTGAAGATCGACGATACGCTCGATGTGTTCGCCGTGCACGGCGTGGGCGGTATATTCGGCACGATCATGATCGCCGCTTTCGGTGCCGGAAGCTGGGCCGCACAGCTGGGATCGCTCGCCATCGTCGGGGTTTTCACGCTTGTGATGACAGTCGTTCTGGTCAAGCTCGTGTCGCTGGTCACGCCGCTTCGGGTCGATGCCGAGACCGAAACCAACGGGCTGGACCTGTCGGTGCATGGCGAACGGGCCTATGACATGACAAGCTGAGCCGGAACCACGGCCCCGCTGTCACAGGCCCCGGCGCAGGCCGGGGCCTTTTTCCATGCCATCAGATTTCTATGCCATCAGCCCGGTCAGATCGTGCAGCGGCGCTTCGGGGTCCTGCAGGCTCTGCCAGACCGCGGCGGCACGCGCGTCCCCCAGCAGTGTCGCCGCCTTGGCCCGCACCCTTGCCTTGCGCGCGTCGAGCGTCTGCGGCGCGCTCAGATCAAAGCGTGCCTGCCGCCGCGCCGACCCCTGCCAGACGCTCACCCGCGCCTGCGTCTCGCTCAGATCGTTGCGCGCCAAAACCTCGACCCGGGCCATCAGGTCCTGCACCGGTGCGCTTTGCACCAATGCGTCCTCATACGTGGCCAGGTCCCCGGTATCATGGCCCAACAGCGCAAAGGCCAGAACGGCGGCATAGCTGAACTTCGCCTCCAGCCCGGTCCGTGGCACAGACTTGTCGCACACCCCGATCCAGCGCGGATGCGTCTCGACCACGATCCGGCTGACGCCACCCACAGAGCCCGGCAAGCCCAGCGAGCCCAGCGCCTCCAGAGAGGCGTGCAACCCGTGACAGCAGGCGTGAAACTTGTGGCTGACATCGGTCATCAGAAAGCCGCCCGGCTGCTCGGTCTCGCCGTCGCAATGATGCGTGGCCAGAAAGCCGAGCGGGCCGGTGATCGCACTCGGATTGGCCTCGAACCCATGTGCCGCCATGAGCGCGCATTCCACGCCATTGCTGGCCGCAATCCCCGCGTTGTAGGGTTTGCCCATTGTCCCGAACTGCGCCTTGACCCCGCTCGCGCGGGTCGCACACAAACCCAGCGCGTGGTCCATCCCGCGCCCGGGTCCTGCCAGCAGCGACATGGACGCCACCGTGGCCCCGAAGGCCCCCGCCGTGGCGGTCTGGTGAAACCCGCGCTGATAGTGATCGCGCCCGAACAGCAGCCCGAACCGGATCGACGCCTCGCATCCGGCCAGCGCAGCCCCGAGGACGCGGCCCAAGGTCGTGCCACCGTCCCGCTCGGCCAGCGCCAGCGCCGCCGGGATCACCGCCACGGACGGATGCCCGATATGGGCGAAATGCGTGTCATCATAATCCAGCGCATGAGACGCCGCCCCGTTGACCAGCGCCGCGCCCCGCGCCGCTGCCCGCCCGCCGCCAAAGAGCGTGGCCTGCGCCGTGCCGCCCTCGGCCAGCACCATCTCGCGCAGGATCCGCGCGACCGGCTCCTCGCGGCCCGCGTAACCCACCGCGATCCAGTCCAGCATCGACAGGCGCATGACGTCCAGAGCCGCATCTCCCGGTTCGGCCAGCGACGCCGCCAGAATATCGCATACCGGATCAGCCATGCAGATCCCTCGCCCGCGCTTCGAACGCACGCACCACCCGCTGCATCGCTTCGTAGAAGAACAGCCCCGCCGCCGATTGCAGCAGCTTGTTGCGAAACTCGAAATCGACGAAGAACTCCACCTCGCAGCCGCCCTCCACATCCCGGAACACCCAGTTCGAGCGCATGTGCCTGAACGGCCCTTCCAGGTATTCGGTGTCGATACGTTTCGCCTCGGGCCACAGCACGACCCGGCTGCCAAAGCGTTCGCGGAAGAGCTTGAAACTGATCACCAGATCCGCCTCCATCACCTGCGACCCATTGTCCTGCGGTGTCACCGAGCGCACCCGCGCCGCAGCCGTCCAGGGCAGGAATTGCGGATACGCATCCACATCCGCCACCAGGTCGTACATCTGCTGCGCCTCATATGGCAGGCGGCGGGTCTCGGAATGGGTCGGCATCGGAACGTCCAGGGTAACAGGTGCCGGTGTTGTCATGGAATGGCGCGCAATGATCAAGAGGCAGGCGCGACCACCAGATGGCTCTTTTGCTTGAAACACCTGGAGAGAGCCCCCCGCTGAGCGGCCCGTCCGGATGGTGCCGGGCGTGATCGCTCAGTGACTGATCCGATCGGGCGTTCAGGAGAGGGAAGTGGCGCGGTTGACGGGGCTCGAACCCGCGACCCCCGGCGTGACAGGCCGGTACTCTAACCAACTGAGCTACAACCGCGCGTGAGGGGCTGATTAAATCAGGCATCATCCCCCGTCAATGGTCAAAATCGGCGGAACGTGCCGCACAGGCGGCATTTCTTGCGCCCTCCGGTTTCTGCGGTCCGGGCCGGGGCGTGACGCGGCGCTCCGGTGACGTCCAGGGCCGCGCCATGCCGCGCCGCGTTTTGGGGCAAACTGTCATCCGGCAGGGCTCGTCGGCAGGTTTTCGCCGGTGGCAGTGAGAGGCCTCACGCCACAATTCAATCCATGGTTGTGCAACATGCGCCACATTCTCGGCATACTTCCCGGTGTCCGGGACAAGGCCATGGTTAACGCATTGTTTCCCATTTCGAAACAACCAGGGACTTTGACACTTACAGTCGTCGAAGCTGCAACTTTTGATCCCGTTAAAAGTGTATTTTTTCAATTTCTTAGGTCAATTCGTTAACGAATTCAGAAACGCATTGTTTCAATAGTAATCGTTAAAGAATCGACCGAAAATGTTAATCTCAATTGTGTCGAATTTCTGGCAAATGTTAGCCGGCGGCTCGACATGACGACTAACCCGGTTGGGTCGGCCCGTTCGTTTCTCAGGCTCTTCTGGCACCGCGCCGGAACTCGCCCGCAAAAAATCTGCTTGCGCGACTGAGAACATCGATCTGCCCCCCGGTCTCGTGTGAGTGCTGCTGGTTTTTCGCTGCTGGGGAAGGCAGATGACAGATTCAACTTTGCATATTCCGCCGCCGCGGAAGATGACGCCTGTTGCGTCCCAGGACCAGGTGCGCCATGTCAAGCGCCCGGCGCCGGATATGGCGGACCTGCGACGCATCGCGACCGGCCCGGCCGCGGCGGCGCTGCCGATCGATACCGGCCTTCCGCAACGGCCGCTCTACCGCAGCTTTGGCAAGCGCGCCTTCGACATCCTGATGGTCCTTCTGATGGCGCCCTTTGCCCTTTTGCTGATCGGGCTCGCGTCCGCCGCGCTCTGGCTCGAAGGCGGCAGGCCCTTCTATCACCAGGATCGTCTGGGCCGCGACGGCGCGCGGTTCCGCATCTTCAAGCTGCGCACCATGGTGCGGGATGCCGATCAGATGCTCGACCAATGTCTCGCCCGCGATCCGCGCCTGCGCGCCGAGTGGGACGCCACGCAGAAACTCAAGAAAGACCCGCGCGTCACGCGCATCGGTGCGCTGCTTCGCAAGACATCGCTCGACGAATTGCCGCAGCTCTGGAACGTTCTGACCGGTGAAATGAGCCTGATCGGTCCGCGCCCCATGCTGCCCGAACAATTGCCGCTATACGGCGATGCGCGCAGCTATTTCGCGCTGCGCCCGGGGATCACCGGCGCCTGGCAGGTGTCCAAGCGTAACGAGGACCTTTTCACCGAGCGCGCCGTGCTCGACCGCAACTATGACATTGATCTGTGCCTGACCCATGATCTCGTGATACTCTTCAGGACCGTGGGGGTTGTGCTGCGCAGAACCGGATACTGATTGGGGGCGTTTTGCCTGTCCCAGGGGTGGGATGGGCCGGGTAGAGAGTTTTACCATGCTCGAACGCGACAAGAAGACCATCAAATCCCTTCGTGACCACACGGGGGACATCCGCGCGACCATCGTCGAGCGCGCCGGGACACTGCGCCCGGGCACTCGGTCCGAAGGCGGCAAGACGCTGAAAATCACGCGTATTCAGACGGCCGAGGCAGAACAGTCCCCCGGAAACGACGCGGCCCGCACGTTGCTGGACCTGCTGCGCGAGGATGCAACGCCCGAAACCGCGACACCCCAGGAGCCCAAGGCACCGCAGCGCGGCCCGGTTGCCCAGCCCCCCTGCGCGAAGGACGAGGACAGGAGCGCACCGGCACCGCGCCGCCCCATCGGAGAGGTCGAGACCATCGAGGACATCCTGCGCCGCGACGCCACACCCGAGGCCGCCACGCCCGGGGCCGCCGCATCCGAAACAACGGACAGCCGTCCCGAAAGGGCCGGGACCACGGCCGACCCCCGGTCCGAACCTGTCCCCGCACCCGCAACGTCCGTTGCCGAAACGGTCGCGCCCGAACACGCGCCGGATGCGCCCGGCGCGGTCATGGACGGCGCTGCCCCCGCGCCCGTCGACGTGACCGAAGACCACGCCGGGCCCCGGGATGCGGCTCCCGTGGCCAGGGCGTCCTTTGACGACAGCGCGCAGCCCGCAGGGTATGACGTGATCCTGAGCGGCAAACCTGACGCCCCCGAGGTTCAGCCCCTGCCCCGACTGCCTGCCGAGACGTCACCTCGCCCCGGCTGGCGGGACCTTGCCGCGATCCCGTTCCGCTCGGGGGACAATGACGCTCTGCGAGCGCAGATGCATGTCTCCGGATCGGACGAGCGGGTGATCCGGGTGATCGACGATCTGCGCACGCAACTTCTGCGCTCGATGCAGACCGAAGTCTGGAACCGCATCGCCATCACCAGCCCGACCTCGGGCTGCGGTGCCAGCTTCACCGCGCTCAACCTCGCGCTCAGCATATCGCGCATCCCCGATTTCCGCACGATCCTGATGGACCTTAATCAGCGCAATCCCAGCATTGCCCCTGCCCTGCGGCTCAAGGGACATTCGGACATGCAGAGCTTTCTCAAGGGCGACGTGCCCGCCCATGAGCATCTGCTGAAATACTCCGACACGCTGGCGCTGGGCCTGAACACCGAGCGTCCTCGGAACCCTTCGGAGATCCTTCATGCGCGTTCGACAGGCCAGGTCCTGGACCGGATGATCGGCGATATGCACCCCGACATCGTGCTCTATGACATGCCGGCGATGCTGGACCATGACGACGTCTCTGCGTTTCTGCCGCAGGTGGACGGGGTGCTTCTGGTGGCCGATGCCACGCAGACCCTGGGCAGCCAGATCGAGGAATGCGAACGCCGCCTTGCGGGCAAGACCCCGCTTCTGGGGGTCATCCTGAACCGCGCAAAGCGCGCCTCGGATGTGCAACAAGCCGCATAAAACGCCGGGCCCGGCCATAGTTTTGCCCCTTTGCACCCCTAGATGATAAGGGGAAGAGCAATCGCGCGCGCGAGAATCCCGCGCGAACAGGAGGCAGCAAAGGGACCCGATGGGATCAATTCTCTCCATCAGTGACCTCTGGGACATGGTCAAGCGACGCTTTGCCGTGATTGTCGGTGTGTTCCTGCTGGGCACGGCGCTCAGCGTGTTTTTCGCGCTCTCCCAACAGCATCTCTACACCTCGTCCGAGGTTCTCCAGGTGCAACGCCCGAAAATCGCTCAATCCGTAACGCCGGCGACGGTCGAAGGCTCGTCGGCGCGGCGCCTGCAACTGGTGGAGCAGCAGGTCATGGCGCGTGATGCGCTGCTTGAGACGGCCGAACGTCTGGGCCTGTTCCAGGACGCCCGCGCCATGCGCGACAGCGACAAGGTCGATGTGCTGCGCCGGGCCGTGTCGGTCAGCGGCGTGGCCGCCGCGCGCCAGGGCTATTCCGATGACGGCACCGTGTCGCTTCTGAGGATCACGGCGAACTGGCCCACGCCCGAAGGCGCCCAGATGCTGGCCAGCGAATTCGCCCGCCGTACGATCGAGCTGTCCACCGACACCAGGCTCGACCAGGCGCGCGAAACCCTGGCCTTCTTCAGGGTGCGCGAGGACAGCCTGACCCGCGATCTGGCAACCCTGGAGACCGAGATTGCCGCGTTTCGGGCCAGCAACGACCTGACCGCACCCGGCGGAACCGAGATCACCCAGCGCGAGATCGAGCGCCTGAGCGAGTCGATCATCAATATCGACCGGCAGATGATCACCCTGCAACGCACCATCGCCACAGACCCCGCGACCCGCCTGGAACGTCGCCAACGCGAGGCCGCCCAGCAGGACCTCAGCCGTCTCACCGAAGAGCGCGCGCTCTTGTCCGATGCCGTGGCGGCGCTGACCGATACGCTCCAGGGCAACCCCGAGATCGACCTGCAACTGGCCAAGTACGACCTTCGGCTGCAGGAGCTGCGCGCCCAGCTTCAGGAGGCGCAAAACCGCCGCACCGAGGCCCAGATCAGCTATGAGCTGGAGACCGAAAACCAGCTTGAACGCCTGACCGTGCTCGAAAGCGCGCCCCTGCCCGACTACCCCTATACGACCGCGCGCAAGCAGATCGTGGTGCTGGGTGCCTTTGCCAGCTTTCTGGCCGGGCTGGTCGCGGCCTTCCTTCTGGACTGGCGCAGGCCCGTGATCCGAACCGCAGCACAGATGGAGCGCGAGATCGGCCTGCGCCCGGTGATCACGATCCCCGAGATCGACACGCGCCCGGCCCGCAGCCGCCGCGACCGGGACCCGCGCAAAGAGGCCTGAAACCCGGGGCCGCCTCTAGAGGCCCAGCCCGATCACCGCCTCCCAATGCAGCCAGAGCGCCAGCACCGTCACCCCCAGACCTGCGCCCAGGAATGCGATGTCATGCGGCCCGTCCCAGGCATGGTGCCGCCGCGCCAGCCGGATCAGAACCGGGTGCGACAGCAGCATGGCAATCCCGTAGGAGGCCAGCCCGCCAAGCAACCCGGCCAGCTGGAAACCGAGAACCAGCAAGCCTACCTGCAACAGCGCCCTGATCCCCGAATACACGAAGGCTCCGCGCGAATCCCCCGCCGCCAGCGCGGCCCGGTCATAGGTGACCCCGATCGCCTGCGGCAGAAAGCCCAGCGCCATGACCACCATCATCGCCCCGGCGCTCGCATAGCGCGGATCATAGAGCAGCGCGATGATCCACGGCCCCAGCAGCGACAACAGCGACAGCAGCCCGAAAAGCGATCCGGTCACCAGAAGCCGCATCTTTCTCAGCCGCGCCCGGTGTTGTGCGTTTTGCTCCGGCGGGCGGTCGCGATAGACCGGGATCAGCAGGTTCTGTGCCATTGTGACCCCCAGCAGCACCGGAAAACTGGCGAGGAAATAGCCGACATTGTATATGCCCAGCGTCTCGAGCGGCACCAGTTTGCCCAGGATCGCCTTGTCGCCCTGCGTGCTGACAAAGGCAAAGGCGGTGCTGAGGAAAATCCACTTGCCGAAATGGATCTGCTCATGCACCGCCGCAGCTTCGAGCCGCAGCCGGTTGCCCTCGCCCGGCAGCAAACGCCAGGTCAGGATCAGCCTGGCCAGCGCCGTCAGCACCGCGCCTGCCACCAGCGCCATCACCGACCCGGTGATCAGCGCCAGCACCACCATACAGCCCACCCCGATAAACTGCGCCACAAGGTCGAGCCGCGTCAGCCGCCCAAAGACCAGATGCCGGTGCGCGGTCTCGATCCGCGTCGGCAGGAAGCCGGTGATCACCAGCGCAAACCCCGCGACCGGCAGGTAAAGCACGAGGTCCGGCTGATCGTAGAACCGCGCCACCGGCCCCGCGATGACAAGGGTGATGGCCCACAACAGGCCCCCCCGGATGATCTGGATCGTCCATGCGGTGTTCAGGAAATCGGGGTCGTCGCCGCGCTTGCTCTGGGCGATGGACGGGCCGACGCCCACATCCGAGAACATCATCAGCCCCACGGTGATCACCGTCACCAGCGCCATCAGCCCGAAGGCTTCGGGAAACAGGATGCGCGTCAGGATCAGGTTCGAGGCCAGCCGGATGCCTTGCGCGCCCGCATAGCCCACCAACACCCAGGAGGCACTTCGCAATAGCCGCGCGGTCAGCCGGTTGCCGGCAAAGGCCGATGTGATGCGCTGCATGATGCCCCTTGGCTTCTGTCCACTGACGTCGTTCTTACGGGGTTTGCGGCAGGCTGGGCAAATGAATTGCCGCGCCACGGCCCGGGTTTTCCCGCCCCCGTGTCTCAGGCGCAGTAGCGCTCGAGCACCAACGCCTCGCCTCGGCTCAGGCAGGTCCGCGCCGTCCGGGTGAAATTGCCCAGATACCGGCGCCGCAGCTCGGGAAACAGGGTCAGGACCTCGTCCCGGCTTTCCTGCGCGAGCGCCGTCATGGCCTGGCTGCCCGGGAAAAAGCTCTCGCTCATCGCGCCGTTGCCAAAAACGATCTCGTGCTGGTCGAAGAGGATATGAAAATACTGCACCAGCCCGCCCTCGCGGCGCGTCACCCCGTCGCGCCGTGTCATATGCTTTGCCGGCACCAGCAGTTCGCGCTCGCCAAACAGCATGTCACCCATGGGCTCCTCCAGGAACATGCGGTGATTTGGCGACACCTCCAGCCGGGTGGCGTTGCCCACGGCACCCGGCGCAAAGACGACCGGGGCCAGTTTGCCTTCCGCCCGCACGGTCTTGCGCCCGATCCAGCGAAGAGGTTGATAGCCATTGTCGCGGGTGAACACCCGGTCGCCCTCGCGCAGCGTCTCGATGGGTACCTCGCCACGCTGGGTCATGATCAATGTGCCCCGGGTGAAGCAGGGGACGAGGTCGTCATAGGCCACCGCCCCGTCCGTGTTGAAGGTCCCGAACGTATAGGTCACGCCGGGGTCCAGCGGGAAATCCGACACCATCAGCGGGCCGTAGTTGGCGGCACTGTTGGTGGCGATGAAGTAGATCGTTCCGCTGGAGCCGTCCGAGCCGGTTACGGTGTACTTGTAGCGCAGGTCGATCGTGTCGCCGGGGTTGATCCCCGTCACGGTCGAGGAGGTGACGTCCTGATCGGGCACATCCGCGCCGCCGGTGTGGGTGAAATCGCCGAAGGTGGCGTCGTCATTTCCATCCGAATCGTCGATCGTGACCTTGCCGGCTTCGCCAATCGTGAAATTGCCGGAATGGGGGTATGTATTGTCCCCCGTCAGGATCCGGTAGACCAGGACATTCTCAAGTGCCATCGCGCGGGCCCCGCAAGCATTGTCACACGCGCGCGCGAAGTCGCTTCGCCCACGGTTTCACTGTTAAACTTGTGCGGGATATTGGCTATGAATGGGGCGCGCTCATGAAGCAATCCGCGCCCTTTTCGGGTGAAATCTGGGCACACACGCTATGAACAGGGGCACACATGTCATGAAGATCGCCTATGTGCTCAACACCTATCCGCAGCCCTCGCACAGCTTTGTCCGGCGTGAAATCCAGGCGCTGGAGCGGCAGGGCTTCGAGGTGCTGCGCCTGGCCATGCGCGCTGCCGACACGGCCCTCGTGGATGCGGCGGATCAGGCCGAAGCCGCACGCACGGACTATGTTCTTCACAAAGGCGCTGCGGCACTTGGCGCGGGGCTGTTGCGCGCGGCACTGACGCGGCCGGCCCGCTTCAGGGCCGCCCTGTGCCGCGCCTGGCGCATGGGTGCGCGCTCGGAGACGGGGCGCATTCGCCACCTGGTGTATCTGGCCGAGGCCTGCCACATTCTGACCCGCTGCCAGTCCCGCGGTGTGCGCCACATTCACGCACATTTCGGCACGAATGCGGCCACGGTCGCGCATCTGGCCCGGGCGCTTGGCGGTCCGCCCTATTCCTTCACGACCCACGGCCCGGAAGAATTCGACAGCCCCCGCGCCCTGTCGCTGGGTGCCAAGATCGAGGCGGCGGCCTTTGCCGTGGCCGTCAGCAGCTTCGGACGCTCCCAGCTGTGCCGCTGGGTGGCGCATGGTCACTGGAGCCGCATCAAGATCGTGCATTGCGGCATCGAGACCGAACGCTTTGACGCCCCCGCCCCTGCCGCGACGGGTCCGCTGCGCCTTGTCGCCATCGGCCGCTTTGTCGAACAGAAGGGCCAGATGATCCTGATCCCCGCCATGCGGCGCATCTGCGAGGCCCACCCCGATGCGACGCTGCGCCTGGTCGGCGACGGGCCGGAACGCGCGGCGCTCGAAACCGCCATCACGGCGGCGGGCCTGACAGGCAACATCCACCTCACCGGCTGGCTGGACGAGGCAGGCATCCGCGCCGAACTGGACGCCGCCCACGCGCTGGTGATGCCCAGCTTTGCCGAGGGCCTGCCGATGGTGGTGATGGAGGCCATGGCCGCCGCCCGCCCTGTCATCGCCACCTATATCGCCGGCATCCCCGAACTGGTGCGCCCGGGCGAGACCGGCTGGCTGGTGCCCGCCGGCGATCCCGAGGCCATGGCCGCAGCCGCGCTGGGCCTCGCCGCGATGACCGGGACCGGACGCCAGACACTGGGTGATGCCGCCCGCGCCCGCGTGCTCGCCCGCCATGATGTCGACCGTGAGGCGGAGAAACTTGCCGCCCTGATCCGCACCAGCGCGTAGCTGCCGGAGGCGGAGCGCGGTCACATCCGTCTCCAGGGGCGGTCCTACCGCCCCCGTGCCCAGGTCTCGGCGGGCCCGCCACCGCTCCGGACCGCCAGCGCCACGCCCGCATAGACGGCAAACCCGACCGGGTGCCGCAACGCCAGGCGCAGTATCTGCCGCAGGTCCG
>FYBJ01002089.1_pt1 | contig 11349 bp, 11 predicted proteins | sample 1134611 | NCBI WGS metagenome assembly FYBJ01 (sample SAMEA104116008, study PRJEB20421) | marine metagenome | isolation source: marine | reverse complement strand
TCTCGTGGGCTCGGAGATGTGTATAAGAGACAGGTTTGTTAAAGAACGTCTTTTGGTCTTCGATTGAAGCTGAAGTGCCGAAGCGGCCAACGATGAGGCCGGCCATCATCTCCATCAGGGAGGCGATGTTGTCTTCGGGTTCATAAACGTTCGGGGCGCGGGTTATGGCGCGCGCGGCCATGTCGCCGCGCAGTTGCGCCAGCGGCTTTTCGTTCAGGAAGCCGGTGAGATAATAGCTGGCATAGGGCAGCAGCTCGCCCCGACCCAGGCCAATGAACAGAGCATTGAATTCACGCTCGGCCGCGGCGGGTTTGGTGACATGGGCAACGCGGGAGAGCGCTGTGACTGCCCGGCCCAGGTCAGTGTCATCGCCGGTCAGGCCCGCGATCTGGTTCAACAGCATCTGGTCCGGCGGACCGGCCAGGATCAGACCGAGGAAATTGTAGAAGTCGGCGCGCAGCCGGTCTTCCTCGGTGACTGTCGTGGTGTGCTGCTGTCGGGCTGTGACCATGGATTATCCTTCGAATTCGAACCGCATACGGCGCGGTGTGGGCGGGTGGAGAGGGGGGGCGGGCTCTTCGCCGACCCCTGACGGTGTCACCTCATCGCCCGCGTCGGATGCTGGCGCATCCTCTGACTGCGGCGCGAGTGTTGCGATTTGCGGTTCGGTGGGGGACGTGTCCAGATCCCGGGTTTCGATCGTCTGCTGATCGGCGACGTCGTCTTCCTCGGCTGGTTCCTCGGTTTTTGCCAGGGCGTCGACATGGGCGAGCATGCCCTTGCCGACCTGATACGCGGTTTGCAGGTTGTCGATCACGCAGGCCGCGTCGGTGTAATCTTCGCCGTAATCGACCAGACCGTCGACATTTGCCAGCACCGGGTTGAGCCGCCAAAGCCGCCGCAGTGCACGGCGGCGCAGGCGATCGGGCACTGCCTTGGTCATGAAGCCCGTGACGTCATCGCCCATCTGAAGGCTGTCCGGATCAGGGAGATTCAGATCAGCGAGGATCTCGGTGTCGCTGCGCTCGTCCGGCTTTTGCCCTTCGTCGTCCGGCCGCGTGGCCACGGCGGCTTCGTCTGCCTTTGCCTCGGCCTCGACGGCTGCCTTGCGCTTGCTCCAGAAATCGCGGGCCTGGGTCATTGCAGGACCTTCCTTGGCGCCCGGTAGACGTCTGACGTCTGGCGGATCCTGGCGTCGCCCTTGCCGTCCTCGGTCAAATCCACCCGTTTCTTGTCGCGGCGGCGTTTGACGAATTGTTCCGGTTGATAGTGCGCCTTAGTGAAATCCCGGACCCAGGCGATCAGTCCGGGTGTCATCGGAATTTTTTCGACGATGTCCTCGCCGGTGTCGGCGTAATCCTGCCCCTCAAACGGCGATGCGGTCACAATCACCGCTTCGAGCGGTGGGTCGCCATCGCGTTCTTCACGCAGGATCAGATAGATCGAAGGTTGGCCGTCGGCCAGGTTGGTGACATAGGCTTCGGCCTCGGCCGCCCAAAGGGTAAGAGGAAGGGTGGCGGCGTGGTAGTCCACAACCGCCCCCTCGCGGCGCAACTCGGCCCAATCCGCAGGACCTGCACCAGGAAGCACCGCAACAGCCTTCCACGTCCATTTGGCCCAGCGGGTCACGCCGGGTGATTTCCGGACGACCACGCCCAGAGGCATTTCAATGTAAATAGCGGCCTGCGCCACGATATCCTCCCCGAAAGGCTCTCCCCTTCCTTCCGTAAGGGGAACTATAAACGGAACAGACAGTCTGCCAAGCCCTGCAAAGGTTAATGTGTTCATTTGGTTGTTACATTTTTTGGCGCAATGGCGGATTGACGTGGTGCCCAACGCTGCGACGCAGGTCGGGGTGATCGCACGCAAGCATGGGCCGGGAAAACGTGGCTGGGCCATGGTGCGGGGTTTACCAGTGGGCCAACCTGTGCCTAGGCTGTGGCAAGGAGAAGAACGGGTCGCAGTACGAGACCCGAGGGGAGAATATGGTCAAGTCATTGATTTTGTGCGACTGTGCCGGGTCGCAGCACCTGGATGTATCCGCGATCGAAGCGGGGTGCGGGGTAAGCTGCAGCAATGTTCATACTGCGCTTTGCACCAGCCAATTGTCTGCGGCCGAGGCTGCCTTGCGCGAAGGCGAGGTGGTGATTGCCTGTCAGCAAGAACGCGCCACGTTTGAGGCGCTGGCCGAGGATATGGGCGTGGATCTGCCCGGATTTGTCGACCTGCGGGACCGTGCCGGATGGGGAGAGGGGAACGCAGGGCCGAAGATGGCGGCGCTTGCGGCCGAAGCGCTGTTGCCGACGCCACAGACGCCTGCGGTGGATGTGATCAGCGAAGGCGTCTGTTTCGTTATGGGGCCGGGAGAGGTGGTGCAGCCGATGGCGGACAGGCTTGGCGCGGTCCTGGCGGTGACGGCTTTGATTACCGATGATGCCGAGCCTATGCCCACCGGGGCGTATGACACCATCCTCGGGCAGGTCCGTCAGGTGCGGGGCGCGCTGGGTGGGTTCGACGTTCAGATTGATCGCCTGCAGATGGTCGAACCGGCAGGGCGCGGGGCGCAAATGCTGACCCAGGGACGCGATGGCGCACGCTCGGCCTGCGATATTGTGATTGACCTGACCGGTGGTGCGCCTCTGGTGCCTGCTCCAGGCAAGCGTGAAGGGTATCTGCGGGCCGACCCGCGCGATCCGGTGGCCGTGGCTGAGCTGGCGTTTGAAGCGGCGCAGCTGACCGGAACGTTTGAAAAGCCGCTGTATGTGCACCTGGAAGAGACATTATGCGCGCATTCCCGCGCCGATCAGGTGGGCTGCTCGAACTGTCTGGAAATCTGCCCAACCGGTGCGATCACACCGGCGGGCGATCATGTGGCCATTGACCCGATGGTTTGCGCGGGCTGCGGAGCATGCGCGGCCCTGTGCCCATCAACAGCGATCACCTATCAGGATCCGGGCGACGGCTTTGTTCTGGCGCGCATGCAGGTGCTGGCACGCAGCTATCGCAAGGCGGGCGGAGTCACACCACGTCTATTGGTGCATGATGCGCATGGGGCCGAAATGATCCGACTGGCTGCGCGTTTCGGGCGTGGATTGCCAGCGGACGTTATCCCGATGGAATTGCAGGTGATTTCAGGGTTCGGCCATGCCGAGATGCTGGCCGGTCTGGCGCATGGATTTGCGCAGGTTCAGGTATTGCTGGCCCCGACCACGGAACGAGACGCATTGGACCGCGAGCTGGTTTTGGCCGAGTCAATCGGAGGCGCGGGCAAGCTTGGACTGATCGACGTTGCGGACCCCGCGGCGCTGTCGGATCTGCTTTATGGGGCCGACGTGCCCATGCCGCTGGCTGATCCGGTATTGCCCCTTGGCAACCGGCGACAGATCGCGCGGCTGGCAGCGCAGGCACTGAACCCCGGTGGCAAGACACTGCCCTTGCCCCAAGGCGCGCCCTATGGCGCGGTAGAGGTCAATACCGACAGCTGCACGCTGTGCCTTAGCTGTGTGTCGCTGTGCCCGTCGGGGGCGTTGATCGACAACCCGGATATGCCGCAGCTGAATTTTCAGGAAGACGCCTGTTTGCAATGCGGCATGTGTCAGACGATATGCCCGGAAAAGGCGATCTCACTGGTGCCACAACTTGACCTTGGCGATGGGGCGCTAAGCCAGCGGGTTTTGAACGAAGAGGAGCCTTATGCATGCGTCGAATGCGGGTCACTTTTTGGAGTGAAATCCACCATTGAACGGGTGATGGAAAAGCTTGTGGGCGTCAATCCGATGTTTGCGACATCAGATCAGGCACGGGTGATGCAGATGTGTGATGATTGTCGGGTCGAAGCACAGTTTCACAGCGAAAACAATCCATTCCAGGCGGCTCCTAAGCCGCGCGTCGTGCGCACCGAGGACTATTTCAGCAAGCGCAAGGATCACTGAAGTTGCAGCGGCGCCCCCAGATCGGCAGGAGGCACGGCGGCGACAAAGGCCAGGATCGCATCCAGATCATCCAGCGTGATTTCCACAGGCACGATGGGCGGCGGTCGCTCGGGGCTGAACGGTTCGGTGATATCTTTGATCTGGGTAAATGCACCGTGGGGCTTGAGGACATAGAACTGCTGAAACCTGTCCGACCAGTCGGGAAAGGCGCGCAGCACCGCAAAAGAAGGGGTCGAGCCAAGTCCGTTCATCCGATTGCGTGGGCCGATCACATGACAGCGTCCGCAATGGGTCAGCGCGAGATCCGCGCCAAGCACAGCGTCGCCTTGGAAATCAGGGGCCTTTTCGACTTCGATCACTTCAATACTCGCGGTGAATGGATTGGTCCCGTCGATCTGAAAGCTTTCGATGGTGCGCTTGCCGATGTCCGACAGCATCCAGTCGCGGAACCTTTGCGGCTTGTCGCCGTCAGGGACACGCAGGTAATAGATCACCTCGTCATATTGAAACACCGGATCACCCGGCGCACTGTCGGTTATTTGCAGCGTTCCCCCCGTTTCTGCCACCTGAACGCGCACTCCGGTCTTGAGAGAAAAGCGCGGCAGGATATGTTTCAGCAGGCCAGATCGTGCCACTTTGTCCGGCGCAGTCAGTCCAAGCGCCTCTTGGGACCAAGAGGGGCTGGCGGTCAGGGCAAGGCTCAGGCACAACAGGGCAAAGCGCATGGGCTCAGCCTAAATCGGGCGGGGGCGATGCGTCAAATGCAGGAAATGAATGAACGGAGACCCATGCGATGAGCGGCGATTACAACATGTCCATGCGTAAGTTCCTGAAACAGGTCGGCGTGACCAGCCAGCAGGCCATCGAAGAGGGGCTGCGAAAGGCTGGCGCGCCCGATGGCGGCAGCTTTGAGGCGACGGTGGTGCTGACCATCGAGGGGCTTGAGGTCGAACATGTGGTCACAGGTCAGATCAAGGATGACAACGCATGAGCCTGCGCGATGCGGTTCTGGCGAACCTGAAGAAAATCACTGACCCGGTCAGCGGTCAGGATATCGTAAGCGCAGGCGTGATGCGTGCACTGAACGTCGAAGGCGACACCGTGCGGTTTGTCATCGAGGTTGACCCCAAGCTGGCCGAGAAGATGGAACCGGTCAGGGCTGCTGCCGAACAGGCAGCGCAGATGGTGGAGGGCGTCAACAAGGTCACGGCCATGCTGACCGCGCATTCCGAAAAGGCCCCGCCGGATCTGAAACCCAAACCCAAGCCGTCACAGACTGGTCCGGCCCCGGTGGCAGGCGTCGACCGCATCGTGGCGATTGCCAGCGGCAAGGGCGGTGTCGGCAAATCCACTGTATCGGCCAACCTGGCCTGTGCTCTGGCTGCCGAAGGCCGCCGGGTGGGTCTGCTGGATGCGGATGTTTATGGTCCGTCGCAGCCGCGGATGCTGGGTGTGTCCGGTCGCCCGGCCAGCCCCGATGGCAAGACCATCCTGCCACTGCGCAACCATGGTGTGACGATGATGTCGATGGGGCTGATGACCAACGAAGGCCAAGCGGTTGTCTGGCGCGGGCCGATGCTGATGGGCGCATTGCAGCAGATGATGAACCAGGTGCAGTGGGGCGCTTTGGATGTGCTGATCGTCGATCTGCCGCCCGGAACTGGTGACGTGCAGCTGACGCTGACGCAAAAGTTTGCGCTGGACGGGGCCATCGTAGTGTCCACGCCGCAGGATGTAGCCCTGATCGATGCACGCAAGGGCATCGACATGTTCCGCCAGACCAAGACGCCGATCCTGGGCATGATCGAAAACATGTCGACGCATATCTGCTCGAACTGTGGCCACGAGGAACATGTGTTTGGACACGGCGGCGTTGCCGAAGAGGCTGGCAAGATGGGTGTGCCCCTGATGGGCGAGATCCCCTTGCATCTGGACATCCGCGTTGCGGCAGACAGCGGCGCCCCGATTGTGGTCGCCAAACCCGACAGCCCTCAGGCCGAGGCGTTCCGCGCCATTGCCCGTGACACGATCGCCAAGGGGCAGGCCTGATGACACCTACCTTTCCGCCATTGATGCAGGGATATCCCGCAAGTGGCGGAGAGGACCCGTTTGACAAGGCGCAGGCGCTCGCCGCTTTGGGGTGTGACGGCGGCACTGTTGTGCATTCAATACAGGCGGATCGCTTGCGCGCCGCATTGGTCTTTGCGCCCGAAGTGGCGCTGGAGCAGTCGATGGTGATGCTGCCGCTGTGTGCGGTGGGGTTTCAAAACGCCCTTGGTGCGCTGGCCCCGCCCGAGGTTGCGGTGCATCTGGGGTGGGACGGGGTGATCCGCGTGAATGGAGCGCGCAGCGGTCGTTTGCGGGTCGCGGCATCCACTCGCGAGCCGGATCAGGTGCCCGATTGGCTGGTTGTGGGGATCGACATCACGATCCTGCAAACCGGCGAAGACCCCGGCGCAAACCCCGATATCACCGCGCTCTATGACGAAGGCTGCACCGAAGTGGAGCCGCTGGCCCTGCTGGAAAGCTGGGCGCGGCACACGATGGTCTGGATCAACCGCTGGGACGCCGAGGGCAATGCGCCGCTGCATGGAGAATGGATGGGGCTGGTTCAAGGGGTGGGAGAACCCGTCTCGCGGGCTGGTCATGACGGAACATTCCTGGGTGTGGACGAAGATTTCGGTATGCTGGTGCGCGATGGTGACACGACCTCGTTGATCCCGCTGAGCACGCTGTTGGAGGAACAGACATGAAACTGGCCCGCGCCATCCATTTCGACGACAGCGACAGGAATGTCTTTCATTCTCCGGCCCGCACGGGCGAGCTGTGTATCTCTGGCGGCTTCGAGTTCTCGAACTGGTCCGACAGTGATCTGGAAGGTAAATCCCGACAAGCCTTTGCCAATGGCTGGTTGGGGTTGGAAACCTTTGGTCGCGTGACCTTTGTGGCCGTGACCCAGATCGAACCGGCTGAACGCGAGGCGGCAGAGCAGGCCCTGGCGCAGCATTTCGTGGACCTCTACGGTGCGCCTTCGGTCGAGGCGGCACTGTCGGTGGCGCAAGAAGAGATCAATCAGATGCTGGATCTGTGTGACGAGCACGACGCCAACACGTTGCTGACCGTGGCGCGAGAACTGTCCGAGAGCGGCGTGCGGGAGGCCTATCGCGTGATCGAGCCGCAAGAGGCCGAACTCGATCTGCTGGCCGTTCACGTCACTGACGATTAAGGCACAACTCGAAAAACCTGAATCACTTAGCACTGTCTGAAATGAAAGATTTCAACGCGTTAAGTGATACGAGATGTTTCAAGTATCTTGAATTGTGCTGTAATCACCCGCCCACGTTATCCCCGGGGTGCGAAATCACCATATTGGCCGCGTTTGAAGATCAACCCGCGACCGGGGCGATGCATGGCCGTATCCACCTGACCCACGATGATCGAATGATCACCAGCGTCATGCACGGCGTGCTGGGTGCATTCGAACCGCGCAAGGCAACCGCTCAGCAGGGGCGCGCCGGTTTGGCCCGGCGTCCAGTCGGCACCCGTGAAATCCGCGCCATCCATCGCAAAGCCCCTGGCAACGCTATGCTGATCCTCGGACATGATGTGGATGACATAATGCCGGGCGGCCAGGAATTCGCCATACCGGGCCGAGGTTTTGGCCGGGCACCACAGAACCAGGGCCGGATCCAGCGAGACAGAGGTAAAGGAATTGACCGTGATCGCCATGGGCCCTTGTGGCGTCATGGTGGTCACAACGGTCACGCCAGTGCCGAAACAGCCAAGCGCCTCGCGAAAGGCAAGGGTTGTGTCGGGGCCGGGGGTGAAATGCGTTTCGGTCATCGCGCGCCTGTCCTCGTGGTCTTGGCCCACGTGCCACGGGTCGCGCGCCTTGTCCACGGTTTTTGCCATCTTGCCCTTGATTGGCGCGCAAAAGCACTGCCCCTCTCCAGAAACGAGCGCACCGTTCGGCCCGTTCTGGCATTGGCAGATGCAACACACATCAGTTCAGGTCTTGCAGAAGGCGTCCATGTTTCCTGGTTTCCGCCACGACCTCGCCAAAGGTCGTCAACCCGCGCGCCTCGAGCATGGGGATCATGCAGGCCAGCACCTGCGCAGTTGCCCGAGCATCGCCAAGAGCCGTATGGCGGTCGCGCTCCTGGATCACGATGCCCAGGCGGTCGCAGATGGCGTCAAGCGTGTGGGTCTCGCTGGCCCCAAAGAGCACGGCCGACAAAAGTACCGTGTCCAGCACGGGATGGTCCCAGGTAACACCGCAGGCTTCGGCCTGTTTGCGCAGGAATGCCAGATCAAAGGGCGCGTTGTGCGCCACCAGAACCGCACCACTGGCAAAACCGTGGAACCCGCGCGCCGCCTCGGTCACGTCGGGCGCGCCTGCGACCATCGCATCGGTGATCCCGTGCACTGCACTTGAGGCGGCGGGAATGGGCCGGTTCGGGTTGACCAGCGTGTCAAACGCCTCGCCCTCGACAATTCGGCCACGCACCATTCGCAGAGCGCCGATCTGGACGATGTCGTCCTTGTGCGGCAAAAGCCCCGTGGTCTCGGTATCAAACACCGCGTAGGTCAGCGCCGACAGGGGGGTGTCCTCGGTCCGGGCCTGCCCGGCGGTATCCAGAAGGTCAAAGTTGTAAACCAGCGGGCGTGGCTGTTCGGTTGAAAGCGCGTTTTGCGCAGCCTCGAACGACAACAGATAGCCCTGAGCATCATCCAGGGGTCTCATCAGCACCGGGCAAGTCAACCCGCCATGTACACTGGTGAGGGTGCAGTCCACGGGCAGGCCCGTTTTGTCGACCTGTCTACGGGTCTGTTCCAGGACTTCGAGTTCGAAGTAATCCGCGATGGGAGCGTTCAGGCGGGGCTGCGCGATCCGGCTGAGCAGATCTGCCGATTGCCCGTCATAGAGCACGATCTGCAAGTCGGAGCTCAGCACGGTCATGGCCACGGGGATGTCCGTGAGCAGCGCCGTGAGTTGATCCCGCTCAGCGGCCAGCTGCGCGGTGTGATCCGCAAGGTTTGACGCCAGATTCTGCGCGGCACTGCCCGCCCGGTCAGCCAGACCTGCGGCAGCCGGGGCCAGATCGCCAAGGTAGCGCGCCAGCTCCGGGTCGATATCTGTGCCCGCATCCGAATGCGCCCGCACCCGCATGAGCGCGGCGACCTTTTCGATGGGCTTGGCGACGTTTTCGTCAAAGAGCAGCCAGACGCCTGCGCTCAAGGCCAGCAGCCCAAAACCGGCGAGGATGGCGCTGAAGGTGAACCCGCCAGCCACGCCTGCCTGGGCACTGCGTTGGAACCCCAGGTAGAGCGAGCCAAGAACCACCGCAACGCCGCCCAGGGCGAGCAGGCAAAAAAAGAGAAAAATCCGCAGGCGCAAACTCAGATGGGCCAACATCACGACACCCCGCAGATCGCCGCAACCACGCTGTCACCTTCGTCCACCGACACCCAGCTGGCACCAATGAGGCCGCCCTCTGCGTCAAATTCGACCCCGTCCACCAGATTGGCGCGGCGCGATCCGGCGCAATCGACGGCCACTGGCAGTTTGGAGACAGGTGCCCACCGGCCCAGTAGATAAAGATCGGCCAACCGTTGATCGGGCCGCGCACCGTGGGTCTGGATCGAAGCGGTATCAACCGCGGCAAAACGGTCCACGAAGGGCACCACATAAGTCCAGGGCCGGTACAGCGCGCGGTTCTCGACCGTTTCGATCACCATGAACTCTTGGGGCAGGGATGTCCGGGTACGCTCGTACCAGCCGTATTCACTGGCGATCGTGGCAGCGATCATCGCGGCGCCTGCGGCCACCGGGGTCAACCATCGGGGCAGGCCCGGGATCCAGCGCCCCACCAGCATCACGACGCCCGCCGTGGCAAGGCCTGCAAAGACCGTTGCTATCAACTCTAGAAACATGCGCTTTTCTCCAACACCTGGTCTTCACCCTTTTCCAAATACTCTCGCCGAAGGCGTTCCAAACGCTCAGCCCAGCATGCCCTTGCCGTGACCCACCGCCGATTGCATCGTCTTTACCACGACAAAGGCGTCGCGCAGATGACTTCGCTCAAAGTCGGACAATTCGGCGGGCGCAAGGTAGTTGTCGGGCGCCGTACCGCGTTTGATTCGCGCGACCTGATGTTCCAGCCGCGTCTCCGCGATCAGATCATAGGCGTCCAGCAGATCACGCGCACCCGAAGGGCTGAGCACCCCCGCCTCTTGCCCCGCTTGCAGGCGGGCGCGTGTGCCTGCCACGGCCAACTGCCCTTGCAGCGCGTAGATCCGCCCCAGATCGACCACCGGAACAACACCGTTGTGTTTCAGGTCCAGCGTGTTGCGATGCTCTCCCGAGCGGATGGTGGCAAATCCCCGCAGCAGGCCAAGGGGCGGCGTGTGCTTGAGCGAGTTCGAGATCATGTGGGCCACAAATATCGAATTGGCGCTGGCCGCTTTCAGAGTGTCGGTTTGCAAATCGGCAAACAGATCGAAGCTGCCGCCGATGGGACGCAGGTCGAACATGACCGAGGCCAGCATCTGTGCCTCGGGGTTGGGTTTGGCGATCCAGCCCGTGAAATAGTCACGCCACACGCGCACGGGCTGACACCAGCGCGGGTTCGTCGCCATCATGTCGCCGGGGCAGTAGAAATAACCGCAGGTGTCCAGGCCATCGCAGACAAACTTCGCCATTTTCCCAAAATACGGCATGTCATCTTCAGTCACGGCATCGTCCAGCAGCAGGCAGTTGTCCTGATCGCTGACACCGGTCTGTTCCTGCCTGCCTTGCGAGCCACAGGCCAACCAGAGGTAGGGCACGGGCGCTGGGCCCAGCTGGGCCTCGGCCAGGGCCAGCAGGCGGCGGGTGGCGGTGTCGGCGATATCGGTGATCAGGCGTGTCACCACCTCGTGTCGGTTGCCGCTGGCCACCAGCTGTACCAGCAGTTGCGGGATTTCGGCCGTGACCTTGGCCATTTCTTCGGGTGTGGTCGCCTTGGCGATCTGGCTGACCAACTCCGCCGAACTGACGGCCTGATAGCGGGTCAGGTCGGTCTGGGTGACGATCCCCACGACGCGGTCGCCCCGGGTGATCGGAATGTGGCCGATGTGATGCTCCATCATCGCATGCAGCACGTCCGAGCCGATGGCCGAGGGCGACAGCGTCAGCGGACCCTCGGTCATGACCTGCGCCACGGCCGTGTCGGCGGGCAAGGCTCGGGCCACAACCTTGCCGGACAGATCGCGGGTGGTCAGGATCCCGCGCAGCGCCTCTCCTTCGGTCACGCAGAGCGATGAAATTCCACGCTCGCGCATCAACTGCGCTGCCGCCTGCACCGTGGCGTCAGGCGCGCAAGTCGCCGGGTTGCGCGCCATCAGCGTGTCGACGGAACTGGTGGCCAATGTCTCT
>FYBJ01000959.1_pt1 | contig 11373 bp, 11 predicted proteins | sample 1134611 | NCBI WGS metagenome assembly FYBJ01 (sample SAMEA104116008, study PRJEB20421) | marine metagenome | isolation source: marine | reverse complement strand
TTTTTTTAATGATACGGCGACCACCGAGATCTACACGCGTAAGATCGTCGGCAGCGTCAGATGTGTATAAGAGACAGCTTCTATACTATCTTGAAAAAATAAGATGCAAAAACCAACCATTGTATGTATCGCAGCGGGCCTGGTGCTCGCTGCTTCCTTTCTGATCTTTGCCCCGTTGCGTTATCAAGCACAAGAAGCTCATCAAAAGTTCACCATTGTGGCAACGACCACATTGATCGCCGATATCATCAACGAACTAGCGCACGATACGGTGAACATACATACGCTGATGGGTCCAGGCGTGGATCCACATTCCTATCATGCACGCTTAACTGATGTAAAAGCCCTCACTCAAGCAGACATCATTCTTTATCACGGCTTACATTTAGAAGGAAAAATGGTTGATATACTGGAAAAAATGCAACGCTACCGCCCCACCTATGCCGTCACCGACTCCATTGATCGCCAGGCGCTTATCGCATCAGATGAGTTTGATAGTATGTATGATCCACATGTATGGTTTGATATTGATCTGTGGCAAAACGTTGTACATCATATCACCCAGATATTAAGCACGCATCTACCAGCACAACAAGAACTCTTTAAAGATAATCAACAAAGATATATCGAACAACTCAATGCATGTAAGAACTTCATAGCCGATCAGATTGCACACATTGACCAGCACAAACGCTATCTGATCACGAGCCACGATGCCTTTTCTTATTTTGGCAGAGCTTTTGGCCTTGAAGTGCTTGGTATCCAAGGAATCAATCTTGATAGCGAGCCAGGTATTAAAGATATGCAATCTATAGTGCATTTTATTAGCACACATCAGATTCCGACTCTCTTTCTCGAAACATCATTGCCTCACCGCAGTATTGAAGCAATTGCTCAAGCGGTACATGCACGAGGCTGGCACGTTGCCATTGGGGACGAACTCTATTCAGATGCACTAGGCTATCCCGAAAGCAATGCTGCATCATACATCGGTATGATGAAAGAAAATGTACAGACTATTGTACAAGGGCTGAGCAACTAATTACATTCATATTATTGTAATCACGAAAAAAAATTACTTTCATAAAAACATGTTGTAAATAAAGATTGCGAACCACTCCCTATAAGACAGAGAGTACACTATGATATACCCCATTTGCCTGTTATTTCTATGTATAGCAAACAACCTACATGCAAAAGAGATGCCTGATGGAGCTGATATAACGCATGCGGAGGCCTTGGATGCTTTGGCCAGAACAGCTATTACCAATACATCACCAACCACGCCCATCGCCCATGTTCGCACTGCCATAGCTCACGCCGCTTTAGGAACGTTTAAGGACTATTTTAAACCAAATAGATTTCACACATATACGATAAAACATGATTTTTTATCATCGGTGCAAATAAAGATCAATCAAATGATCAAACAAAAAGGAAATGCCGCTTTTTCTTGCAATGAACAGATACAATACAACAATCTGCATCGCATAAAAACGAAGCTCTTAAAGCACATTGCTCATTAAGAGGCTATGGCAACAAGGACAGTATGGGCAGACGCTATTGCTCATTGTGCTTCGTGCCAATTCGTTGTACACTAAACATACAACACAACAACATACAAACCGTGTAAGGCATCATGCAGCCAATCATAGATATACGCCATCTTTCTGCTTCATATCAGCATTATCTCGTGCTTGATGATGTAAGCGCAGCTATTACACCAGGTTCTTTCTTAGGCATAATCGGCCCAAACGGCGCAGGCAAATCTACGTTGCTCAAAACAATGGTTGGGCTCATGCCGCCCACCAACGGATCGGTCAGCTTTTTTGGTGGTTCATTTGCCCAACATGCTAAGAGCATTGCCTATGTGCCACAGCGTTTTGCAGTTGATTGGGATTTTCCTATCACCGTCATAGAAGTAGTTCTTATGGGGCGTTATTGCCATATTGGCTGGTTCAGACGACCTCAAAAAAAAGATTATGATCTTGCCTATCAAGCGCTGGAAATTATTGGCATGCTTGCATACGCTCAAACACCCATTACTGACCTATCTGGTGGGCAGCAACAGCGCGTCTTTCTCGCTCGCGCCCTTGCACAAGAAGCAACTATCTATTTGCTGGATGAACCACTTTCTGGCATTGACGCGATCACTGAACAGCAGATCATTGCGGTTTTAACATCTGAGCGCGATAAAGGTAAAACTATTTGCATGGTGCATCATGACCTACAAACCATCACTGCCTACTTTGACACCTTGCTTATCCTGAACAAAAAGCGCATCGCATTTGGCCCAACCGCTCAGGTATATCAACAACCTATTCTACAACAAGCCTATAATAGGCAGGTCTGCATGCCACATGTTTGATGCATTTAATGATTACACGTTTAAACTTATTCTTTTTGCGACCACCATTTTTGGCATTACCAGCGCTATTATTGGTTCTTTTGCCTTTGTGCGCAAGCAGAGCCTGCTTGGTGACGTCATTTCACATGCTACGCTGCCAGGGCTCAGCCTTGCTTTTTATCTAGCGCAACAAAAACATCCGCTTGCTGTGTTGTGCGGTGGCGCACTTTCATCGCTCTGTGCTATCTGGCTACTACAGCTCATTAGCAAACACACGCGACTCAAAAAAGATGCAGCGCTCGGCATTATTCTTTCGGTCTTTTTTGGCCTAGGCCTTGTTTGCCTTACCTGGCTCACGCAACATACGCATATGCAACAAGGGGTGATAATCAAGCTCATTTTTGGCAATGCAGCCACCTTGTTATATCAAGATGTCTACCTTATTGGTGGGGCTAGCATATGCATTTTAACTGTTCTTGCGCTCTGCTGGAAAGAATGCACAAGTATTTCATTTGATCCAACTTATGCTCAAACGACTGGATGCCCTGTCACCTTTTTTGAAGGATTACTCACGCTCTTGACCATCATATGCATTCTTGTTGGCCTACAAGTAGTTGGTGTGGTACTCATGAGCACAACACTGGTTGCTCCTGCTGCCGCTGCACGGCAATGGACAAGCACATTTAATCGTTTAGTAGCATTGGCAGCATTTTTTGGCTTAGTTGCTTGCATAAGCGGCACCATTATAAGTATGCAGTATGCACATATGCCCACAGGCCCGGTCATTGCAATTATCGCAAGTGTTATCGTACTCATTTCACTCAGCTATAAAAAACTACAATCAAAACGGATAGGACTGCCATAATGTGCCTGCTTGATCTGCAAATTATTGCTATAGCATTTTTAGTGGCCACTGCATGTGTGCTGCCCGGCACTTTTTTAGTATTACGTGGCATTGCATTAATGAGTGACGCGATTAGTCACGCCATCTTGCCAGGCATGGTCATTATGTTTCTCATTACAAAAAATGTGCATTCGCCCTTGCTGATGGTGGGCGCTGGCTTGGCCGGCATTCTGACGGTATTGCTCACAGAAAGCATTATTGCTTCAAAGCGCTTGCAAAAAGATGCTGCTATCGGACTTGTGTTCCCCCTCTTTTTTTCGGTGGGCATTGTGCTTATTAGCCTCTATGCGCGTTCGGTGCATTTGGATGTTGATATGGTTATCATGGGTGAATTATTATTTGCACCGCTTAATACCGTCTATCTTTGGGGATGCAATCTTGGGCCGGCTGCATTTTGGATTATGGGCACTATCTTGCTCCTTAATGCACTTTTTATCAGCTTTTGCTATAAGGAACTCATACTGACCACCTTCAACCCAACCTATGCTACCACCATTGGATTAGGCACTGCCGCAACGCACTATGGCCTTATGTGTTTGACGAGCATCACTTGCGTCGGTGCATTTGAAATTGTCGGTGCCATTGTGGTGGTATCATTAATCATTACGCCCCCTGCCACCGCATACCTATTAAGCAAACGAGTGGATACCATGCTCTACAGAGCAATCATTATTGCACTTCTTTCAGTTTGCATGGGCTATGCATGTGCCATGCAATATGATGTTTCGGTTGCTGGCGCTATAGCCACTGCCAATGGGCTTTGCTTCTTTAGCGCACTCATGATCTCTATAGCACGCCATTATCGTGCAAAAAAATGGCATGTAAAACGATTGAACAAACAACATGCGCTATAAAAAAAGGGAGCAAAGCAGATGCTTGTGCAACCAATAATAACTTTGCTACAGTACGAACAAATATGCTATTTTCAAAAGGACCACAATGACAGCGGAAAAAACGGACACAAACGGCGAACGGATATTTACCGGTAATGTATTTATATTTCATGCATTTGACGTGAGTGATGAGATCAACTTGAATGCCGTCAAAGATGCTGAGCATATCATTACACGCCCCTTTATTATTCCAAAATTCTTCAAAAACTATCACATGCCGCTTGAAATTGATTTGCCGCACCCACATAGCAGCTCTGCATGCCAAAGCGTCAGATTGCACAATTTTGGCACCATCTCGCTCACGTATACGGTCCCTTTTAACGACACCCTTGAAAATGTACGCGAAAACATTGAAGCGCTCGAACATAAATACCAAGAACAAAGCGTTATCGATGCCGGCAACGTCTATAGAGCAATAAAAAAATATGTAAAAGCGGGTAAGTTTTTTAATACACGCGCTTCCTATATTGCTATTCAAGTAGATGCGCAAGCAGACACAATCGAAACAGCTCAAATAAGAGACAGGTATGGCAGTGTCATTGCATCAATGCTGCGTTTTGAAACCCAAACACTCTCTGAACATCAAAAAAAAGACATTTTAGAAAGTGCAATCAGCTACTTCAAAGGTGAACTGATCATCGTTGATACCGATGCGGCCTTTGTGTATGATCCTGATTATCAAGAGATACTCTATATTTTTGAATTTGCTAATCTGCAATCACTTGAATTACGCTTTTTTGATCGCCTACTTGATCAAAAAATTAATACCATCTATGAAGAAAAAGCCATTCGCTTGCCTATGCGCGCCTACCTACCATTTATTGGCAGCACACGGCGAAGCCCAGTTGATGAATTGAGCCAGCTTAAAGTGGATATTCAAGTTATTATTGAACGTATGGAAAGTAGCCTTCGCCTGGTAGGCGAACCCTATTTTTCTGAACTCTATGAAATGTTAGTTGATAAACTTGATTTGCAAGGCTGGCGTAGCGCAATCACACAAAAGCTGGACATTATTGGTGAAATCCAATCAGTCGTGCAGCATAAGGTTGATTCTGTTCGTGGCGACATGCTTGAGGTGCTCATTATCATCTTGATTTTCATAGAGCTATTGATTGCACTCTGGCACTAATGCACCACGCCTTGCGTTGCAATAAAAAATTGATTATTTGGCTACCACCACTTTTGCCGGGCGTAACACTGCATCGTTGAACATATAGCCTTTAAGCATTACTTCAACAATGTCACCTGAAGCTTTATTTGGCGCATCAATTTGCACAACCGCTTCATGCAATTCCGGATCAAAAGTAGCAATCTGTTCAATTGGCTGCACACCAACAGACGCTAAATATTTATACAGCGATTTGCCAATCAATTCAAACCCTTGCAGCCATGCATCCAATGCTGGTGTATGCTCTACCTTTTCATGTTCAGCAAGCGCACGATCAAAATCATCCACTATCGCAAGTAGGCCAAGCAATACCTTCTCTTGTGCACGATGCGCCCACATAACGCGCTCGCTTTCCATGCGACGCTTATAGTTCTGCATATCAGCAGTCACATGCATAAAACGATCTTTCCAATCGGCAAGTTCAGTTTGGCATGCTTGAAGTTTTTGTTCTGTTTCAGAAGGGGCAGCACCTTGTGCTTCACTTTCTGCGTGCATCTGTTGCTCTAGGTTGGTCTCTTCTGGGGTGACTGCTTGATTCTGTTCTTGTTTCATCATGATTTACAATCGTTTATTTAAAGGGTTTTTGCCGTATTTTGTCAGTATAACAGAGCATCTCGGGACGAACAAGGGCAAAAAAGGTAGTTACAGCTTTCAATTTATATGCTAACTTTAGATCGAAATATAACATGTACTATTCATTTCTCATGCTATAAAGGGCTTTTTGAATGAAGCAGACTCGTGTACTCCTGTCGCTTATGTTTTGCACCTGGTCCCTCTTTGGTTGGGACATTCCCCACTTTTACCGTGCAACCTTTTTTTTAGGTGAACCCCGTTTTGAACGTTCCGGATTGACCACTTTCAATGCACGTGTTGGCGCTGGCAGCACTGATACCGGACGCGATGGCTGCTCTCGCAAGGTGCCATTATTAGACATTTTTGGTCCCAATGTTGGCTTTAAGCTCGGAGAAAACGTTCCCGGGAAAAACCTGACCAACCCACAGGACCTTGCTTTGCAAATGGTAGAACTTGAGCCTGCACGTAATGGGTTTGGCCAATTTTCATTTGACGGACGATTCAAAATTGTGGAATGTGACCTACAATTTTTCCAAAATTTTAACAATGGCTTTTTTTTAGAAGTATATCTGCCCATTCGTAAGCTACAGATCAGTGATATCAGCTGCTGTGATACATCATCTGATTGTGCTCCTTGTCCAAACAAAAACAGTCCGATATGGCAAAGTTTTTTGAACCAATTTAATGGTATTCTTGATCGTTATTGCCTCTGCTTTGAAGGTGTTGATCGCACCGGCGTTGGCGACACCAGTGTTATTCTTGGTTGGACGGTGAACCATGAAGAGACTGAACACCTTGATTTTATTGATTGCACACTGCAAGCAGGGGTCCTGTTTCCAACTGGTGCTAGAAGCAATCCTGATATTATTTTTGACCTACCACTTGGCTATGACGGTCACTACGGCTTTCCGTTGAATGTAAGCCTTGCATTTGGCGCCTATGAATGGCTCACGTTTGGTGGCCACGCCATGGCATTGCCATTTAAAAAGAACACACGAGAAGTGCGCATGAAAACAAGCACGCCACAAAATGGTTTCGTTAAGTTAGCAAAGGGATGTGCAGAAGTTGATCGTGGTACCATTTGGCAAATGGGCCTCTATACTAAAGCAGATCACTTTGTGCGTTGCCTTTCTGTATTGCTTGGTTACTCATTCTCCACCGAGCGAGAAACGCGTTTATGCCCTGAAAATTGCGCTATTTTTGATCCAGGCGTCGTTAATAGTGATGAAATGCTTCGCGGTTGGAAAATGCACACCATACATGTTATTGGCGAACTTGATTTCTTAAGAGAACAATCGCACTTTGGGCCGCGCATTGGCGTGTTTGGCAACTTTATTGTTGGTGGCAAACGTATCTTTAATACCAACATTGGTGGTGCCATGGTTGGTCTTGATCTGGTATGGAACTACTAACACGAGTAAGTAAATGAAGCTATTAAAAAAGGGAGCTTTGTAATGAACAAAAAAATAGCATGCCTTGCGCTGCTTGTATGCACTTTGCATCTCTATCTATTGCCTACGCAATTAATTCAAGGTGATGTTTCACCCACTACAGCAAGTTCTGGCTGCCCTGCACCGGCAACCAAAAGCTTTAATGATGCTATCGATAGTGCTGTATATGACGTAGCAAATGGTATCTTTTATGTCGGGCTCAAAGAAACTATTCTCAGTTCCGGACAAGAATATGCGCTCTCAAGCTTCAAACGCAGTGTTGGCTCTAAAGGCAACCTTCGCTTTCAAGCTCGTGCAACAGATAGCATATTAAAAAACAAAAACATCGCGTATCTTGCCATGGCCACAGGCAATGGCGATACTAGTTCTCGTGTTGCAGGTGTTGCAAAAACATTATTGGGCGGCGGAGAAGACAAGGTCTTTATTGCCGATCTTAAAAATCGTGTTGAACAGAGTAGCGCACTATTGCAATATAACTCAATGCTCAATGATAATGGCAGCACTGCTGAAGAAATAGTGGCAGTAGAAGCAAATCGCAACTTCATTTTTGCTGCTGTCACAGCGAATGGCGAAGATTTCTTTGGCGAAGGCGATAGCGGCATTGCACTGGTATCTATTGATCAATGCAACCTTACGCTTGAGCAAACTGCTGCCGTGCCCGGCGATATGGGCATTAAGGCTCAACAATTAAATAACACGTCACCATTCATTCGCATTGGTGGCAGCGATGACCGCCCCCCTACGATTGATGGCAATACCGCAAATCTTTATTGGGATGATTATCTAGAGCGTCTTTATATCGGTGTGACCGTTAAAAGTGAGATCGATATGCTTGCAGGAGAAGGGTTACGCTCAGTCGTGCTGGCACAAACCGATATCTGCCAAGGCACCTTGCCGCTCTTTGATTTTGCACCAGCAGCAGCATTTAACACCGATGAAGATAACATTGTTGGGGTCACCTTAGGCATTGATGGTGAAAGCCTCTATCTTACCTGCTCGCACCTGCAAGTGATGCATTGCAGCACTGGACCAAGCTATCTTATTATTAATGGCGGCAACGGCCGTGCATTAAGCCAGATCTTTGCCCTGCCACTCGTTGACCTGTGTGATCCAACACAAAATGATCAAGGAAAATTGGCCAATAAAAATAGTTTTAACTCGAGCACGCACCATTATGAACAAGCAGCAGCAGCACATGCAGATCTGACCACTAGCGCTGATATTTTTGCGCAAGTTGGTGCTGGGCCACTGCCGATTTTGCCAAGCCAAGAAGTGTTTGCGATGCAAGTCGTGGGTGATGCGGTCTATGTTTCATTAAAAATTCCGCAAGATGATAGCAATGAGACGGGGCTACTCTATAGCCAAGCCCAATTTGATAGTGCAGGCAAAATTAAAAGCTGGTCACCATGGACAAAACGTGCATGGCCCATTTGTGGTTTTCCTAACAGCCCATCACAAAGCCAAGTAAGCTTTTTTGCCGTTGATGCCGTGACCGGCAAAATTATCGCCGTTGATAGCACTTATGAGACCGTACGCATCACGCAATGGGATGAGGGAGACCTGTGTAATCCATGCGCGACCGATTGCTCATTGGTTGCCAATATTAATCGCTCATTATGCGAAGGTTCATATAGCGTGCTTGATCTTGATCAATCCACTACCGGCATTGGTCAAAGCATTGCCTATCGCTATGCCCTTTTTGGCGGTACAGACAAAGTTGATATTGCACTGATTAGCCAATCACGTGCAGCGAGTGCACCATTTGATATTGATCCGATGACCAACATCCCGTATCCACAACGCGTCACCACTGATTTTTGTTGCCCTGACTTTTTCAAAGAGACCACCTTACCATCACCCGGTGGTTGTGTGAATACCCTTGAATATGCACGTAGACGTGAAGCGCAAGGCAACACGAACTATTTCTTTGCAGGCACAAACCAAGGCTTTTTCGCATTTGCACAGCCTGGCGGACAGGGCTTTAATGTAACTGATTTGGGCACCCTCAATACAGGACTCTTTTGCCAAGGTAGTTGGCAGCATGTGGATACCGTTCCTGGCGCCATTATGGATATCGCGACGTCAGGCAACACCCTCTATGTCCTGACATTCACCACTAGTTGCGAAACGCCATTTGAAAGTAAAGTGCTTCGTATTGATTATGCTGATGATCTTGCCACGATGTTTGATCCAAGCAACATCGTCACTATTGCTACTTCAAGCAACATGCCGACACTTGAAAACACCTTGCTCTTTACTGCTATTGAAATTATTCAGACCGATGCCGATGGCACGCAAGAACAATTGGTACTGACAACCAACAATGGCCTCTTTCAAACAAAAAAACCAGGGGGCGTGCAAACAGCAGCCTCACAAACAGATGCTCAGTGGCATGCTATCTTGCAAGATACGCTCTATTATGGCATTGGTGCCATTGATAATGCACGCATTATGAGTACCGTATGGCCATTTAGCGCACAAGATGCATGCGGGTGCAAAACCTATGAGCTTTCATCAATACATCAATTGAATGCGCGTTGTGTCGACGCGTCTGATTTCACCTTAGTGCCAACCTGCTTTAATCAGTATGTTTCTACCTGCCCAAGCAGGGAATGCTCAAGCATTGATTGCCCGTGCGAGTGTGTCACCCCATGTCAAGAAGCTACCACTGTGTGCAGCACAAGTTGCGATCCCGATTGCTGTGTGAACCCAAGCTTCTCGCACACCATCTGTGCACCGAGCTGTTGTGACCCTTGTGCACCTTTTGAAAAAATCGTCTATTTTTGGTCAGATGGCGGCAGACGCTTTTTCATCATCAATCCGGTGAATGCAAAGCTTGCCTGTTTGCCATGTTGTGAAAAACAGAGCTGTTGTTGCAATCCATTTAACCAACTGCGCTATTTGCAAGTCACGCCATTTAACCCTTGTTTGTGGAACGTGCCTGACCCTGTGCAATGGGTCTTGCAAGATTGCGTATTGCGTACGGTTTCCGCATTCTATTGGGTGCGTCATATTGGCATGAGTGGGGTTTTGCTTGCTGGGACGCAAAGCGGTGTCGTTGCATTAGAATAATTAATCCTGCCAATCGACAATATAGCCAAGACGTGTTTCGATTTCACGAATGCGATTTTGTGTCCATTGCCAATCATCTTGATAGGTACCATCATCAAGCTGATTCCATAGTTTATTACGCAATCGTCGTACTTCTGCCACTGCACCAGCTGAAGTCTCTGGCATGAAATAGTTACGTCGATTGCAACATGGCTCTGCATGGTGATATGGCGCTCGCGCTACACGATCACGATATGTACGATTGCGCAACTTAGCATACAATGGCACCGCCAGACCCAAAAGACAAAGCATTAGTGTTATTTTTTTCATTCCCCTACTCCCTAGCATTATTTTTTTCAAACGTAGCACCAACAGATCTTACTGCGCAACACTATCAAAATGCGCATGAAGGTCTGCAGCTAATTGCACAATAGATTCTCTCACCAAAGGAGCAACCTGCTCTTTTTGCGCTAAATCAAGCCAATAAAGCATATAGTCAACATCCTCGTCAAGCACGGTATGCGGCTTCACTTCTTTCATTAACGATCGCGCACGCACCACTTTGCCTAATATCATATCTTCAATTGTTCGCCTTTCACTCTTACTCACCTTATTATGAGCACGCAACAATACTAACGTATCAGCCAATAAAATAACTTCTTTGAGCAGCTGCGCATACGGCGTCCGTTCAAGCAACACATCAAAGGGGTGCTCATCAGCGGCAACAGGAAAAAATAAGCAACATACATATAGATATACAGCCTTTTGTAGCATCATGCTCACCTTCATCTCGCATCTCCTTTGTTCGAGCACCTTCTTGTATTGAGCATGACAGGTTTTAATTCTATTTGTCAATCAAACTATCCAGCTTTTTCCTCGTTTTATTGATATATAAAATGCACTTAAAGAGCTTAGGATATACCCTGCACATCACGTATTATTCCCAAAAATATTGCCCTGATATTTTTTTTATGGCATTATGACCA
>FYBJ01000855.1_pt1 | contig 11392 bp, 7 predicted proteins | sample 1134611 | NCBI WGS metagenome assembly FYBJ01 (sample SAMEA104116008, study PRJEB20421) | marine metagenome | isolation source: marine | reverse complement strand
CCAAATATTTGAAGTTTGGAATTGGCACTGCCGCTCACGGGTGGGGAAAATTCAGTTGCCCTTTTTGGGGAGAATACGGCTGCCACTAACATGCGGGTGCAGCGTCGTGCCTACAACCTAGCTATTGCCTGCTTCAAAGAAAGCGATGGCCGCCCTGAACTGCGCAAGAGCGACGAACTGAAAAAGAAAGTCCTCCGCGCCACCATTCGCGAGTTTGTCCGCGATGAAGTTGCTGAACGCGGTGGTGAATTTGCGTCAGCTGGGTGTGATGAAGCGGTCCTGAACGCTTACAGAACCAGAGACGCGGTTATTGCACAGCGCATGAAGGGCGATGCGGCGGATTTTACCTTCCGCAGTATTAAGGATGTTCGACAGAGCTTCCTGATCCAGAAGCTGAGCCCTGGCTTCGTCGTAAAGAATTTCGATGTCTCTGAAGGGCTGCCAAGAGAAGCTTTCAAGAAACTGACCAGAATTGTGCGTGAGCGAGGGCGGTGGTTCATCTGCGCTCAAAAGCATATCACCACGACCAGATGCGCCGAAACCCAAGGCCTGAAAGTCGTGGCTATTGACCCCGGTGTGCGGACCTTTGCGACCGCATATACAGATGACCACTGCACCACCTATGGCGATGGGTTTTATGCCTCCAGGGTGTTCCCGTTGCTCCTCTCCATCGACAAGCTGATTGGTCTTCGCGCACGCGCTCGCAATGACCAGTGGAAAAGACACTATCAAAAACGCATCAACCGTAAGGTCAATCGCGCCAAAGATCTGATCCACGACCTGCACAAGCGTGTTGCGCACGATTTGGTCTCTCAGTTTGACGTCATCCTTTTGCCTGGTTTCGAGGTCAAGGAAATGACCTCGACAGTCGAGCGCAAGCTCCACACGAAAACAGTCCGTTCCATGCTGGGTTTAGCCCATTATCGGTTCGAGCTTCATCTTAGGTGGATGTGCAAGAAATATGGCAAAAGGCTCGTGCTCTGTAATGAAGCCTACACGTCCAAGACCCGGTCTTGGGATGGCTTTGTTCATACGGGTCTTTGTGGTGCAAAGGCGATCAGCGATGGAACAATCCGCGTTGATCGAGATCACAACGGCGCAAGAGGCGTTATGCTTCGTGCGCTCTATGGCAACTTGGGCCATAAACAAGCAGCGGAGGCAGCTTAATGTTGCGTTCGTTGCGTTTTAAATCAAGTGTAGTACCTCGCAAGGCTTTCTTTTGACTACCCAGCTTTCGCTGGTCATTTAAGAAATTGCTTTGAGAATTATGACATAAACCTGAGAGATCCAGTATGACTGTTGTCCAGAACGAACAAAGGGAAGTGCTGCCAAGAACACTTCATGGCATTAAAATTCCAATTTTTGAATCAGAGGTTTCGCCTCTTATCTGGAAATCCATATTGAACGGTCAATATGAAGCCAAGGAAGTACGTCACGTTCGTGAAATTTTACGCCCTGGCGATCGGGTTCTTGAACTTGGTTCCGGTCTGGGGGTCACAACCTCTATCATGGCTAAAATTCCAGAAGTTCAAATTTGGTCATTTGACGCAAACCCGCACATGATCAAATTGGCGCGTCGTATTGCAAAAGCCAATGGGGTCAATAACGCCACAATCACACATGGGCTCCTATCTGGCGGAGAACCTAGCATGCACGTATTTTACATACGTCGTGACTTCTGGATGTCCTCGTTGATTGAAAGCCAAGGGCCATATGATACGATAATTTCTGTGAAATCTTCGAAGCTAGACGAATTCATCTCAAAAAATTCAATAAATGTGCTGGTGATGGATATTGAGGGAGCCGAACGCGACCTTCTGATCACAGCGCGACTTGAGGGCATAGATCGAGTATTTCTTGAACTCCATGATCATCTTTACGGACTAAGTGGTGTGCGAAACATCTTCACTGCAATGGAAAAGTTAGGTTTTTCATATGATCCGCGAGGCTCATCAGGCCCATGCATTTTATTTATTCGCGACGATGGCAAGCTCAGGCCTTATATCAGTTACGATTAGGTTTAGCGCCTTCCGCCCTTAACCTCCGACATCTCCAGTGGAAGTGAACTACACTGAGTGCCTTTGCTTGCCGTTATGGGGTGCCGCCTAGATAGTATTTTTTGTACTTTCGCCAATCCAAAGCCATGAAGCCATCACTAGAAAAGATGTAAAGATTGTCTGAGTTCTTGTCGTGAAACGCAGTCTATTTTTTGGGCGAAGTTTCCCGAAGCATTTTTTAGAATAGCATTGGCGAAGTTTGTGCTGACATCTGTCCGTTCGGGAAGTTCATACATTGGTTGTCCCAAAAGCCTTAGGATATCACAAATCTTCAACGTGGCAATGGTTTCAACTTCACAGGCGCCGCTCATTAATTTTTGGGACTAAAGAAGATTGTCATATTTGCCGTGAATGTAGGTGGGTTCATCAATGTGGGGTAACAGAGACAGACCAATAGCTAAGGGCAAGCACACTACTGGTAACCCACCTACGCGGCGGAAGTTAACCTAGTATTCAACACTTTGTCATTCAGAAAATGATCGTATCTATGTTCTTTAAGCTGTAACCCTAGTGGTTAGATGAACTTGTTTCGAGATATATTTCTGGGTGTGTGTTGTGGACTGATCCTCGCGTTGGCTGCTACGTTCGATCTATGGCCCTTCAACATGCAAGCGATCTTCCCAACAGGTAATGGTCAGCCGGTCACGTTCACCACGCGATGATGATCTCACACAGAGTTGGTGGGCATCCGGGCCGTGACGTATCCAGTCTGGTGGTAGCCTTAATTACATAGAACTATCGCGCGACGCACAGCAGGTCTTTGCTGTTGTGCAATAAATTGCGGAACTTCAACTGATCAGCTCGTTCATAAACTCTCTGCGTGAGAGAAACAGAGCTGCCGCTCGGACCGGCAGCGGAGGTGGCCGCGTCGTTGGCACCTACATCTAGTTCCAAACTTCAATCCCAAGACGCTGATCGACCTTCTGAACATCTTTGGCGTTCACTACAACTCCTTCGAGCTGCGGCCCTACGCATCTTCCCACGAGGAAATCGACGGCATTGTGATCAACCGTAGCTGCGTGAAATCTAGCCATTGTCCCTTAGGGGTATTCTGCCGGTTGAAACGGAAAGGCTATTGTATCACGCGATAGAGGTTCTACATACCGACTGACGGTTTGTAGAAGGCACTTTCCAATGACCCAAAGCAGTAGGTCGCCGGCAGTCCGGACTCGGATGGTGCCGGAGGAACGGAGGGAAGCCATCCTCGACGCAGCTCAGGCGCTGTTCATGGAGCGGGGCTGGGAAGCAGTGACTGTCGCTGACGTACTGGAGGCGGCCGGCATCTCAAAGGGAGGCTTCTACCACCACTTTACGGCCAAGGAGGATCTTCTGAGCGGTATCGTCGTGCGGATGACCAAACAGGTTATCGCGGTCGCAGAAACCGCACGTCGTAAAGCAGCGGGCGATGCCTTGGCCAAGCTTAACGCGTTCATGGCAGGATCGGTGCGCTGGCAGGACGACAATATCGCGGAGATGCGCTTTTTCGCTGACGTTCTTACCAAACCCGGCAACGATATTCTGTATCGCCGCATCTTCGATGCCACCGCTGAGGCGGTCGTACCCGTTCTGGAAAACCTCATCGCCGAAGGTAAAACGGATGGCGCGTTTGACGTTTCTGATAGTCGAGTGACGGCCGAGGTGATTGTCGGACTTTCGCATGGGCGGCGGCAAGTTCTCGAAGACGCAGTCGCTCGCACCTCCTTTGGCGATCTGGACGGGGCAGCGCGGCATCTTGACGACCGGATGCGGGCCGAAGGTGCGATCTGCGACAGGCTGCTCGGTCTACCGCAGGGCAGCGTTGTGTTGTCCGGCCCGCAGGATCATCGCCGAATGCTGGTCGGCCTTACGATCTCCAATGGCGACACCGAAAAAGCGGACGCGATGCACCGCCCCAAGGAACATTGACATGAGAGACGAGACAGACACGTTATCCTTCACGAACGACAAAGGCGCATCGCGCGCGACATGGATAGCGGCCGCATTTGTGATCGCAATTGTCGTCTGGATGGGCAGCGGATATGTCCTGCCCTCGGAAGAAGCTGATCCGCCCCAGGTCGCCGAGACCCGGGTCACCCCCGTCACCGTTGCGGTCGAGCAATCTTCGGTCGAACCGGTGACGCTTTTTTTCCAAGCCGAGGGACAGGCGCTTCCTGATCGTGATACAGCTATTCGCGCAGAAACCTCCGGTGATGTGGCAGAGGTTCTGGTGGCCAAGGGTGAGGAGGTCATCGATGGTGCTGTGATCGCGCGTCTTTCAACAACGCGAGCCGAGGCCGATCTGTCCCGTGCCCGCGAAGAACTTTCCCGCGCACAACGCGAGTTTGACAATGCCACAGAGCTTCTGGAACGGGGTGTTGCAACGGCAGACCGCCTCAGCGAAGCCCGTGCCGATCTGGCTGCAGCGGAAGCCGCGCTCACGGGTGCAGAGCAAAGCAGGGAGTCGCTGAACATCGTGGCTCCTTTTGGTGGGCGCATCGAAACGCTGACACTTGATCCGGGCGAGTTCGTGCAAGCTGGTGCTGAGGTCGGGCGCATCGTCGACAATCGTCCTCTGACTGTGGCAATTCAGGTTCCTCAACAGGCGCTGAACCGGATCAAGAACGGGCAAGACGCGACAGTTAATTTCATAACCGGCGAAAAGCGCGAAGGGACCGTCAGCTTCGTCGGCACGTCCGCAAATGCGGAAACGAGGACCTTCCTGGCCGAGATCAATGTCGCGAACGCAAATGGTGCAATCCCTGCCGGGATTTCCGCCGAGATCCGAATACCCACCGGAACCGCTGATGCACATTTTGTTCAAGCTTCGACCGTGTCGCTCAGCACCGAGGGAAGGTTGGGCGTGAAGACGGTCGATGCCGACAATCGCGTCGTGTTCAACCCGATCGAGATCGTGCGCGCGGAAATCGACGGCATATGGGTCACCGGCTTGCCAGAAACGGTACGGGTCATCACTGTGGGGCAGGGGTTTGTAAACGAAGGCGAGATCGTCGCGCCATCGCCGGCAGATGGCCCCACAGGTGTGGAGACGAGCCAATGAACACCCTGATTGATGCTACCTTTGCGCGCAGCCGCGTGGTTCTCATGGCGCTGCTCATGATCCTTGGCGTTGGAGCCTTCGCCTACGTCTCGATCCCGAAGGAAGCCAATCCGGAAGTGCCGCTGCCGCTGGTCTACGTCTCGACGGGACTTGAAGGGATCAGCCCCACCGATGCTGAACGTCTGCTGATCGAGCCGATGGAGAGCGAATTCGCGGCAATCACCGGGCTGGAAAAGATGACGAGCAGTGCTGGCGAAGGTTACGCCAACGTTCAGCTTGAATTTACACCCGGAGGCGACATCGACGAGGCGCTCGACAAAGTGCGGGAGGCTGCTGATCGCGTTGAAGGCGACTTGCCGGAAGACGCCTATGACCTGTCGATCACCGAGATAAACACGGCGCTTTTCCCGATCATCACCGCCATCGTGTCTGGCCCCGTCCCCGAACGCACATTGAACGCGCTGGCCGATGACGCGCAGGAAGCCATCGAAAGCGTCCCCGGCGTCTTGGAGGTCGATATCGGCGGATCACGCGATGAATTCCTCGAAGTGTTGATCGACCCGACAGTCTTCCAGACTTACAGCCTCAGCTTCGACGAATTGATCGGCCAGCTTCAGCGCAACAACCGGCTTATTGCGGCAGGGGCTATTGAGACTGGCGGCGGACGCGTCGTGCTCAAGGTGCCGGGACTGATCGAGGATCTCGAAGATGTCATGGATATCCCGGTCAAGGTGAGGGGAGACGCGGTCGTCACCTTCGAGGATGTTGCAACCATTCGGCGCACGTTTCAGGATCCGACCGGTTTTGCGCGGATCGAAGGTCAGCCGGCTCTCGCGCTGGAGGTCAAGAAACGCTCGGGCGCGAACATCATCGACACTGTCGCTGCGACGAAGGCCGCGCTGGAAGAGTTGCGATCCGACTGGCCCGAAAGCGTGGAGGTCACCTACCTTCAGGACCAGTCCGAGCAGGTGGAGACCCTGTTGTCTGATCTGGAGGCGAATGTCATCGCCGCTGTGATCCTCGTGATGATCGTTATCATATTCGCTTTGGGGGTGCGGTCTGCGATCCTCGTAGGACTGGCCATTCCAGGTGCCTTTCTGGCTGGTGTCACCGCGCTTTGGGTGATGGGCTACACGATGAACATCGTCGTGCTCTTTTCACTGATCTTGGTTGTAGGGATGCTCGTCGACGGTGCCATCGTGACCACCGAACTTGCAGACCGGCGCTTGCAGGAGGGGGCCTCCGCACGCGAAGCTTACACCTATGCGGCAAAGCGCATGTCCTGGCCGATCATCGCGTCTACGGCAACCACGCTCAGTGTTTTCTTTCCTCTGCTGTTCTGGACCGGGATGGTCGGTGAGTTCATGAAATTCCTTCCGATCACGGTGATCCTGACGCTGTTCGCCTCGCTCTTCATGGCCCTGATCTTCATTCCGGTGCTTGGCGGCCTCATTGGAAAAAGGCAACCGCAGAAAGCGGCAGCCAAGCAATCGCTATATGAGGCCGAAAATGGCGATCCCCGCCGCATCGGGGGCTTCACAGGAGCCTATGTGCGGCTGCTTGAATGGGCAATCCTGCGACCCGGTGCGACCGCGCTGCTTTCGATTGCGTTGCTCTTGGGTGGCTTTGGCCTCTATGGCCAATACGGCAAAGGTCTGACGTTCTTTCCATCGGTCGAGCCCGAGTTCATGCAGGTTCAGGTCCGCGCCCGGGACAACTTTTCGATCTACGAGCGCGACGCTCTGGTGCGGAGGGTCGAAGAACGGCTGCTGAGCTATGAGGAAGTCGCAACAGTCTACGCGCGCTCGACAATGAGCGCGGGCGAGGGTGACGAGGAAACGATCGGCACTTTGCAGCTGGAACTGATCGAATGGAATACGCGCCGCCCGGCTGCCGAGATTGGCACCGATATCCGCGAGGACGTGGCCGATATCGCCGGGATCGACGTGCAGGTTCAAACAGAGAGCGGAGGCCCAACTAGCGGCAAGCCGGTGAACCTGCAAATCGCCGCGCGCAACCCTGCGGTTCAGGCCGACGCGGTCGAACAGGTTCTTGGCACCATGGAACGGGTCGGCGGTTTCACGGACATCACAGACACACGTCCGCTGCCGGGAGTTGAGGTGTCGATCCTCGTCGATAGGGCCGAGGCCGCACGTTACGGTGCCGATGTCAGCCTGTTGGGTCAGGCCGTCCAGCTCCTGACGCAGGGTATCGCCGTTGCCGACTACCGTCCCAGCGACGCCGACGGCGAGCTCGACATCCGCGTGCGTTTCCCGGCCGAGGATCGGTCGCTGTCGTCGCTCGGCAATCTGCGTGTGCCGACTTCAGCGGGGCTGGTGCCGATTTCGAACTTCGTCACATTCGCCCCGTCAGGGAGAACAGGGACGATTACTCGGATCGACGAGGAGCGCGTTGTCACCATCGAGGCCAATGTGGCGCCTGGGCTGTTGGTCAACGATCAGGTTACCGCGCTGCAAGCGGCGCTTGACCGAACCGATCTGCCCGACGGAGTGAGTTATAGTTTTGCCGGCGAGGCGGAAGACCAGGCAGAGACGATGGTTTTCCTCGGCAGTGCTTTCGCGGCGGCGATCTTGCTGATGCTTGTTATCCTCGTCCTGCAATTCAACAACTTCTACCAGGCCTTCGTGGTGATGAGCGCAATCGTGTTCTCGGTCGCCGGAGTGCTGCTGGGTCTGATCATCACCGGGCGTCCATTCGGCGTGGTCATGGGGGGCATCGGTGTCATCGCGCTTGCGGGCATCGTGGTAAACAACAACATCGTGCTGATCGACACCTACAACGATCTCAAGCGGGCGGGACTATCACCGCGTGAAGCGGCCCTTCGCACCGGCGCACAACGTTTGCGTCCTGTGATGCTGACTTCGGTGACAACAGCCCTCGGCCTGATGCCGATGGTTCTCGGCGCCAACCTCAACTTTTTCACCAGGGAAATCGTGTTCGGAGCGCCTTCGACACAATACTGGACCGAACTCAGCAGCGCCATCGTCGGCGGTCTGGTAGTTGCAACGCTGCTGACTCTCGTCCTCACGCCGGCAATGCTGATGCTTGGGGAGAAACGTTTGCGACAAGACAAAATTGACCCCAAGTCTGATGATGCGCTAGCAAGTCGGCCCGTAGCTGCCCCTCGCGCCCCGGCATCGCCGCCTTAACTCTTCACGGTCCCTTGCACTATCGAAATGCGCTATATGATCTCGGTCATAGAATGTCCTGATGGCCAAGCACTTTGAACGACAAAACATTCATGATCAAAAGGGTAGGCGTGAGATGGGAATCATGGCCTCGGCGAGCGATAGCTGCAACCGATCCGCTGCGGCCCTATCTATCTGGATTTTCCGCGATGCTCCCACCACACGGAATGCGGCACCCCGGATGTGTGCCTTTTAATCTGCAGTCAAAGTTCTTCGGGATTGAGGTTTGTAGTGACAATTGCACGCCAAGAAGAATCTGGTACTTCGATGCTACCGCTTGCAGGACCGCCTCGGGTTCTGAATGACTTAGCCCCTCGATGTACTCGGGGGGCTTCTTTTTGTCTCCAACTCAAGTGTTGCAACTATTTCTGAATTCGTGAAATGTCTCCAGTGAAAATCAAGGCTGCAGGGTGCATCTGCCAGATTTCTGAATCCAAATCATCTCGGAAGTGTTAAACACAGCTATGTTTGGTTGGATTGTGCAGCAGCTGTCACGCTCTGGACCGTTTCGATTTTAAGGCCACATCCGGCAAAATCCGAACTGATATATCCCCCTTCCGTTGTCCTGCTGGGAAATGACGTGGGAACACGCGCAAAATTTTCGCGTTCCATATCTGTTGCTGCATGTCGCAGCGATGTTCCACATTAGGAGAAGATCATGACATATAAACCAAAAGTCATAGCCTTCACGATGACAGCCATTGCTCTTGCGAGCGGGCCAGTGACTGCACAGGATCCTTACGCTAGGGCTGACGACGCATGGATCAGCATCAGCGGCACGGTCGCGTCGCCTACGGCTTCGGCTTTCACACTAGATTACGGTGACGGTGTCATTACGGTCGAGATGGACGACTGGGACAGCTATGGCGATGCTTACGGGCTGTTGGATGGCGATGATGTGACCGTTTACGGTCGCATTGACGACGATTTTTACGAAGCCCGCACCATCGAGGCGAGCAGCGTATATGTTGACAGTCTCAATACCTATTTCTATGCCAGCGCCGCTGACGAAGAAGGTGGCGTCGAATGGACCCATCCCTGGACTGTGGTTAAACCGGTGGTCAGCGGCCAAACAGTAATGCGCGGTACCGTAACTGCGGTCTCTCCCGAGGACCAAGAGTTCACCCTGTCAGTGGGTGGGACCGAAACCACGGTGCAGACCGACGAACTCACTTACAATCCGCTCGACGATACAGGCTACCAGAAGGTGGATGTCGGTGACCGTGTGAGCGTCAGTGGGCACACGGACGGCGACTTCATTCAGGGTCGCATGTTTAATGCGGAAACCGTGATCACTCTTGACGACAATAACAATCAAGGCTGACACGAAGGCCCCAAACGCGCCCCGGTCGAAGACCTCACGGCCGGGCGCGAGTGTTTTCCGACAGGGGAAAATAAGTCAAGGCGACAATAACGTTGTTTTCTAGCCGCATAAATAGAGCAGGCGCCCAAAACATCTTTCAGATGCGCCCCAGACATTTCCCGAAAGTTAGATATATACGGCTGTCAACGGCCCTCAACTCAATCCCAGCCAACCCAGACAGTGATCGCGCTGCTTTGTGTATGTACAACTGTGCTTATCGAAAGCTGCATTTCTCTTTGCTGAGTGCAACAGCAACCGATGTCTAACACCGCCCGTATGCCACACCTGCCAAAAAACTTTTGCTTCCCATCAATAACTTCAAAGCTGGGTAAAAAGGGATGGTTGTGAATGCTTGGAATTTGCCCATAACACGCTCCTCACTCCCTGATCGTTCTATAAAATAGAACATAGACTCAATAACAATATATTTTTCTTTCTCTTTGTCATGACGCACATGAGCATAATTGTCCTGCTCAGGAGACTTTTCGTCATGGATCTTCTTACCGAGATTGCGGTGACCATCGTGTCACAACTGCAAAAACCCACGCTTGCTTTCCTCATTGGTGGCATGGTGCTGGCCGCCTTTGGAAGTCGTCTCGAGGTGCCGGAACCAGTATACAAGTTCATCGTCTTGCTCTTGTTGATGAAAGTGGGTCTGGGCGCGGGAATGGCGGTGCGGGAGGCGGATCTGATCGCTCTAGCGGTGCCTGCCATGGGTGCGACTGTTGCAGGCATTGTCATCGTGCTGATCGGCCGTGCTTTTCTGCTGCGGCAGCGGGGGGTCTCTGAGATGGACGGTATGGCAACCGCCGGATTGTTTGGCGCGGTGTCCGCCTCTACGCTGGCGGCCGGTATGGCAATGCTTGATGCCGAAGGCATTGCCTATGAAGGCTTTATCGGTGCTCTGTATCCATTCATGGATGTGGCTGCCTTGCTAACGGCCATCCTGCTTGCCAGGATGAGTGCTGAGCGCAGACTTTCAACCGCAGGCGCAGGCGGTGCTGGCACGGCAACAGTCTCGATGGGTGGTTCTGGCACGGGTGTGAACGGCGAACTGGCACGGGAGATTCTTGTCGATACGCTCAAGAGCCCGGCAATCTCCGCGCTTTTGCTGGGACTGGGACTCGGATTGCTGGCGCGGCCCGATGAGGTATACGAAAGTTTCTATGAACCCTTGTTTCGCGGGCTTCTGTCGGTGCTTATGCTGGTGATGGGCATGGAGGCTTGGTCGCGACTATCGGACATGCGCAAGGTCGCTCATGTCTATGTGATTTACGGTCTGATAGCGCCCCTCATTCACGGTCTGGTTGGGTTCGGAATCGGCTTTCTGGCTCATCACTTCACGGGGTTTTCGGCAGGAGGGGTCGTTCTTCTGGCTGTCATGGCGTCCTCGAGTTCCGATATTTCAGGCCCACCGACATTGCGCGCCTCTCTTCCGGAAGCAAATCCCTCCGCCTATGTAGGAACATCCACCGGTCTCGGCACACCGGTTGCGATCTTCTCGATCCCGCTCTGGATTGCCTTGGCAGAGGCGCTGATCGGCTCATGACCTAGGTGCCTCTCCTTAAGTCTTGCCCCATCAAGAGGAGTGATTATCTTCAAATCCTAATAAATTTTATGGGCAGTGGACCTCTGCGTCTGGGGCAACAAGCCCATGTTGACAAAATACATTAAGAATGCCTTGTTATTGCATGATATCTTATACTTAAGTGTTTTATTTAATGTT
>FYBJ01001859.1_pt1 | contig 11414 bp, 6 predicted proteins | sample 1134611 | NCBI WGS metagenome assembly FYBJ01 (sample SAMEA104116008, study PRJEB20421) | marine metagenome | isolation source: marine | reverse complement strand
AACTTTTGAGCTTTAGATTTTCTAGCTTCTTCTAAATCAAATACAGCAGCGTCTGCCTCTACTGTAGGTAATTGATTTGTAATAAATTGCTTTATGTAATTGTTCATAAAGTAATCTTTATATTTACTTTCAAATAAAACTTTTTTATCTTGTGATAATGGTAGGTCTTCTTCATAACTCCAAGACTTAGATCCAGCATTAGCATTTTGTGTCATTTGATCATCTTCTTCAACACTTGTACCTCTACTTATATAAACGTTCCAAGCAGCAACAGCTTCTTGCTCTGAGCTTAATAAACCAGCAACCTCAGCGTTTATAAACGGTGTTACTTTACGCTCTATTTTATCCATATCATACTTTAGTATGTTTCTACCTTTACCACCACCTATATCTATTATTTCATAATCAAAAGATCCATCTGGGTTTTTCATTACAAACTCTTCTGTTATTTTAGCGTTAGGCGCTAATGAACCGTTTTCTAAAACATCTTCCATAGCAAATATACCAACATTAGTTAGCAACTGTAACATCTCATTGTTTATATCTGGTGTTGCAGCTATTAACGATGTGTCTGATTCTAATATAGAATTTAGTGCTGTATTGTTTATAATTAACTGGCTTTCAAACATAGGACCTTCAAATACTAAAGTTTGGCTGCCATTTGCATTTAAAAAAAGTTTAACGTTATAACCATCTGTTCTAGAAAAACCAGGACGACCATTCATAATAGAATTAGCTACACTATATTCATAGTTATTATTAACATCAAAGTTTTCATCATCAACTACTGATAATTCAGTCACAACATTTTGTAAAAACTCTAATGAAGTTTGTGGTGCTAATTCTAATTGCTTTAATCTTACATTTTCATAATAACAAGTTGGAGTAATACACTTTTTATGTTTAATAGCCATTTTAAGTTTAGCATACTCAATGCCAGTGCCTTCATAAGCATTGTCTAATATCTTAAACTCGTAATCAGATGTTTGAGCTAAATACCGTTTATTATAAGCTATAGCGTTACTCTTATTTATTTGTTTTATAATAAGGTTATTAGTTATGTTTTTATTTTCCATATCTTATTATTGAGTTCCGAGGTAAGATCCAGCAATATTAGCTATACCACCTACAGCTCCAGTTATAGCCGCTGTTTGATCTGCTTGAGCTTGAGCTTGAGCTTGAGTAGCTGCACCGAGCATAGCAGCAGTTCTATTAAGCTGTTGCATTTCTCTTTGTTCTTTTTGACTAAATACAAATTGTTTACCAGCAACATCAGCTTGTTGTAATCTCATCTGCTCTGATCTTAATTGTTGTTCTTTTTGTTGCTCACCTTGTGCTCTTAGTTTTTCGTTTTGAGCTTCTTGTTGTTCAATGCTAGCAGCTACACCTTTTTTACTTCTAAGTGCTGCTTGAGCAAGTGCAGTAGCACCACCAGCTGAAGCGCCAGTCGCACGAAGCGTATCAAGCGTCGTAGCTAAAGCTATATCTGATTCTTCTATTTTCATTTCAGCTGCTTTAGTAGCAACACCTAAATTAGCAAAAGGATTACTAATATAAGAAGATAAGTCTTGCACGCCTTCATAAGGATTTATAATAGCTTGTCTATTATTTTCTAGTTCAGTTAGTTTTTTCTGAAGTCTTTTTCGTTCTCTAGCTGCTCTTTTTGCCGCTCTTCTAGCTGCACCTCCGCCGAAGATACCGCCTATAGCACTAGCTGCTCCACCTATTATTGCTGCTGCTCCTGCTGCACTCATGGTATTATATTTTTATTATTCATATCCGTTATTCATTATGTAATTAGTTCCCACTGAAAATAATTGTTTAGGACCACCTGGATCTGTTGTGTTATCAGTTGAAACAACTACTGTAGTAAAAAATCCTTTAACACCTGTTATACTGTTTCCACTTCTTATTTCAGATGGAGATATAGATGTATTATTAATAATATTAGCTACGTATTTATTTTCTTTTCTAAAAAATCCTGCGTGTATTCTAGGTAAACCAGGTTGATTTGTAAAAAACACAGACTGATAATCTGCACTAGAAACTGGTTGTCCATTTGCTGGATTTATAACATATTCACCTTCGTTTAAGCTATATATTTTAGTAGTAGCATCTTGAACAAAAACTTGAGATCCGCCTTCGTTTACAGCGCCTGTTTGATCTGACACTAAACTAGAAACTTCCCAACCATTGCTACCTTCGTAATTTATGTTTTTAAATGTTTTAGAGTAGTTAGGTGCAGGGTTAAATACAAAAGTTACAGACGAAGCATTATCAACTCCATAGAAATTACCTCTATTTACATTTTCAGAATAATGCTTATATAACTTGTTGTTTTTTAAAGTATAAGTATTGTTTCTTAAGCTAAATATAGAATCAGGATTATATGTATAAAAACTAGTCCAACCAGCAACTTTTTCATCAAAAGATAAAGTATCATATGTAGAATCTGCAGAACCTATCGCGCCTTGTAAACAAACAACATATTGTTTAGAATACATGTCCCAACCACCAGTTATTCTACCAGGTAATGAACCAGAATCTATAGTGTTAAATTTATCTCTAAAATAATCGTACATACCATTACTAGAAACAGGTGTTATACCATCTCCTGACAATCTTAAAACAGCGTTTCTATCTCTGTCTGCAAAATATTTTCTATAACCGTATATAGCAAAACTTTCAGGATTTCTAGATATACCAAATTCTCCAGCGTAAGGAACTATTTGTCCTATTACTAAATTGCTAGATGTAACGCTACCTCCACCTTCTGCAGAGTATATAGCATCTTTGTCTATTAATGCTCTACTTACTTTATTTTCTTGAAATATAACTAAGTTGGTGTCTTCAGCATAAAGCCTTTGAACAGTGCCATTTACAGGATCTAAGCTTTTAGTTATATCTTCACCTACAGAAAATACATTAGTTTGATTTATACCTGTTCTAGAGTTAAATATACCAGAGTATATTAAGGTATTACCTCTTATAAACCCTTCTGGCTCTTCAGTAGTTGTGTAAGCTCTAACTCCAAAATCAACTGTTGTATTATTATAACCACCTCTTATTCTAGCTTCTTCAATAACCCAACTAGAATCTTCTTCTGTATTTGCAACAGTATAACTTCTAGAGTAACCACCAATATCACTTGGTACGCCAAAAGAACCTAAATATAAAAGCGTATGATCAGTACCATAAACTGGTACAGAGCTTTTTGCAGGTATCTTCTTTAATAAAAAAGAGTTAAAATACTTTACTTCTATTACAGCTCCCATATAAAATATTACTTATTTATTGTCTTAATTACATTGTTATATAATAGTAAATCCATATTCACCTCCGTCTTCAGCTCCAGGGTCCAAATCTGGTCCAAATTCTAAATTAGTTGTAACACTATTATTAGCATCGTAAGTGTCTTCTATTTTTTGTCTAACAACATCTCTTGCGTTAACAGCATTACTTCCACTCCACCACCATCTGTTATAAAAAGCACTTGCTGACGGATTAGGATCTGTTATAGAGTTTACATAACCTGAAACATTTATATTATTTCCAAAAACAAAACCACTTGTTGTTAAGTTATCCCAAGAGCCACTATACACATACCACCCGTTTTGTACTCCAGGTGAATCAAAATAAACTTCTACAAAAGGATAATTATCAACTTCATTAAAAATATAATTTCTTTCTACAACAGAAGTTGGTGGCGTGCCGAATATAGCCGTTATTATTAAATTTTTAACAGAGTTGCCAGCATCTGCTAATTGTAAATTAATTTCATATTCACCTGCTTTTATAGTATTTTGTTGTAAGTTTTTAACTTTACAAGATTCTATAAGATTAGCTGCAGCACCTGTAGTAACGATATTTGTTTCTAAACCAAAAGGAAAAGGTGGTTGTATGGGGTCAGTAGTTATAGCATTTGTTACAGTTTCTATAGACCAGGTTAAATCAAGTTCAGTATTAGGGTTACTTGTTGTATTAGCACCGTTTCTTCCGTACACTTCAAGAACTTGTAAATCACCAAATGATTTATTAACTGTAACAGTACCTGGTGGAAAATAAGAATCTGCAGGAGCGGGTGGTTGGTTTCTGTTTTTATATATATCTGGTACTACATTAGCTAAGAATATTTGTTCAGTAAAAGTTATAGGCTCTGTAACTATAGGTCCCACTGATGTTATTATATTAGCAACAAAAGTTAATGTGAAGTTTCTTTCGTCTTCATTATCTCCAAAATAAACATTATTAACAAAAGCTGAAGTTACTTGAACATTATAATCTATAGCTCCTGGACCAGCTCCTGAAGGAACTAAATTAAAATAGTTAATTAAACTAATATCATTATCTTGAGCATCTTGAGCAGCAGTTAAAGTAAAAGTTGTATATTCTCCAACAGCAGTACCTTGAAGAAGTTGTACATTAAATTGATCTACTAAAGCAAATTGTGCACTACTTATATTTCCATTAGGTGCAATACCTTCATTAAACAATGCAAAATTAAAACCAAAAAGACTATCGCTTATACCTATATCATTTAATATAGACGTATTTAAATCATTTATTAAACCAGATGTTGATGTTTCATAAAAAATATCTAATAAAGACGTTACAGGTTTAGTTTCTAAAACACAAAGTTGATTTACTGGTACATATGTTTGAGTTGCACTCGGCCTATCAAGATTTACTGTTCCAAATTGAAAATTATTATCTCGTAATTGTGATGTAGTTATTTCTGCAATAAAAGGATTTGTTTCAGAAGCGTAAAAAGAAAATATAGGCTGCACATTGTCTAAAGGTGGTATGGTTTGTGGATCTGCTGCGCTTGGTTGAACCAAATATCCATTAGGCCAATCTTGATTGTCAAACAAAGGCTGTATCGTATTTGTTGTAAATGTTCTTGTTTCAGGATAATATTGTTGATTACCTATGTTAGAATCTGCGTCTGTAGGCTGTCCAGGTAGTACAGCATCATAGTATTGATTATCGTTATTAACAACTCTACCTATTAATTGAACAGAACTTCTAAATGTTTTATCTTGAGGTCCAACTTCTGATAAATCTCTAGGAACCTTATTTATATTATCATTAATAAGAACTATTCTAGATGTATTTTGGTTTTCTGTATTAGCACCTTGTCCGTCATTTGCTATTAAACCTTTTATAGCACCAGGAGCGTATACATTATAATACTCTTGTTCTTTTTGTTGTACTACTATCTTATATGAATACCAACCAAGAGGATTGTAGTTAGGATCTGTTACAGTTCCATTATAAATACCAGGATAAAAACCACTGGGGTTTTCAGGTCCTATAACTGAATTAAACAAAACTTTTAAAGCATTACCAGGCCATTGAAAAGCTTGTAATGGATCTGTTTCATCTATATAAGGAGAATATAATGATGATCCTGAAAAAGTTTCGCCAGAAGTTAATGTAACACTATTATTGTTATTTGATAAAATAACATCTGATGTTCTACCGTATTTATCAGATAAAACAACTCCAACTTGGTAACTTCTATTTGTTTTTAAACTACTACTAGGGTATTCCTCTCTACTAGTTGTGTTTTGATCATTTGAAGAAGGTGTAAAAGTTATAGCGGTTCCAACTGATCCTATTGTTACATTTTGATTTACACTAATTTGAGTAGGACTAATAACATTTTGAACTAATAAATTAGCTGGAGCACCTGTAAATGAAACTTTACTTCCAATTATAATAGTTCCTTTTGGAGCACTTAAATTTATAGTTTTAGAACCTGATGGTAAAGGTGCGGCTGAAAGACCGCTACCAGTTCTAAGGTCAAACTCTGATTTAGCTCCAACACTAACATTATAATCTAAAGAAGCAGGAGGTGTATGCCTGTTTTGAAAATTAGAGTAAATAACTCTATTTCCAGAAACCTCTTGTGCTAAAGATTTAACAGGTACTTTATCAAAAACTCTTGCTGTTTCTTTTTCTAATAAAGTTTTAAAAGGTTTTTTACCTACATAGAGATATTCTATAAAATTATCTGAACTAGACAAAGTTGATACATTTATTGTATCTACAGCTTTTATAGCTAAACCGTCAGATTCTTTGTATAAAACTTCTATTTCTGTTATTTTTAAATCACTAAGAAGAGATGTTTGTGCTACTGGCAATGGTATTTGTAATCCAATAGAGTTAACTTTATTTTCCATAAAACTAACAATACTAGATTCAGCAGTTTGAGTTTGATCATTATCAAAAGCGGTTAAACCAGTTGTTAAAAAATAACCATCTTGCTTTGGTATAAAACAAGATTGAGTAAATGGAGCTATTAAAGAATATTCGTTGTCTTCAAATTTAAATCTATATGAAAATCTAACAAATTTATCTTCTAAAAATTCAGAATCACCAGAATATGTATTATCATAATATGGATTAGGAAAAAATATTAATTGATCATCTGTAGCTAAAGGTATACTACTAGTAAATGTAACTTGTGTAGGACCAGTAGAACTTTGCACTGTAACAGGTAACATTACTATAGGTCCATTTGGATTAGTTGCTGGTATTTTACCAACAGTTTGACCAGCTACTGGAGTTGTAAAACCAGCTGGTTTATTAGGATAAAAAGGAAATAAACCTTCTTTTAAAACAAAACTTGCTGAAGTAGCGCCTGTTTGAACTACTGCAGAGCCACCTGTAGGCATAAACTTAGATACTACATCTTTCATTGTAGATTGATATGGATCTGTAGGTAAAGAAGATTCTGTACTAGGTTCGTATAAGTATATTGAATCGTAAGGATTATACTTTGCTACAGATATTTGATCTTCTGTTGTGTAGTAAGTAGCATCGTTAGCCGCGTTTGTTACATTTATTTTTCTAGGTTGATTTCTATTGTCTGTAAAAAATAACAAATTTTCTAGTAAATTAACACCGTATATAGGATTTAAAGTAGAAAAATTAAGAAAAGCTCCTGTTACTAGCGTAGTTGTTATGTTATTTGAAGCATTATATCTACATATAAAATGATTAGTACCAGCTTTAGTTGGTGATGATGGATCATACGCTACGTAAGACGATGTGTAATTGTCTGTTAAAAATACATAAATAAAGTTATTTACTTGATCAACATAATAACCTATAGAAATTAAATCAGCTATAGTAGGTTGCATAGTTGCTACAACTTCGTTACCTAATATATTCTCTAAAGTACCTACGCCTTCGCCTTCTGATCTACTGATCTGAGCATTTATAGCATTTCTATATTCACCATTTGGAATAAGCCTAGCGTCTAGGTCTTTATTCATTTTGGATCTTATAAAATTGTTTTTAATTTCTGCCATTTAATTTTAATGTTTTATCCATTTAGATTTACCTCTCATAACCTGAACTATTTCGTCAAGTTTAATATTAGATAATCTTATTTTAGCATTTCTTAGTTTAGCACTTTTGTCTTTTTTAAGTCTTTGTACTAAATATTCTTGCTGTCCAGCTCTAGTGGATATAATAGAGTGTAATATATAAGCGTATAGAGCATCTTCTGCTAGCTTTGGTACTTTAGTGTCAATGTCATACGCTAAGCCATCAGAGATGTATTCTAATACAATTAGTTTATTTGCTAAATTACTTGAAAAACTCATCTTGCCTTCTCTGTAATTTAAGTTAAACCAACCGTTTACTTGTGAATACTGAGGATCTAATCCATATAAATGACCCCAGTTCCAGCCACCGTTTATACCATTGTAATTAGCCCAATAAGCGTAATCGTCCATATTGTCAAATATGTTTTGATTTATAAGCTTATCATTTGCATTTTTCCAACGATCTTCTGTTATTGATTCGCCCTCGATGTTGTTACCGAAGTTGTCTTGTATTTCTACGCCTTGAGCATCTTGTATAGGATTTTCATAAGGGCTTACAGTTAAATTATTTGTTGGGTATATAGGTCTTTTAACGCCTAGTTGATCTATCCAAGATACTTTAACATAGTTAACATAATCTTGTGGTAATACAATGCTAAGACCACCTGGTATTGTAAGCTCTTGTGATTTTATACTTTTTAAAGTATCATAGCTAAATTCTTGTAAACCTCTTTTAGCATGAAATATAACATCTGTTCTTTGAACATTAGATATTAATTTACCAGCTCCTACGTAAGCAATTAAAAAATTGTTAACTATATCACTTATTTTTACGTACTCATAACTTCCATAGTTATTTTCAACAGTCATACCATAAGCATCACCGTTTCCATAATTACCACCATCTAATGATTTAAGCTGTACAACTATATAAGGTGTTGTAGCAAATGGAGATGCATTAAATTTTATAGTATTACCTATAACGTTATAACCAGTTGTAACTTCTGTAAAATTACCTGGTAAACCATTAGCGCTTGCATAAAGTTTAAAGTTATTTAAAGCATAATCTGCATTAGCGGGATCTATATCACCTAATACTAAATCTGTGTTAAATGTTGTTAAAAAATCAGTTTGGCCTGATACAGCTAAAAAAGGTTGAGCACCTTGATAATATTGTTGATTAGTTTCTGTTATTGATGCCATTTATTAACTTTTTGAATTAATTTCTTCTGCTTGTACTGCATTAGCTGCTAATTGCACTACTTGTGGGTCTTTTATTACAACACCTGCATAAGCTAATATTCTTAATATAACTTCATTTTGCTCAGTGTTTAATAATTCAAATTGTGTAGATGTAGATAAATTATACACATATTGACCTAGTGTTCCTACTGTAAAACCCCAAACAACATCTGCAGGTTTTCTAATATAAGATATAGATATATCAGATGCTGATAATATTGTTTTTGGATATACATATATATGTGATTGTCCAGTATTGTTTCCTTCAATACCTTGACCAGCTTGTTCGTATAAGTAAACTGGATAAGTTGTAGTAGGTTTAGTAAGATTAGACATATTTATTTGCAATAAATCATTTCGTTCTATTCTTTCTATTTCTTTTTCATCTTTATATATAACTGTACCTATTCTGTGTAAATTTGATGGAGGTAAGAAATAAGCAACTTCATTTATTGAATTTACTTGAGCTGTAGCAGTTCCACTACCACCTGTTATTGTTACAGTGTTTCCGACTGCATAACCAGATCCACCATTATTTATTGTTACACTAGATATAACACCATTACTCAAGCTGTTTAATGTTAGTGTAGCTGTTGTGTTTGATCCTTGAACAATAGTAACTACATTTGTAGCAGTATAACCAAAACCTGGATTATTTATATTAATACCTTGAACTTGACCTGTAGAACTCACTGAAGTTATATCAACAGTTAATCCAGTTCCACCCGCTGGTGATACTGTAGTTGGTAAGTTTGTAGAATTAAAATAACCAGTACCTGAAGTTGTTATAGAAAAAGTAGGGTTATTAATAAAAGTGTTAAGGGTAAGATTTGATCCAGCACCACCTGCAGTTGCTACATTTTCACGAGCTATATAACCTGTACCACCAGCCGTAACCGAAGCACTTAAAACATTACCAACACCTACTAATGTTGGACTTGCTATTGTTTTAAAAATAGAAATGCAATCATCAATATTTTTTTGACGATTTGCATATTCATTAGTAGTCTGTGGCACACGTAATTGTTGGTTTATATCCTCGAAATAGTTTTCGAAAACTTCTAGTTGTACCTGTGTAGCTAACTTATTAAATTCATCTGGAGTTATATAACCTCTTTGTTCTTTATTAAGTATAGACAACACTGTATTATAAACAGTATTTACGTTTATTGCCATATTAATTTTTTTAATATACTAAAAAGGCGGCCGTAACCGCCTTGTATTAGTATCACTTGTTTTTATAGTTTTTTATCTATAGATTTATAGATTTCAACACCTTCATCAGTCTTTAAAAACGCTGCAAATGCAGAGTAAGGATTTTCATCAAAAGGTACGTTCATTAATTTTCTACCGTTAGAACCCCAAGTAAAGGTACGCTGATCTGGTGATAAGTTGATTATACCTGCTTCAGCAGCTCTAATAGCTACATTTCTTAATTGAACATTGTCATCATTAGCTAAGCTAATAAATAATTGTGGATTATTTCTAGCAAACAAAAGTAAGTCTCTTTTTATTTCTTTAGAACTCATGCTGCTTACTTTAGATCCAAGCTCAACTCTTAAAATAGCTTCTCCTTGATCTATATCCATATTTCTAGCTGCATTTAAAGCATCAATTTGAAGATCTAAAATATCTAAATCATCAGCAGCTTCTTCAACAGCACTAAACTCTTCATATACTCTACCTTTTAATGGGTGATATAATGAAAGTAACTTTTGTAAGTTTTGTTTTTGTTTTGGAACTTTTAAATCACCGTCTTTAAACATAATGTGACCTAAAGTTGCTTCACCTTTTTGTTCATCTACAAGTGGTGAATCTTGATTAGTAGCATATCTAATTTCTCTTTGTTTACCTGTTTTTTCATCAAAATATAGTAAAGAGTGTTTTTTAGTGTGTCTACTAGGTATTGTTAGTGTTAAAGGACTTTTATTACCTTTTAGATAATAAACTCTATCTTTAATTTCCCAGCTTGGTTTAGCTGGTTTTACTTCTTTTTTTGGTGCAGTTTTTACTGCAACCTCTTGAGGTGCAACCTCAACAGTTTCTGCTGTAGCTTTTTTAGCCATAATATAATAAAATTAAATAGTTAATAAAAACCCTAGGGCTACGCTCACTATGCAGCCCTAAGGTTTAATTTAAGGTAATTAGATACCTTTGAATAATACAAAGTTGTTAGCAGCTTGTGTTACTAAACATCTTTCAGATAGGAAATTTACTTCCATAGCATCTAAAGTAGATGTAAATGCACCACCAGCAGAACCAGTTAACCAAGACTTCATTCTTCTGTCGTCAGCTTGTGAAGCTCTATAACGTACGTGTAAGAATGGTCTACGGATGTTAGTTCCTAATACTTGATCGTATACAGTTGATGTTCCAGCAGGTATTAATACACCTTCGATAGATTGAATTCCATCGATAGCACCACGAGTTGAAGCATCGTTTAAGTATTTCCAATCAGTTTTGTAGAAATCATAAGAACCTCTTCTGAAACCGCTAAAACCTAAGTTTAATGCCATTTCTTCTGAGTTTTCAAATAATCCAAAAGCAGTACCTCCAGCAGTTCCACCAGAGATTGCAGCTAACATATCGTCAAAATCCAAAGCAGTTTGTCTTTGTAAGAATAGCATGTTTTCTTCAATAGCTCCTTGAGTATCTAAGTTTTTCAAAATAGCATCAAAAGCATCTAATCCAGCAGCAGCTGTAAAACCAGTATTTACGTTACCACGACCTTCGATAGCAGCGAACAAACCTTCAGTACCAGCTAGTTTAGCAGTTGTAACAGCAGCAATACCTGCGTTCTTTTCACCTTCAACCATTGACATTTCTAAGTAATCT
>FYBJ01000310.1_pt1 | contig 11420 bp, 11 predicted proteins | sample 1134611 | NCBI WGS metagenome assembly FYBJ01 (sample SAMEA104116008, study PRJEB20421) | marine metagenome | isolation source: marine | reverse complement strand
AATTGAAAAACTGTCCACTGTTGATTTGAGAGAGATTATCGATCACCGCTACCATGCCGCTGACACTGGTATTGGTGTCAATCAGTGCATTGGGCCCACCCATATCCGTTAGTACCCATCCCGGATGTACCACAGCCACACTAAATCCTTCGTTACCCAGATCTACTGCCAGGCTGCGAACAACTGAATTCAAAGCCGTTTTGGAGCTGCGATAAATGTAACTGCCACCACCTTGGTTATCGTCTATAGAACCCATTTTGGATGTGATATAGACCAGCTTCTTAGCACTGCCCTGTTGCAAGCTGCCAATGATGTGCTGGGTTAGTAGCATGGGCGCGATTGCATTCACATGCATGACAGATTCCCAATCGGCAGCATTCACATTGCCGAAACTGGCATCTCTGGGACCATACACTCCTGCGTTGTTGATAAATATATCGATTGCCTGATCTTTAATCGCTGCAGCAAATTCAACCATGGACTGCTCGCTGGTCACATCAAGAGCAAACAGCTGCAATTTGGATTCGCCCGTTGCCAAGTCGGCAATCGCACCGGCACTTGATGGATCCCGACATGTAGCCAACACCGTGTCGCCGCGTTGCAAATATTGCTTAACGAACTCCAGCCCGATGCCACGGTTGGTGCCTGTGATCAGTACGGTTGCCATGTTGATTCTCCAAATTGTACGGACACGAATCCCCGGATGAGCCAAGGGAGGCGGTACTGTACACAGCTACCTTAAGCGGGTCAAAGGTAACCACTTGGCGTTTTCAACGTCTATGAACATATTGGGCTTTTGTTTGATCGCAGCAGAGTGCGGCTAGCCGCCAGTTCCCTGTTTGCTATACTGCCCAACCCACAATTATCGGCCCTAAACCCCGCAAAGAATTAACAACATGCCTAAGCTATTTATCCAAAGTCTCTTGCCACTGGCGATTGCCAGTCTGGCCCAGCTCTCCTACGCCCAGGACCCCGAAGAGATTATCGTTGTTGGTGTAGTACCTGCTGGCTCCAGCCTGGATAGCAGCAAACTGCCTTATCCCATTCAAATGGGTAGTGCAGAAGATTTGAAAAACATGGGGGGCACGAGCCTGGCGGATTTTATGCGCCTAAGCTTCGGCAGCGTGACTATCAATGACGCCCAGAATAATCCCTTGCAGCGGGATTTACAGTATCGCGGCTTCACCGCCTCTCCATTGCTGGGACTGGCCCAAGGACTAGCGGTCTACCAAAACGGTGTACGCGTCAATGAGCCGTTGGGCGATACGGTCAATTGGGATCTTCTGCCGCAATCAGCAATTAATGAAATCCGACTCGGGGGTGGTGCAAACCCACTCTATGGCTTGAACAGTCTCGGCGGTGCCATCGTCATGGACATGAAAAATGGCTTCAACTTCCAGGGCACTAACGTGCAAGTCAGTGCCGGATCATTCGGTCGTACCCGCGCCAATTTTGAGATTGGTGGCAATGATGGCCAATTGGGTTACTACTTAAACGTGGAGCGATTCGATGAAGATGGCTGGCGTGATCAATCGGCATCCGACGCACTAAACATCTATGGCAGCGTTGGTTGGCGTTCGGAATACTCCGCGCTCAACCTCAACCTGCAACATGGCAATTCCAATTTGATAGGCAACGGGGCTTCTCCGATTGAGCTCATCGAAATAAACCGAGAAGCAATCTTCACCGGCCCTGACATTACAGAAAACGACATGACCATGGTGAGCCTGGACTTCGCGCACCAAGTATCCAGCGGCATCAGTTTCAGCGGAAATTTTTTCTGGCGGGAAAACGATACCGATTCATTCAATGGCGATGGTTCTGAATTTGCAGTCTGTGAATTTTCCGGTGGCGCCGGGTTAATTGAAGGATTGGAAGAAGACGATGTGGAAGAATTGGGCATCGACGATGACGATTTGTGTGAAGGCCAATTCGCTGATGCCGAAGGGCTAGAGGTTTTTCTCAACGACCTGGCCATAAGCCTGGGGGAAGACGAAGAGTTCAATATCGAAGGATTTGAAGATGATGAGCTTTCCGGCACCGGTATATTGTCAGATGAGGCGATCAACAATCTTAGCAATCGTGTACAGGAAAGTTTTGGCGGCGATTTCCAATGGACATTGCAAGGCACATTTTTTGATGTACCCGGGCAAGTAGTTTTGGGCGGCGCGTACTACAATGGTGAAACCGGATTTAATTCGATACTGGAATTAGCCGACATCGATCCCCTTACTCGTATTACAACCGGACTCGGCACTGGAACCTTTGTCGATGAAGCAGCAACCAATATTCGAACCGAAACCGAATCGCTCAGTGCTTATATTACTGCGGCATTAGATCTTAGAGATGATGTGACATTGACCTTGTCCGCCCGGGCGAACAATACCGCCGTGCGTTTGAATGATCTCTCTGGCGAACGACCTGAACTCAATGGCGATCATAGTTTCGATCGAATCAATCCAGCCATAGGCATTACCTGGCAGACAAACGATAATCACAATCTCTATGCTTCCTATAGTCAGTCTTCTCGTGCTCCGACTCCTATCGAGCTAGCCTGCAATGAAGGGGTGTTTGATCTTGCTGTTGAATTTGCGTTGGCTGATGGCGAAGATCCTGATGATGTAGATTTCGAATGCCGCCTTCCTAATGCTTTTTTGGCAGATCCACCGTTGGAAGAAGTGGTTGCCAAAAATTTTGAATTTGGCGCTCGGGGATTTCTCGGCGAGTTAAATTACTCCGCAGGTTTCTTCCACACAACTAATGACAACGATATATTGTTTCAAACTACAGGACGCTCAACAGGTTTGTTCGCCAACGTAGATAAAACACAGCGTGTTGGTTTTGAAGGCAACATCGCTGGTCAATTACAAAACCTGAATTGGTTCCTGGCTTATAGTCATGTAGACGCCAGCTTCGAAGACGACTTCATGGTACTAAGTCCGAACCATGCTTTCGCTGACGATGAAGGCGAGATACAAGTGAATAGCGGCGACAGCATTCCGGGCATTCCCCAAAACCAATTTAAACTGGTGACAAATTATCAATTCACCGACAGCATTAATGTGGGACTGGATGTGATTAGCAACAGCGATCAACAGTTGCGAGGTGACGAGTCCAATCAATTGGACACTGTTGATGGCTATACTATGGTAAACCTCAGGGCTCGCTATCAGATCACGGAAAACTTCGAAGTCTTCGCCTTAGTGAACAATTTGTTTGATGAAGATTTTGAGACCTTCGGGCTGCTGGGAGAAGAACCCAACGAGGTTGAAGTACCCATCATCGAAGACCTGGAAGTGCCGGTATTCCTGGGCGCAGCGCCTCCGAGGGCAGGATTCCTGGGCGTCCGCTATCAGTTCTAGAAACACTGTATGTCCTTACATGGGTCCCCTAACCCATAGAAACTTGCCTGGTGGGTCTCTATTCTGAGACCCATGGAAAATCACAGCGAACAGCCAAAATTACAGTGGTATAGTGCAAAAGCGTTGATCTTGATGATCATCCTTGGTACCTATATCGCTACACAATAACAAGAATAATTGGAGGCAAGCAGCGTGCTTGCAATTCCATCTTCTCGGCCCAGTTATATCTGCAACTTTTGCAATTTCCGAATTGCGTTAAGTAGCCCGTTATCGTCCCCTAAATTTTCTGCCGCGGTAATACGTCCTCTTGCAAGGGCGTTCTGTCTCTCATGAACATCAAAAAACATTAAAGGACCGCAATGTTGCGTGATTGAATATGTACTACTTTGAAATTATTGGAATTGTATCCGTTGTAGTATCACTGCTATTCGTTGCATATCAAATCCAACAATCCAACAAAATAGCTAAAGTCACTACCGAATACGAGATTCGCAATAATCATTCCTCTTCAAATGAAATTGCTATGAGCGACCAAGCTTTCGCTACCTTGCTATTTAAGTCGACGGATCCTTCATTTAGACCGGAAGGTGGAGAACTTGCTCAGTTGATTGCATTTACCTTAAGGTCAGTGAATTTTTGGGCTGCTGCCGGAACTGCGTATGAGAATGGACTGCTTACAGATGATACCTATGAGTTTGTACTCGATGACATTCGAAATTTCATAAATAGCATGCCTGGACTGCATTCGGTCGTAACTATGATCCTGGCGGTTTATCCATCACTTAAAAAACCCAAAATTATTGGAATTGTTCACAATGTGATGAATGATTATAAGAGCAGAAAATCTGGTGATACTGCGGCATAGCAATCGGCTCATCAGGAACGCCATTATCAAAGAATTCATAAAGACAATGCGCGACACGCACAATGAGAGTTTTAAGGAATTAGCGATTCCGCGAACAATCCACAGTAGAACTAAGTAGGTAAATCTAAATTGGAAACAGACATTTCAGAATTCTTTTCAGATCTGAGCAAGTATGAGTTACTAGAGCTTTTCTACACGATCAGTGGAAATGTCACTAACAACATAACGGTGTTTATCACCGCGTTATCAGCGTATCTTGCACTGGCATACATCGCTGGCAAGGATCTCACCAGATTTCAGGTATATTCGATCTCTACCATCTATTCTGCCTTTGTACTGTTTATGATTGGTGGAATATCCCGAGATTCTCAAACCATGTTCCTTATCACTTCTGAGCTCTTTGATATCAATACAAGTATTGATTCGCTAATCCTGACCGTCGTTTTGTTATTAGGCTGGTTGCTTAGTATTGTGTTCATGGGGCAAACAAGGAAAGTGACCAAATAGTTATGAACCTCGATCAACTCAATAAGTGGCTGACCTTACTCGCAAACACCGGGGTTTTAGTAGGCTTGTTTGTTGTTATTTTGGAACTTCGGCAGAATGACGAGAGCCTCAACGCTCAGATTCACTTTTCACTTGGCGAAGCCTTCCAGGATATTAGTGCAAGAGCTACTGAGAATACTGAATTTGCTCAAACACTGGCAAGGCTATTTGGCGACCAAGAGCTCGAGCCTTATGAAATGGCGCAGGTTCTCAGTTGGATTCAAGAGTCTATGATAGTGCTTTTCTCCGCTTACGAACTTAAGGAACAAGGTATTATATCTGAGGAAACCTGGGGAATTAGAGCCAAGCTATTTGCAGGTTTTTTTGACAACGAAAACTTTAGAGTGGGCTACGAGAGTAATCGGGAATTCTATCCAGAAGATTTCTTCCGTGAAATCGAAACTTATTATGAAACCGACGATCACTAAATATATATGAGGCACACCATGGACAAACGATCATTTATAAAAAACCTTGGTGTTATGAGTGCCGCAATGACGGTGAGCTTTAGCCGGCTGCAAGAAGCGGTCGCGGCGGTAGAAAATGTGCCGCTCTCAGCGTTAGCCGGAGACGAAGATTTCTGGATTAAGGTTCGCAGCGACTACAACATCAAGTCTGACTACATCAATTTGGAAAACGGCTACTACTGTTTTCTGCCTCAACAAACACTGGAACATCAAATCGAGCACATGCGTGCGGTTAATCGAGAAGGTTCCTATTACATGCGCACCGTGCAGTATGAGAACAAAGAAAGAGTTGCCAATGCCGTAGCCGAGATCGTCGGCTGTAATGCTGAGGAAGTGGCGATTACCCGAAACACTACCGAATCGCTGGATCTGATTATAAGTGGAATAGATTGGCAAGCCGGCGATGAAGCTGTCATGGCTGAGCAGGACTATGGCGCCATGCTCAATCAATTCAAACTGGTGGAGCGTCGCTATGGAACGGTGAACCGGCTGGTTTCAGTTCCCAACCACCCAAGCAGCGATGAAGAGCTGGTTGAGCTATACGCTTCTGCCATCACCGACCGCACTCGCCTGTTAATGCTCTCTCACATGATCAATATCACCGGGCAAATCCTGCCGGTCCGAAAGATTGTGGATATGGCCCACGCCCGAGGCGTAGAAGTAATGGTAGATGGTGCGCATGCTTATTCCCACGTGCCTTTCCAAATGGCTGACCTGGACTGCGATTACTATGGGACCAGCCTGCACAAGTGGCTAAGCGCTCCTTTAGGCGCTGGCATGCTTTATGTGAAGAAAGAAAAGATCGACAAGATTTGGCCTCTGTTTGCAGAGCGAGATCTTGGCCCTAATGACATGCGGCGCCTTAATCACATTGGCACTCATCCCGTGCATACGGACTTGGCAATCTTAAACGCCATTGAATATCAGAATACCTTGGGATTGGAACGAAAAGCGGCACGGCTGCAATACCTGCAGCATTACTGGACTAGTCAACTGAGAGATCTACCCAGCGTTCATGTGAATACCCCTGAGGAACTGCATCGCCATGGCGGTATTGGGAATGTTGGTGTAGATGAATTAGAGCCTTCAGAGCTTGCTGATAAGTTGATGAATGAACATCGCATCTATACTGCTGCCATCGACCGACCTGGGGTACGTGGCGTGCGTGTGACTCCGAACGTTTATACTTCCACTGCCGAGTTAGATAGTTTTGTAAACGCGGTTAAGGCTCTGAGCAGCTAAATTGAATGATGATCTTTCCAACGGATGGGAAGCCATCGCTCCAGATTTTATCTCCCTTCGCAGCAGACACATTGGTGCCGCCACTGTCAGAGAGTGGAGTAAGTCTCTGCAGCCAGGATCCTCGCTGTTAGATGTCGGCTGTGGATACGGCGGGCCCTATACACCAGCGCTGATTGATAAAGGCATTAATATGTACGGCATCGATGCGTCGCCCTCGTTAATTACTGAGCACCAAAAAAGATATCCTGCAGTGAGTGTCCGCTGTGAAGCAGCGGAAGAATCTGATTTCTTTGCCAGATCCTTTGATTGCGTATTGTCGGTAGGCCTATTGTTTCTTTTGTCAGAAGAGAAACAAATCCGCGTATTGGAAAAAATGGCAAACGCTTTGCTAACGAATGGAGCCCTGCTATTCAGCTCCCCCTCTCAAGTGTGTGAATGGGACGATTTACTGACCGGCAGAAAATCCGTGTCATTGGGTAAGGAAAAATACATCAGCCTGCTGAAAACCCATGGATTGAATTTAGTGGACGAGTATACTGATGAAGGCGAGTCTCACTATTACAGTTTCGTGAAAGACAAATAAAACCAAGACTCTTTTTGAGGAGCAACTATGACCAGACATATCGATGGTTTCGTCCACCCAATTCCCAAAGACAAACTTGATGCCTACAAATCCTTAGTCGCGAAAGTGGCGAAAATTTGGAAGGAACATGGCGCTCTGGACTATTGGGAATGTGAAGCCGATGGCTTTGAAATCGAGGGCCTCATACCTTTCAGCGAAGTAATTAAGGCCACTAATAACGAAGTAGTCTTGTTCGGTTGGGTAGTGTTTGAATCCAATGAATCGAGACAAGCAGCCCATGCCGCGGTGCCTGCAGATCCGCGCATGAAGGAATTAATGGACGGCATTGACACAGGGTTTGATGCATCGCGCATGGTATACGGCGGTTTTCAACCGTTTGTCCCTGCCGCTTAATGGATTAGAGTTTTCATGCTCTTTAGTCAGTGATTGGGTAATAGATTAAATGAATTGGGATGCAATTGGTGCTATAGGAGAAGTGATTGGGGCATTAGCCGTTGTAGCGTCACTTATTTATTTGGCGAGCCAGGTTCGTCATAACAACAGGCTGGCTCGCAATGATAGTCTGCAAACAGTGTTGCAATCTGAAATGAATTTCGCTTCGATTATTATCCGGGAAGCCGAAATCTGGGACAGATTGATCGCTGGCGAAACTTTTACGGACAAAGAAGATAATCGCAAGGCGACGATACTTTACAATCTGTACATTTTAGACAGTGCTAATCGCTATTATCAACACAGTTCCGGCTATCTGCGAGACGCGGCTTGGGAAGGAAGGAAACGGACTCTACATCAATTAGTAAACTGGCCTATGTTTGAGACCTGGCGCCATTCCTTGGGTGCCAGTGGTCATTCCAAAGAATTTCTTGAAGTGATTGATCAAATTAAAGCGGAAGAAATACAAAAGTCTGAAGAGAAATCATAGATATCGATGGTTCTAAACCTATAGTGGACAATCAACTTTTTATTTTTGACAAAGCAGGCCAGAACCTAATTGAAATCGACGAATGGTTGTCTGGCAATCCGGCGCAACTTTATAAGATCGCACGCAACTGGTTTGAAGTGTTTCGTGAGTGCGGCAACAACGTGCTGGAAATCATGCATGACGGTATGCCAACGGCATGTGTGGATCGAGCTGCATTCGGCTATGTGAATGTGTTCAAACATCATGTGAATGTTGGTTTCTTCACTGGGGCCTTTCTTGATGATCCGGAAAACCTTTTAGAAGGAGCGGGTAAGCGAATGCGGCATGTGAAAATCGTGCCAGGCGCGACATTGAATGAATCAGCTTTAAAAAATCTTATACGAGCTGCATACGAGGATGTGAGCACCAGGTTGGAGTAGACTAATTCCCGGTGGGATTACTACGGGGCGGTTCTACTCCCCCAATAGTTCTAAAGTCGCGATCTCTGGCCTGCTGTCTACCCTGCTGGGCCGCTACTTCCAGATCGATATCGAGACCCGGATAACCCCGCGGCCGCGGCAGTTCAACGTAGCGACGGGCATCTTCCAGATCACATATGCGTAATCGGCCGACTCGCGCGGTTGCACCGCTATCCCACACTGCTTCTACACCTGGGATAATCACACAGCCATTTTCATCTGGCTCAGGCAAATTGTTTAAGGGATAGGTTTCTGTCACCGGAGAACGACCAATGGGTGTGATCGAATCCACAGATGAAACCAATGCCCCTTGTGGTTCTGTGGAGTAAGTCACTCGCACAACGTTACTGGTGCATGAACATAACAGTGCTGCGCAAATACCAATGCAGAACAGGCGCATCAGGAAATCCTACTTTCGTGAGTTTAGAAAGTTGACCGCTTTGTCAGGAAAATCAGTGAATAGTCCATCCACATCCGCTTGAAAATAGTGAATCTCAAGCAGGTCTTCGAAATCGTCTGCATAGCCCGGCACCTGGCCTTCATCAGATCGATAAGTATACGGATGTACCTGCATGCCAGCGGCATGAGCGCGAGCAACAAGCTCAGTGACTTTAATATCACCCTTAGACGAATCGCGCTGAACAACCAGGCCCTTGTCAGGACCAATGCCATCGGCCGAGGCAGCCAATTTTTCCATACCATCTGCTTCGAACATCCAGGGATAAGTACCGGTGCCACCTATAAGTTGAATTAGATTTAAGTCTACACCTTCTGCAGGAAATATTTCGCTATGAATAATTTCCAATTCATCGTAGTCGAAAGTTTGCAGGAACACTTTGTCTTGCTTAGTTGAATATCCATATTCTTTTAACATGCGTACAACCGCAGTACTGATATCTTTTCCTTCTTGCCGATGGAAAGCGGGTTGTTTGATCTCAGGATAGATGCCGATGTCTCTACCAGTAGATTTGTTTAGTCCCTGAATCATTTCTATTTCTTCTTGCAAGGTCGGCACACTAAACGACGATGCCCCCATGGGAAAACGCGCAGCATAGCCTTGGCGTTTCTCGCCATTTTCCAATACGCGAAATCCTTCTGTAGCTTGCAACTGGCGAATTTCTTCGAGAGTAAAGTCAATGGCATAGAATCGGCCATCGTCGCGCGCTCTATTTGGGAATACTTCATCGACATTGGTGGTTCGATCCAATGTGATGTCGTGCAAGACAATCAGGTGATCATCAGCGGTCATCACCACATCCTGTTCGATGTAGTTCGCTCCCATGGCATAGGCCATGGATTTAGCTTCCAGAGTGTGTTCTGGCAAGTAGCCGCTGGCGCCGCGATGGGCTATGACAATTTTCTGGGCCATGGATTCGGTCGCTATTAGCGCCAATAGCAGCGCGCTGAGGATGCGTAGTTTGAACATGATTCTAACCCGTTCGGAGAACTGTAGTTACTGTCTATCAAAGGTGTATCTTGCGATGCGTGTATGACAAGCAGTTTACAGCTTAATTTAGCGTATTACAGCAAGCTATAACGCTCGAAAGTTGCTCGGAATGAGGCAGGGATGCCAAAGAAGTGTAGGAGATGCGCTTTGGAAACAAAAAGTTGCTCTGAGTGAGCCAGGGATGGCGACATTTGCGTAGCAAATGCGAGCTCTCAATTCACAAGGAAAACGACGCTTTTTCGCCAGTGAATTGAGAGCGACTCAGTAAAAGTGCAGGGATGCACTTTTACGATATAGACTAGGAACCAAATCGATATCGAAGCTTAATAGCTACTTGTTCCACGATGCGATCATTCCAGGATTGTTCAAACAGGTCCTGAAATGTGAAGAAGCTATTGCGGGGAAGATTTGCACCGCGGGTGTACACCACAAATAAATCGGAAAGTGGTGCGATCTCCCAGCGATAACGGGCCTGGAAAGTCATTCGACTAATTACAAAATCATCGGGCTCATCGTCGGGATTCGGCACTGCATGCAAACGCTCTCTTTTGTCTGGATTGACCACATAGAACATATCTTCAAATGCCTTCAATCCTGTCCATTGGGTAGTAAAACGCAGTCGCTGGCGTGCGGTAATGAAATAGTTCACTTCCAGTCGAGGTGACCAGGAATGGGATTCGAAGCTGGTATAATTGCCATCGCCACGATGCACTAATAGTGCCTCACGGTCTTCATAGCGCAGCTGTAAGTCGACTGAGAAACGATCATTCGGACGCAGAGTAATGCCACCTGTGCCTTCTGTCTGCATGGGGCCTAGATCATCCTGGCCAACGCTTAGGCCAAGGCTCCAGGCAAAGGGTTCTGAGACATTAGAGTCATAGCTGGTTTCAAATCCAAAGCGATCAGGAATCACCCAGTCACCTGTTCCTCTACCCAGGCGATCGTCCACACGGCGTGGAAAATACTGAAGTCTAAAATTCACATTGTCGAAGTTATTAAACTGATAACCCCGATTCAAAAACATACCGTTGCGCACTGGTAGGCCATCGGTATTAAACTGATTAATCAGAAAGACACTGGTAGTACGTTGACGAACGCTTTCCAAATTTGATTCAGTTAAGAAAAATCTGTAATCGAGATTGGCCTGGTCATTACGTGACAAAAATCCCATCTGATTCATGTTAAAAGTATCATCGAAATATGTCGCACTTAGGGAATGTTGCACGCCACGCTGAGGTCGAAAAGTTAAATCACCGGTAAATCCAGTGCCGGTTTCACCTTGGTTATCGCTATGCAGAAACTGACTGTCAACGACCAACCGATTGTCTGCAGAGAAATAATGCATGTCTAGAGCATTAACTGTTGATTCTTCTTCAGGGTGATCCAGCATGGTGCCCATCCAACCGATCTGGCGACGACCGCCACCGCTGGTGTTCTCATACAAAAGTCGGCCAACCAAAAAGTCTCGTCCTGTGGCTTGAATCCCCACAATGGTCCCATCTTCCAAAGTGCCTTCGATTTCCGGATC
>FYBJ01000109.1_pt1 | contig 11430 bp, 6 predicted proteins | sample 1134611 | NCBI WGS metagenome assembly FYBJ01 (sample SAMEA104116008, study PRJEB20421) | marine metagenome | isolation source: marine | reverse complement strand
TTCTTGCACTGCTCGGCCACCATGCTCTCGACCCGAACCGAGCCCACCGAGGAGAAGGTGTAAATTGTGTCGATCTGGTCGCCGGTAAGGATGAACTTCTGGATATTGAAGTAGCGCGGATGCCGGCTCTGCGTGAAGGCTTCATGCGGCGCGGCGCCGTCGCCGTTCCAGTGGCTCATGGTGGCGCTGGAATGACGGCCGGCGATCTCGATCAGGCCGACATGGCCCTGGTTCGCGCCGCCCGAGATTTGCAGCGCGATGCCGTTATAGCTGGTGTACCCGGCCTCATTCTCCTTGCGGGTCAGCAGCAGGTCATCGACGTAATACCCTGTCGGCTTGGTCACACCCCCGCCGTCAAAGTAGCGCCCGAAGGTCAAGGCATTTCCGATCAGCCCGGTGCCGCCGCCGGGCAATTTGGGCTCGACGAGATAGGCTTGTGCCTCGAAACCCACCAGCGTCACATTGTCGTTGACGACACGAATGCCTGTCTCATCGTTGCCTGACCGGACCTGGATGCCACACTGGTGCCGGCCGGCGCCGACAATCCGCTCTGCGGCCTCCGGCACAAGATCGCCGGTGTGCATGAAATATCCGTCCAGGATCAGGGTGCGGCGCAGCGCCCGGGCATAGGCCCGCGCCGCGGTGATCGCCGCGGTGCTGTCCACCGCGCCCTCATGCGTCAGCTCTGCCATCGACCGATGCGCCCGCGCGCCAAACATCGTGGCACGCGGAAACTGCACATCCAGAAGCCAATGAGCACCATCGGCCGATTGGAACCATGCCTGCGAAATGCCGGTGAGGCCGAGGTCGGAGACCTCGGCCGCCGTCGATCGGCGGTATTCAACCGGCTCGATCCCGGGACCATCGTAGGACGTCACCCGCACGGTCTGCACCAGCGCCGGGATCACCGCGCTCTCTGCCTTGCCCCGGGTCGCGTAGCCGCCGGCGGCGCCGACCGCGCCGGTGGCGGCGGCCGCCGCCGCGTCAGCCGCCGCGCGCGACACCGCCGCCGCCGCCGCGTCAGCCGCCGCGGACACCTCGGCCGCCAAGGCCGCGTCGATATCTGGAATGCTTGGCCCCGGCTCGAAGGCGTCACCCGTCTGGTTGAGCACGATCGAGCGGCCGAGGAATTGCTCCGGCGCCATCGCCTTGACCTCCGGGGCGCCCCGCGCAAAGCGCAGCGAACGCGCCTCCACCTCCGCGCGCTCCTGCGCCATCATCACCAGCCGATCCGCGGTGAGCTGATGCGCCAGCGCCGGGAAGTTGCCGGATGTGTAGTTGGTTTCCTGCGTCAGGTCGGTGTCGCGATAGATCACCACGGCCTCATCCGCAGCCGGCGGCGTGTCGAGCGTGACGGTCGCCCCCGATCCGCTGCCCGTCACCGTGGCAAGCACCGCGCGCCGCGACCCATCCGCCTCAATGATCTCGACCCTCAGATCATCGGTATCAGCGAACCGGTGTGGATACACGAAGGAGACGGTCACCCCGTCGCCGCTGGTCTGATACTCCACGCCCTTGGTCGTCAGCGTCATGTGCGTTTCACTCCGTTTTGGAGTGAAATACTACATTTCGGGGTATCCGCCTAGCCCTAGCGTGCGAGCGCCCGCTCTAGACGGGGCGCGCGCTGCGGCAATGCCTCACCAGGCCCCCACCATGCGGGGTTGCCATTGTCGCGGATGCGCCGCCGCTCCGCTTGCCGCCAGGCGCGCTCGGCTTCCGGGTCGACCATCCGTTGCAGGTTGTCGAACAGCCCCCGCTGAAACGCCGAGCTCCAATACCACAGGCCCGTGACCGGGGTGTTGTAGCGCAGCACCCGGGTTGCCTCACGGCCGACATTGCCCTCGCCCCCCACGGCCGCCCGGGCGCCGGCGATGCCGAGCCCGATCACGTCAGAGCCGGCACCCACCACCGGGCCGGCCAGGGTAGCGGCGATCCCGCCGCCAAACCGATTGCTCTCGCTCGAGAGAAAATCCCCGAAGATGCCGAGGCCGCCGCCTTGCAGGATCGCCGCGCCCAGGAACGCGGGGTTGCCCATCGGTCGCGGATCGCGGCCCTTGACCAGCTCTTTCATCTGCAAGCTGATGCCGCCCATGACCGTCACCAGGGCCGCCATGCCGGCGGCATATCCGAGGCGCGACCAAGGCCCCTCGAAACTCAGGGTGCGGCGCACCTGGTTGTAGAGCACCGACATGCCAAAGGTCTTGTACATGAACCCAGACCGCGCGATCTCGCCAATCAGCGTGCCCGGCCGGGTCTGGTCGAAAAAGGCCGCCTGCCCCTCGAGCGACGCCGAGGGCACGGCGAACTCGGTCTGTTCGTGGATCATCGCCATGAGCCGCACCGCCAGATCATCGGCCCGCACCGCGTCCAGATCGTCGCGGTGCCGGAGCTCGAGCGGCACCAGGAAGGTGGCGCCCTGATCGTCATGCAGCGGCGTGGCGCGAATGTCATCCCAATCCGTGGCGGTGAAGCCCTTGCGCGCGAGCACCAGGCGCAGCGGCGCGTCGATCGCCGACCAGGGCCGCTCGGCATTGGCCGCCAGCAGCCCCATGGTTTCCAGCTGGAAGGCATGCCGGCCGGCCTCGGTCCACTTGGCAAGCCCGCTCGCGCGCATCACGAAGTCGCTGAGCCGCGCCGCGGTCTCGGGGGTGAAGACCTCGCCCATGTAGCGCGCCTGAGCCGCGCCCACGTTGGCCAGCTGGTCGGCAATGATGCCCTTGCGCGCCGCCGCGGCCGGATCGCCGACGAGCTCCTTTGCCATGCGGCTCACCACCTTGCCGGGGTTGAGGCCGATCTTGCGCGCCGCCGCGCCCTGAAAGCCCACATCCGTCACCGCGGAGATCGCCGCCGTGCCCAGCTGCGCCGAGACCAGAACCGCCCGGGTGCCAGCAAGAAAGTTTGCAAGCAAACTGTCAACCGGCTCCTGCGCCGCGCCTGAATGCAGGTCGAGCATCACCCGCGCCTTGCGGGCCGCGCGGTTGGCCGCCCGGGTGGCTTGCTCCGGCTTGTCGGTCCAGGGCGTCTCGGCGGCGCGCTTCTGCACCCACTGGCCCAGGTAGGTCATGCCGGCGGTGGGGTTCGGCCCCAGCACTCGCATCGCCGCAGTGTCGCGGGCGTAGCCGTCCAGCGCCGTCACGATGTTGGTAAACGGATCCTCGCTGCCAAAGAGCTCGTTGTACGCAAGCCAGGCGTCCCCGTCGCGGAAGTGCAACACACGGCTCGCGCTGCGCCGCGAGGCAACCGACAGCCCGACCTCCTGAAAGGACGCCTCGCGTTTGCTCCATCCGTCCGTGGTGATCGAGCGATAGACCTCCTCTAGAAACAGCTCGGCCCGGCCGCCGGGAGGCGGCAGGGCGCCCTCGGCCGCAAAGGGCCGTTCGGTGTCAAAGTCGACGATCCGCCCCCAATCCAGCTTGTCCCAGATCATGGCGCGCCAATCGTCGAACCCGGCCGCGCGGATCGACCGGCCGTCATGGTGCATCGGCAGGCCGTAGTTCTCGAGCTTGCCCACGTCGCCGCCGGCCGCGTTGAAGTCGCGCCGCGCGAGATCGAGCACCTCGCGCACCGCCGTGGCCATTTCTCCGGCGGCCGGGTCACCGGTCTTTGAACCGAAGAGCTCGCGCACCACATCACCCAGCTTGGCCTTGTTGCGCACCCGGCCCAGCAGGTCTCGCGCGAAGGTCGAAAGCACCCGGTCGAGCTCGGAGTGATAGAAGCCTTTCAGGGCCTTTGCCATTGGCACAATGCCGGGGATCGCGCTGGCCTCGTCGCCGGTGACAAAGACCCGCAGTGCGTCGGATGGATCGGCCCGGCCGGTCAGGGTGCGATGCCCCTCCATCAGCTGGGTATTGCGCCGCGCCGCCTGCAAGCGCAGCAGCGTGAGGCGCCGCTTGCGGCCGGCCCGCGCAGCCATGATGCGCTTCACATCCTCGGCCGCCTGGGCATTGGCCGCATCCGGGCCGATACGGCCGGCGTACTCGCGGCGCAGATCATCAAAGAGCCGCTGCGCCTCGGCGCCGCGGGCGGCGTCCATCTCGCCGCCGTCGACGGCCGCTTGAATGCAATCCCACAAACTCATGTCTCACCCCTCACAACAAGACGTTTACTGGCGATGCCACGCTGTCGGGGTCGATCAGCTCGATGCCGTCCAGCACCGCACCATCCTCGACCTTGTTGATTTCCGCCGGTAGCAGCGCGCGGCCGGCGATCGACCATTGCAGCGCCCAACCCTCCCAGACGCCGCGCGCGACCAGTGCGGGCGAGAGCCAGAAGTTGACATGCCACCGCTCGTCGATATCCGCCGCGCGGATCACCAGGCCGTCAACGTCCAGCTCGGCCGCGCGTAGGGTCACCGCGCCGATTTCGCAGGTGGTCACCCCCGGCGCATCGCGGAGCCGGCCGTCGTCGTCGACCACCAGGATCCCGGCTTCCAGTGCGAGCGCCCGATAGGTCGCCTGATCCACCGCCCTGATTGCCGCATGCAGCACCCCGCCCCGGATTGAGACCGGGACGGTAAATTCCTCGTCGTTGGCGCTGATCACATAGCTCATGCGCTTGCCTCCGCCATGCCTGCATCCGCAATATCTTCACCCCACATGACCTCACTACCCAGCGCCCCCATGCCGCCAAGGGTCGCATCGACGGCGGAAAGGTTGGGGATCCCTGCGGTGTTGCTGACCGCCGTTTCCGCCGTCCCGTTGAGCGCGATGTTGATCTCTGACGCGGTGATCCGCCATGCGATATTCGCGATCACGTCAATACCGGGCGACAAATCAGTCGTTGTGGTGACGCTGGACGACACCCCGCCGTTGACCACCGTGAGGGTGATCTTGCCGGTATTGGCGCCAGACGTATCCAGCGTGATCGTGATCCGGTTGCTCGCATCCGCGCGCCAGTCGAATAGCGTCTGCTCTGTTGCGGTGCCGGTATCGGCATAGGTGATGCGCCTCTTGAGCGCGCCGGACATGGCAGAAGGGCTGTACGGCAGGTTTGCCGCCGGGATGGTGAATGTGTCGGCTGCTCGGGTGGCGGTGGCGCCATTGGTCGGGGTGTAGGATGAGGGGGTTGCGGCCTGTTCGAATTGCGGGTGCTTGATGATCACAGACGCCGGCGAAGATCCCCCGAGGCTCTGATCAGCATTCTGCTTCGGGAGCAGGCTGGCACTCACATAGGCCGTGATCTTTTCGTGTGCGTCCGAGTTGGCAGACAGATACACCATGTAATAGCCGTCGCCCGTATCGTCGATATCGTAGCCAACGAGCGTGAAGGCGCCCGCGGCCACAGGTGCCAGCTCCACCGTGCCGCTAGCGAGGTTGAAGCACATCCCGATCCTGTTGCTCGATCCTGAGCCTTGCAGCGTGAGGACGCAGTAATCGCCCACATCCTTTTTCACCTTCAGGCCGAAGGCGTAATTCAGCTGAGACAGTGCCTTGGTATGCTGGAAGTTAACGGCGCAGTACCCGTCCCCGCTTGTGGTCGCCTTCCACACCCTGCCATCCTCGGGCGGCTCCTCGGTGACTGTTGTTTGAACCCTACCCCAATAGATGCCGGCAAGATCCTCGGACGCGGTGAGCAAATTCGTCCGCGCCTCGCTTTCATGAAGCAGACCTTTATTCACCCAAGCTGATCCATCCCAGACGTGATGACCTCTACGGGAAAGATACTTAGCCGCATTGGTGGTCGGCACATAGCTGTCGCCGGTGTCCGGATTATTGACCATGCCGCCCAGGTCGGAGCGGTAGGCCGAAGCCTTGTTGAGCGTGACTATGTAACCGGTTTCGTCAGAGCCTCCCGGCACGACCGCATTTCGAGCGTCAAGCCCAATGGTCAGCGTGCCGCTGGTCGGAGTGACGGCGAAAGAAATCCGCTTTGTTTCGCCCGCAGAAAAATCAACGAGGTTTGCGTCATTAGACGCGCCCAGCCCAGCACGTAAAGGAACGTTGGTTACAGTTGTGTCACAAGTAACATCAACCTCGATTGTATGGGCTACACCAGTGGCCACCGAAATGGCCTGTTGTGCGTAAGCATACCCTTCCGAAGATGAGACCGACAGAGCGCCAGATGAGCGAGAGCCACCAGAGATAGACCCATCCGTCCAAGCCGCATTCGTGAAATCCTCACTCCACGTCAGGAAGTTATGCGGCGCCCATTTCAGCAGCCCGTCGCGGTCGACCATTATCGCATTGCCGGAGCGCGAATGCGTCAAAAGATCGGTGAAGGTGGTGCGCACCGCGCGATAGCCGGTGATCTCTCGGACGGAGATGTTGTCTATTGAGACCGTGGTGTTTGCTGTGGTGCCGATATACAGCGTGACGTTGCCGTCCTTTGCGGTCATTTCATAGGTATATTGCCCATCAGAAGTTACAGATGGGGCAAATACGCTAGATCCGCCGAGGAACCCGATATACACGCTCCCGGCGGCCATATCCGCAATTTTCCACGTCACCCTATACGTCGCGCCGGGTTTAAAGGTGAATGGCTGACTTAAGCCAGATTGGTTATCTGCTAGAGACGCCAGCCCGCCAGAAATTGTCCAGAGCCCTTTCGACCAAGCGCTGGCGTCATCAAACCGCCCGTTCACCACCAGCTCCGGCCCGAGCACCGGCAGCGGCTTGGCATAGCCCTCGCGGCCGCTGGCGCCCCCGAAATCGGCGACAAGGGACGGCCGCAGGCCGCCGGCGGCGAACCGTCCCGCCAGCGGGTGCAGACCGCGCGACCGCAGGCCCGTCAGCGACGAGGCAACTTTCACCGCCATCCGCCTACACCATCAACCCATGAACGCCGGTCGCGGTGGTTCCGGTGGCATGCACCCGCCGAACCCCGACAATCAGCGTGGAGAAATCACCCACCTGCACGGTACGCACATCGCCGCTCGCGGTGGTGATCACGACCGCGCCGCCGGTCTCGACATAGAGCCCGACAGCGGTATCGCCGCCGTTGATATTGTCGGTGGCGTCATCCGGCACCACCGGCGCCAGATCGTAAACGAAGCCGTTCAGGCCGGGGCGGTCATTGGCGAAAGGATTGCGAGGCATGATAAACTCCCTTGTTTGCTTGCTTGCTAGAAAACTGTCATTCTGTCATGTCGCAGCCGGTGCAGTACAAGCCGCCCTCGGCCACCAGCACGCTTTCCCCCATGACGCAGCGCCCGCAGGCGGCGCACACAAAAAGGATCGCCTCGGCCTCGGCCGAAAAACCCTCCGGCCCCAGCACCTCGCCGGTCAGCGGCTCACGCTCAGGCTTTGCACACATCGAGCGCCCCCAGAAAATCATCATCTGCGTCAAGATCAGCCGTCAGATCGCCGGCCGTCACGGTCTCGGGCGCGCCGTCGATTACCCGGCCGGTCGGCACATCGAAGTCACCGCCGGCCTCGAGCGCCTGGCGCAGATCGTTCTCAGCCGCGGCTATCTGCCCCGCCACCGCCGGCGCGTCGGGCGCGGGATCGTCAAAGGCGTTCCCGAGTAGGCCACCGCCGGCAAACATGTCGCCCTGGTCGCCCGGCGGTGGATCGTTCAGGTCTTGTCCTGGGCCTTCATCCGCGCCAGCATCCGCCGCCCGAGCATCCGCTCGGCCTCCATCGCCGCCATCCAGGAGCCGATTGATATCGCTTCCTTCAAGTGCGCCTCTGACAGCTGCGAGGAACTCGCCGACGCCTTGCTTGACCCCGCCGGCCCGGGCTGTCCTGGCGGCGGCGTTGAGGGCGTCGTCGATCGGCCCGGCGCGGTTGACGAGCCGCTCGACGAGATCGAGGGCGAGCTCGTCGGCGCTGAGCCGGGCGGTGTTGGCGTCGTCGGTGAGCTCATTTCCTGCCTCCTTGATCCGGTCGCTTTCACGCACCAGTGTCGCAAATACCCGCCGCTCGTTGCGCAAGGCTGTCAAGGTGCGGGCAAGCACCTGGGCGCGCTCCTTGAACAGCGTCTCAGCCATATCAAAATCATCGCCAAAAAGCGAACCCTGCGCATCGGCGTCGCGCCGGGCCAGGCCGGCGCGCATCGCATCCCGCGCCACCTGGCGCGCCTCTGCCATCGAGCGCGGCGCGGCGCCCATCAGCGCCCGCAGGACCGCCTCCTGCATCACCGGGTCGGCGGTGATCTCGCCGACAAAGGCGGCGTAGTTTTCCGGCACCAGGCGGTTGGTCACCATGTCGAACGCATCGTCGCTGAGCCGCATCAATCCGCGCGCGTCGCGGGCATGGCTCGAGCGCAGGGTGAGTTTGGCCAGCATGTCGGGATCGACCCGCAGCACCTTGGCCGCGTCGATCGCGGTGGCGTTGCCGGCCTCGATGTTCTTGACGGCCGCGATCGCGCGCACCTGCTCGACCGAGTAGCCATCGGCCTCGCGCAGCACGAAGGCGTTGAACTCGATCGGCGCATGGCCTTCGCCCTCGAGCCGCGCCGCCAGCTGCTTGCGGTGGTGGCCATCGGCGATATAGCGGCCGCCGTCCAGACGCTCATGAATGATGAAATCTCCCGCCAGGCGCTCATCCCATTCGGTGACGCGATCGAGCGGTGCGCCGACGCCGGCGCCGTCCACATCCGTGCGGAACTGGTAGGTGCGGGGATCGACCGCCACGCCAGACGCGGGCACCCGGCTCATGCGCGGCGGCGGCCGGCCGATCGAGGAATAGGGCTGCCCGCCGATCACGCTCAGCAAAAGCCCGCGCTCGACCCGCGCCGCATTGAGCCCGTCGCCGGCGTAGACGGATCGGCCATCCGCGCGCGGAAAGGCGGCCCATTCGCCGGCCAGGTTGTCGGCAAACTCCTCGGCCGAGATGCGCCCGGCCTTGAAATCATCCAGGCCGCGACGCTGCATCAGCCAATCCGCCAGCTGGTCCTGGGTCGCGCGGCTGAACAGCGTATCTCCCGAAAGCCCGAGGGCACCGCGCGCCTCTTGCAGGGTGGCGCGCAGGATTTGATACCCACCGGCGGCGGTGCTTTCGGCCCCGGCGGCGATGTTCGCGGCTTGCCAGGCATCCACTTCGTCAAGCGTCATCTGGCTCAGCGGCTTGTCGGGCGCGACCAGGCTATAGGAGCTCGGCGTGTCATAGCCCCAGCCCTCGGCGTCCCGGACCAGGTTGCGCAGGTTTTCCTCGACCGGCGCCGCGGACGGCAGCTGGCCGCCCTGCATCAGCCCCTCGAGCTCGCCCTGCATCCGGTTGCCGAGCGCGCCCCAGGCCGCGTCCTGACCAGGACCGTGCGCGGCATGCGGCACCAGGTCAACGTGGAAGCCGGCGCCGCCCATGTATTCCGGCCCGGCGCCCAGCCCCTTGGCGCCGTTGCGCGCGGCCGACCGCAGGAACGCTTGCGCGCGGGGATCGTCAGCCCGGATGAGAGTGCCCTCGGCGTCATAGACCCGAGCGTCGGCCGCGAGCCCGGTGCCGTGGCGATCGGAGCCGTGCTGTTCTTCTCGGCCGATCACCCCGTCGCCATCGATATCGGTTTCGCGGCCGGAAAAGATCACCACCCGGGCGCCCGGGCCAAAGACCTCTTCGGCCGAGGCGGTGAGAACGTCCTGCACCTCCTGCGCCGGCGGATTGGGCCGGGCCGGCCCCAGATCAAATTCGAGGTCCACAGCCGCACCCAGGCGCGGCGGCACCACCAGATCCTCGACACGGGCGCTGTCAACCGGCGGCACGCCCTCGGCCGGGGCGTTGCCCGCGTCCATGTCGGCGGCGGCCCGGTCGATCTCCCCCGGCTGGTCGATCCCGCGCGCCGCCGGCCCCACGCTTTCCTCGGCCACCTGACGCTCTACGGCGTTGACCGCGGCGCGCGCGGCCGGGTCGGGCGAGGGCGCGCGCTTGCGCCACGCCCTGACCAATTCGCGATTGGTGAGCCCGACCGTGCGCCCGCCATATTTGAGCGCCTGGCCGGTGCCGCGCACCGCCGCCGGGAAGGCGGCGCCGACCAGAGCACCAAAGGCCAGCTGCGCGGCGGCATTGGGCTCGGGCAGATCGAGCCGGTCGGCCACCTCGAATTGCCGCGGCAGGGTGCCGGCCTCGCCGAGCATGCCGATCGCACCCTCGACCAACATCATCCGGCCGAGACTGGCAGCCGGCGCGGTGCCGAGCGTCATCAGTGCCAGCGGCGCATTGACCTGATCGGTGGCGGCCGGCCCCATGCGGCCGAGAAACTCCGGCGCCAGGCGGCCAAGGAAGCCGTCTGGCGCGCGATCGAGGATCTTTGCCGCGTCATCCCATTCCGCCCGCAGCTTGGCGTTCACATCCGCGACGATCTCCGGTTCGGTGATCGGCACATCCTTGAATGCCTCGGGGTGCTCGCGCCGGGCACGCAGCAACACCTCGAGACGGCCCTCCTCATACCCCATGCGGGGCAGGGACATGGCGCCCAGGCCGCCGGTCTCGGCCGCATACGCCGGCAGCTCATAGCCGAGCTCGGCCGCGATCCGGTCGGCCGCCTGGTGGTAGCCGGCGCGCTCGCGATCGGTGAGCCACCAGTAATCGGTTTCAATCGCCTCCTGTGTGGCGCCGGCCGCAATCACCTCGCCGGTCGAAACGTCGGGCGCCTCACGCCGCGGGGCGTCAACGACGAGGGGCTCGGGCGCCGGCCGCTTGTTCGGCACGGGCGGCGGCGCGGCCGCGGTGGCCGGCGTGGCGCCGATGCCGTCCGCGCGCGGCTTGGGGACGGCAGCAGTCCCGGGGGCTGACATATCCTCGGCCATCGCTACCACTTCCACCAAGGTTTATCCTCGGCCGGCTTGGCCGCGCGGCGTTGCAGCACCGCGGCGGCCAGCTGGCCCAGGTCAACATAGAAATATCCGTTGTCGACGCCGGGATCCTGATACCATTCGACGTCGCCGCGCCGCGACCGCACACCGACGCGGTAGGTTGTCCCGTCCACCCATTGCAGCACCGCATCCTCGGGAAGCACCTCGAGCGCGGTCTCGCCCTCATGCGCCACGCCGCCAGACAGGGACGCCGCGCGCCAATCCTCGGCCGTGGCCTCGCGCAGCGCATCCTCGGCGGCGCGGCCGTTGAGCGCCGGCGGCAGCTTCACCCGCCGGCCGTTGACCTCCTGAATGCCGCCATAGAGATCACCCCGTACCCGGGTGCCGCCCAACACCCGCTGCACGCCCTCGGCCAGGAGCTCGGCCTGCTCCGCCGGCGCATCGAGGCTGGTGCGCCCCGGTGCCATATAGGCGTAATAGGCTTTCGCCGCCTCGATCACCTCCTCGCGCCGGCCGGGCCGGCCGCGCAGCACGCCGTCGAGGCTTTCCTCGAAGACCTCGAGCGCATCGACGGTCGGCGTGCGGAGCTCGTTGCCCACCTCCATTGACTTGCGCCCATTGAGGATGATGCCCGCCACCTCGTCGGAGCCGGTCTCGAACACAAGCTCACCGGCGCGCCGCACCACCGGGTCAATACCGTCGATCTCGTCGAACACCGCGGCGGCGGCCGGCCCGAAGCCGTCGAT
>FYBJ01001492.1_pt1 | contig 11444 bp, 10 predicted proteins | sample 1134611 | NCBI WGS metagenome assembly FYBJ01 (sample SAMEA104116008, study PRJEB20421) | marine metagenome | isolation source: marine | reverse complement strand
CATGTATCTCAACGAAGTTCGCCGGCAGCAGTTCAATGCCACCACCAACCTTGATCTGCTGTCGGGTCAGGTGGATGAAATCGAGCGTTCCGAACAGGTGGTGGTAAACAACATTGGCATCTACAACAGGATGGTGGAAAACGGTGCCATGGGCGATGAAGACAGGGTTCGCTTGCTCGAAGAGATTACCCGCATTCGCCAGCGCAACTTGCTTTTCCCCATGAACGTGACAATTGGCGAGCAGGACAGGCTGTTGCTGCCCTATCCGGACACCGTTGAATTCCCGGATGAACAGATTACGCTGCGCAGCAGCCCGGTTCAGGTTCGCTATTCCCTGTTGCATGAAGAAGACCTGACCCGTTTCCTCGATGAGTTTCTGGCACTTGGCAATCTGCTGGTGCCGAGCCGATGCTCCATAACACTGGCGCTTGAAGACCCCGCAGACGCGATGAAAGTTGTGCAACACCAGATCGCAGATTGTGAATTTTACTGGTATACGTTCCAGCGCGAACCTTATCTGGGATTCTAGTCATGAGATCAATTTACCTGGCACTTGTTTTTTCGTTGACGGCTGGCTCGCTGATTCCGCAGCAGGTCAATGCCCAGTCCATTTTCAGATTGTTCTCAACACCCGCGGAGCGGGCTGCACTGGAGCGGGAGCGTCAGCGCCTGCTGCGGCCGGGCACTGTGGAGCCTGCCCCGGCGGCTCCGGTTGTGGAAATGCCTGCGCCGGTGCAATCCACGGAGGAGCGTGAAGAAGTCATCTATCGCCTGGGTGGTACCGTCGTGCGCAACGATGGTCGCTATACTGTGTGGCTAAACGGTACGCCGGTTGACCAGGAAGACCTGCCAGCCCACATGGAGTTACTTTCGCCTTACGCACAGGGCACGCTGCTAATCAGCAACCCCGAAAACGGCGCTCGCTATGAATTGAAGCCAGGGCAGGTTCTCAATCTCACAACGGGTACGCTGTTCGAGTCCTACGAATTCCAGGAACCCCTGCTGCAGACTGTCAGATCGGTCACAGAAACTGAGGCAGATCCTGATACGCTTGCCGACCCTGATAACGAATAGTTGTTGCTCAGCGCTCATGAAGAAGCCTCCAATATCACGCCCTGGAACCCAGCAGGGTATAGTGCTGTTACTGTTCTTTGTTGTGCTGATTATGGCAGGGGCAAGCCTGTATATCGGCTATGCCAACAACAATCTGGTCAATCAACAACGCACGGACAACGCGATGCGCGCACTCAGCGAGGCCAAAGATGCCCTGATCGCTTACTCGGTCATGCATGGTGACTATTACGGGGCTGCGGGTGCGGGGCCAGGTCACTTGCCGTGCCCTGACACCAATGGCAACACACAGGGAAATACCCCCTGTGGACTGAATGCACTGGCCAGGCTGCCTGTTTCGATTACCGAACCGGGTGGTGCTGTACTGGAAATTTCAGATTACGGCAGTGGAATCGATGAAACTCTCTGGTATGCCCTGGCGAATGAGGCGAGGCGCACACCCATCAGTGCCTTCAACACCACGACAGTCACGACCCTGAGTGCCAATGGCCAGGCCAATATGGCCGCCGTGTTAATCGTCCCTGGAGAAGCGCAGTCATCCCAGATGCGTCCGAGCAACAATGAGGCTAATTACCTCGAAGCGGGGAATGCAGGCGGGCCGAACTACGTGAGTAACAATCCGGCCGATCCGGATAACTTCAATGACCGAGTGTTGGGCATTAGTGTGCAAGAGATAATGGTGCCGGTAACGGCCAGGGTTGCTGAGGCCATCAAGGCGGAATTGGATGCGTTTCATAGCGCAAATGGACGCTATCCCAATCCTGCCATCGATCCTGCCGAGTACGGCAACGCCGTGGCTACGGCTCCGGCGTGGTTCGCCGTCAACGATTGGGACACGGTGTCGCAATACGCGCGCATTGATGACAATTCGGCAAGCATAACTTTTATTGGCTGCCTGAATATTTCTTATACTCTCGACAATACCGCCGGCACCATCGCCAGGGCAGGGACAGCATGCTGAATACTAAACTCAATAAGCACACTTCTCGCACGCGCCCGAGCGAGGGAGCCGCTGGTTTTAGCCTCATCGAGATGGCTATCGTGATGATGATCCTGGGTGCGCTGCTGGGAGGATTGTTGATATCCCTGGGTACGACCCGTGAATTGGGCCTGCGCAATGAGGCCGAGGCGCAGATCGATGAAATCCTGGAAGCCCTCTATGGCTTCGCCCAGGCCAACGGTCGCCTGCCCTGTCCGGCGACAGCGATCAGCAATGGCGCAGAAGCGCCCGTGGGAGGAGGAAACTGTACGCAGCGATACGGGTTCGTGCCATCGGCAACCCTGGGACTGAGTGGGTCTGTGAATACGGATGGTTTGCTGACCGACCCATGGCAGAGTGCCTACCGTTACAATGTCAGCAATGCCAATGGCAATGCCTTCACCACGGCAGGTGGCATGCGTGCTATTGGTATGGCAGCCCTGGCCCCGAATCTGCGAATCTGCACAGATGCTGCCTGTGGGACTGTCATCGCCAGCACCATCCCGGCGGTTGTTGTGTCATTGGGGTCGGACTGGGCCAATTTCAGTGGCGCCGATTCGGTTGAGAATTCCGGTGAAGCCACGGTAGCCGGATATCGACACGCCAACAATCCCGACTTTGCCTCTGCCAACTATATTGAGGATGTCTACGACGATGTAATCGCCTGGATGTCCCCGAACCTGCTTTACTCGCGGATGATTTCAGCGCGTCAACTTCCCTGAATCCAATAAGTTAATCGATCTTCGATGTCACTATGAGCGAAGAAGCAAACGCCGATCCAACCACTCAGAAATCTCAAACGATTCTGCTCGTAGAGGACGATCCTGCCTTGCGCCTGGTCATGCGCAGTGTGTTGGAAAACAATCACTACAGCGTGCTTGAAGCCGACAGTAAGTCATCGGCAGAGGCTGTCCTGAAGCAGCATGCGGATATTGCGGCGCTGGTACTGGACCTTGGCTTGCCACCATCGCCGCATACCACCAGTGAGGGGCTGGCCACGATCAGGCTCGTGGTCGAAGGGCTGTATGGGGCCAAGATTGTCGTGTTGACCGGGCAGGACGAAGAGAGTTCGGCGCTGTCCGCGATCAAGGAAGGTGCATTCGATTTCCTGGCCAAGCCTTCCAGTTCGGAAGACATACTGAACGCGGTGCAACGCGCTGTGCTCTTTTACAGCAAGGAGAAGACACTGTCAGAAAAAGAGGGCCTCACTCGTCTGCAGATTAACGCCAGGGTGGCCGATGGCCTGAAAGCCGTGCGCGAGGAGGCAGAAGAGAAACTGGTGCGCAAGGTCTTGAAGGACACGGAATTCAATGTCTACCAGAGTGCCGCCAAGCTCGGCCTGAAACGTGAAAGCATTTACTACTTTCTCAAGAAATTCGGAATCAAGCGCGACTAGGAAGGCATCTGGAACATAGTGCATGGCGAATCTCTATCCTTATCTTATTCTCATCGGCTTCAGCATCATCGTTGCCACCACCTGGCTGCTCAATCAGGCCCGGCGGCGGGCAACAATCACCAATGAACTGGTGGCATTGAACGAGGACATGAATTTCGACCTGCCTGACTTTCTCAGGCATTGCTGGCAGCCACTCGCCAAGGCCGGGTTCACGGGAATCAGCTGGCAGCTGGACTGGTTCGGTTCGAAGATTTCCCATCTCGAGGGCGAGACGGGGGATTCCGCCCTGGAACGCAGATTCGAAGTAGAAGACATCTGCCTGGTGATCAACCTCTTCGATGGCAAGCGACGTTTCGAGCAACGCTATTTCTCTCGCATCGTTTCTGACAGCTTCTTCCTGCTGGTTTACACCGATATGTGGGTGAAGCTCGGCACGGTGCGTGGCGCCTTTGCCCAGACAGCCAAGATGAACGTCTTCCTGCAGCATGATATGAAGAACATCGTGCAGCTGGTCAGTCTGCTGGCAGAACAGCTGGAGTCGACGCCTGATGACCAGCAGGAGAAATTGCTGGAGAGTATCCGCGTCGTCATGCCCACATTGCGTGAGCGCTCGGAGCGCTTCCTCAATACGCTGACCATCGAGCCGGTACAGGCGGATCAGGCCGCAGTAAATCTGTGTGACTTCCTTCACAAAACCGCAAATATTCACGATCTCGAGGTCACTATACAGGGTGAAGCGGCGGTTGCGGCCCCGGAGCAGTCACTTACCGGTATTTTTGACAATCTGTTTGGCAACTATGTGGACCAAACCCGCAGGAAACCTGGCTCTCAGCCCGATATCGATATCCGCATTGAAGCTGCCGAAGGCACCGTTACCCTCTCCATAACGGACAATAAGGGCGATCCCTGTCGCTGGCCTGAACGCCTTTTCGAGCCATTCTGGAGCGAAAAAGGCGATGGTCTCGGCATCGGCCTGTACCACGCCAGGCAGCTAACCACGGGGCTTGGCGGCACATTGCAGGCCCTGACACCCACCGACAAACCCATGACATTCGTGGTTTCCTTGCCCGCTCATTTGTAAAAAAAACCTACATATTGCGGGGTATATACCCCAAATATATAGTGACGCCACTTTTTGCAGAAGCAGAAGAACAAGTCTCGAATTCTTATTCAGGAGCAATACAGATGAACAACTCAATCAAGGCAATGCGAACTATGAAGCAACAGGGCTTCACCTTGATCGAGATCGCCATTGTTTTGGTGATTATCGGTCTGCTGGTTGGTGGGGTATTGCAGGGTCAGGAACTGATCGAGAACTCTCGCGTCAAGCAGGCTGTTAAAGACATGAACGGCACCGCTGCAGCTGTATTCGCCTACCAGGATCGCTACGGCGCAACACCCGGAGACGATGGCCCGACCGCCACAGTTCAGGCTCGCGGCAGCAGCTGGAACAGCGCCAACATCGGTGGTGACGCTGATGGCCGTCTCGAGATTTCTCGCGCACAGACTTTCAATGGTACTGGTGAAGGTGGTCCTTTCTGGCGCCAGCTGCGCGCAGCCGGCTTTATTCCCGGTGATCCAAGCGACACGGGTGTAGCCGCGCTTCCCCGTAACGCATGGGGTGGCCTGCTGGGTGTAACCTCTCAGGTTGCCAATGGCGGTCTGGGTGGCAACAAGGTTTGCATGAGCCAGATTCCGGGTTCGGCGGCGATCGCCATCGACGGTGAAATGGACGATGGTAACGGTGCAACCGGTCGTCTGCGCGCCACTCAGGGTACTGCTGGTCAAAACACAGTACCGGGTAACGGTGCCCTCGGCGGCGGCGGTGTCTACTCAGAAGACAACGAGTACACGCTCTGCTACCGCATGTAAGACAGGTTCAGTAATGTAAATTCAGATTTACATTCAGTCGTGAAAAAGCCCGGGCAGCGATGTCCGGGCTTTTTTTGATTCGAAATCCTGTGTGGCGCAGGACTGCATTCAATCCTGGTATCGCGTAAGGTAGGTTGTCCCTGCATCGATGTCCCACGATGCAGGCCTCAGCTGTCAGTGTGCTTCCTGTGGGCGAGAATGCTAAGCAGGAGCATGGGCCAGATGCCCAGGTGAATCATGACATCGGCGGTATTGAAGACGTAATTCCAGAAGGGGATGTGTTGTACATCGATGAAGTCGATGACGCTGCCATAGACGAGTCGGTCGGTGATATTACTGGCACCGCCGCCTACTACGAGGCCGAAGCAGATGTATTCATAGCGCTGCAGGTCCTTGCTGAGCCAGAGATAGGCGCTGATCCCCAGAAGCAGGCCGATACTGACCATGCCGAACAGCCAGCCCGACCCCTGTGCCAGCCCGAATACACCGCCGAAATTGCGGATGTGGGTGAAATGCACGAGGCTGCTGACTTCGAGTGTCGCATTCTGGGCAATATTATTGTTCACCCAGTAACCAATCGCCTGGGAAAACAGCAACACAGCTACCGCAATCGCGAAATAGCTGAGCATATTGATGGCTTTGTCGTTCATTGTCTGGAAGGTTTCTCGATCCGGCCTGGCGGTGATGGCCGGCGTCTGCTGGACAGCATATCACAGCGCGCTTTCAGGCCCTGGAATGATTGAGTCAGCGCACCGAGGCAAAGGGTTGGTCTGCATAGATGTGAATCAGGTAATCGCCATCGCCGCTAACCTCAATGACATTATGTGCGCAGTTATGCATCAACGGTGGTCGCCACAAGTCTTCCATGGGCAGAGCCTCGATGTGTGCCAGCACGGCTTTTATCAGGGCGCCGTGACTGACGATGGCTACCCGCTGGTGACTGTTATTGCTGACGATACCATTCAGGGCGCCCATGGCGCGGGCTTGCAGGTCATAGAATGACTCTGCGCCTGCCACGGCGAACTTGTGGGGTTCATTCCAGAAATGATGAAAGGAGTCTCCGTACTCCACTTCGATTTCATCATAGAGCCGGCCCTCCCAGGGGCCGAGAAATATCTCCCTGAGGGAATCGAGGTATTCTATGTCCTTGTTTCTGTGGCCGAAGGCCAGCTCAGCCGTCTGCCTCGTGCGCAGGCTGCTGCTGCAATAGATGCGATCGAATTCGACGGCGTCCAGCTTTTCACCAAGTTCCCTGGCCTGCTGCTCTCCCAGTTCGGTGAGCCTGGAGTCACTCTGGCCCTGGGCCCTGCGTTCCTCGTTCCAGTTGGTTTGCCCGTGGCGTATGAGATGCAGTTCCACTGTCGTATCCCTGTCTAATTCTTGTCCAGCACCCGGGTACGGGCCACGGCGTCTTGCCAGCCGCGATAGCGTTTCTCCCGCCAGGCTTCACTCTGGCTGGGCTTGTATTCCTTGTCGAGTTGCCATTTCTGGGCGATCTCATCCAGGGAACTGAACAAACCCTGTTGCAAGCCGGCCATGTAGGCAGCACCGAGGGCTGTGGTTTCGGTAATGACGGGCCTGTGCACAGCCACATTGAGAATGTCGGCCAACTTCTGGCACATATAGTCATTGCTCACCATGCCTCCATCGACCCTCAGTGTTTGCAGGCTGGAACCATCGGCCGCGATGGCGTCCGCCAGGTCGCGGGTCTGATAGCAGACAGAGAGCAGGGCGGCAGTCACGATCTCTTTGACCCCGGTATCCCGGGTCATGCCAAAAATCGCACCTCTGGCATCCGGGTCCCAATAGGGTGCTCCCAGACCAGTGAACGCAGGTACCAGGTAGACGCTCAGATCATCACTGGTCTGCTCAGCCAGGGCCTGGGAATCGGCGGCCTTCTCGATGAGTTGAAGGCCGTCACGAATCCATTGCATGGTGGCGCCCGCCATGAAGATTGAGCCCTCGATGGCATAGCTGGTTTCGCCATTCAGACGGTAGGCGACGGTTCCCAGTAGCTTGTTCTGGGATACCAGGATCTTGTCACCGGTGTTCATGAGCAGGAAGCAGCCGGTGCCGTAGGTACTCTTGGCCATGCCTTCACTAAAGCAACCCTGACCGAAGGCCGCTGCTTGCTGGTCGCCTATCATTCCTGATATGGGTATGGCACTACCCAATAGACCGGCATCGCATTGGCCAAAGTCGGCCGCGCAGTCTTTCACTTCGGGGAGTACTGATTCCGGGATATCGAATAGTTCCAGAAGTTCGCTATCCCATTGCTGGGTTTCGATATTGAAATAGAGCATGGTGCGCGCCGCATTTGTGGCATCCGTCGCATGGACGGCACCACCGGTAAGGTTCCAGACCAGCCAACTGTCCACCGTACCGAATGCGAGCTTGCCCGCCTCGGCCTTTTCGCGCGCGCCCTCGACATGTTCCAGCAGCCAGGCAAGCTTGGTGGCGCTGAAATAGGGATCGAGCAATAGGCCGGTCCGGGCGGTCACGGTCTCCTCGAACCCTTCGTCCTTCAGCTTGCGGCAGAGGGCCGATGTACGCCGGTCCTGCCAGACGATGGCGCGGTGTATGGCCTCGCCGGTATTTCTGTCCCAGACCACCGTGGTCTCACGCTGGTTGGTGATGCCAATACACAGGATATTACTGGCGCCGATGCCAGCCTGCTTGAGGGCCGCATGGCAGCTGTCGAGGGTAGTTTTCCAGATTTCCTCTGGATCATGCTCAACCCAGCCGTTTGCTGGAAAGTGCTGGGTGAACTCTTGCTGGCCTACACTGACCTGGTTGCCAGCGCTATCGAATACGAGGGCCCGGCTGCTGGTAGTTCCCTGGTCGATAGCAAGAATGTAATCCGCCATTTCGATTCTCTCCTGAGGGTGAAAGTTTGTTCCTGTTCACTCTTTCACCACGCGATGTCACTTGGATTGGGTGCAGCCATGTTACACTAAGTTTCTTTCAATTCCCGGGTAAATTTCCCCGGGAGACAGGCGTTGCTGCACCCGCGGGTGCGCCTGTCCATCGCAGCAGGGTTCTGCCAGCAAGGAAACTGAAACGAGCACGTGAACCAGGGAATTCCGGACTACGATCTGCTAATCATTGGTGGTGGCATCAACGGCGTTGGCATCGCACGCGATGCAGCCGGCCGTGGCCTGCGTGTGCTGCTCTGCGAAAAGTCTGACCTGGCAGGAGCTACCTCGTCCTGGAGCAGCAAGCTGATTCATGGTGGACTGCGCTACCTCGAAAACTACGATTTTGCCCTGGTGCGAAAAGCGCTCAAGGAGCGGGAAGTTCTCGCGCGAGCCGCGCGGCATATTATTCGTCCCATGGCGTTCCAGATTCCAATGCTGGAGCATTCACGCAGCTCTCTGCTGGTGCAGATGGGGTTGATACTGTACGACAATCTCGCCAAGCGGGAGCGCTTCAAGGGCTCTCGTTCACTCAGATACGGCGAGAACAGCCCGCTGAACAGGGCGATCAAGAAAGGATTCGAATACTGGGATGCGCAGGTCGACGACTCCCGGCTGGTGATACTGAATGCAATGTCGGCTGCAGAGAAGGGCGCCCATATTCGTGTGCGCACGGAATGTACAGGGCTGCAGGTCGAGGACGGATTGTGGCGAGCGACTCTGCATGACCATGTAAACAACAGGGAAATAAGCAAGTCGGCGCGAGTGGTGGTGAATGCATCGGGCCCCTGGGTGTCTGAACTCCATGAAAGACTCTTGCACGACAGCTCGCGTTACAAGCTGCGACTGGTAAAAGGCAGTCATATCGTCGTGCCCCGGCTCTACGAAGATAAGAACGCATTTCTGCTGCAGCATCATGATGGGCGGGTAGTGTTCGTGATTCCCTACCTGGGGAAGTATTCGTTGATTGGAACCACCGAAGAGGAATTTACCGGAGATCTGGATCAGGTCGAGATCTCCGCCGATGAAATCAACTACCTGGTTTCCATTACCAATCTGTATTTCAGGAAGGCGATTCACCGCGACGATATTGTGCACAGCTTCTCCGGCGTACGTCCGCTGATCGACGGGGAGAAGTCCACGAATGCCAGCAAGGTGTCCCGGGATTACCAACTGGTCGTGGATAAATTGCCCGCGCCCATGCTTTCGATCTATGGAGGTAAGGTGACAACCTATCGGGAACTGGCAGAGCAGGCCATGATCCTGTTGGGCCAGTTTGTGGGCAGGATGCCCGGGAGCTGGACGAAGAAAGCTACCCTGCCCGGTGGCGACTTCGTGCTCGAAGAAAACCTGTTCCAGGAACTGGCCACCAAACACGGCTGGCTGGGGCCCGATCTTATCAATCGCTGGTCGCACACCTATGGCACCCTGAGTTTCGAGATCGTCCGTAACCTCAGGAGCATGGGCGATCTCGGCGTGTGTTTCGGCAGTAATCTCTACCAGAAAGAGGTGGATTACCTGCGTCAGCGGGAGTGGGCGCAGACTGCCGAGGACATCCTGTGGCGCCGCACCAAGCTGGGCTACAGTTTTTCCGAGAAGGAAGTACAGTCCCTGCGCAACTATCTCCAGCAGACCAGTCTCTAGTTCCTGAGCCCAGGCTGTCTGAGGCCCGGTGCTGCCTTCATTTCAGCTGCCCACGAATATCTTCCTCACCAACCTACCTTCTCTGCGAGCCTTGCGCTAGTCTTGTCGGCAGGCTAACAGCAACCGTCTGGCGCGGGCGAGCGGTGCAGGGCATGACTTCATGCGCTCTCTGCAGCCCGGGTAAGCATCGCATCGAGGAGATCCATCATGCAGCGGGCAAACTTCCATCCTGTCTTTCTATTGCTTGCCGTGATTCTGCTACAGGCGAGTTCAGGCTCGTCCCTGGCGCAGACCGGCACCTATGCAGATGCCCGTAGCGGCGGCAACTACATGCATAACTTCTATTTCCCGCCTGCGCCCAGTTCCTCGCCCTGGGCGCCCGACTGGTCTCCCGATGGGGAGTGGATAGCCATCGCCATGCAGGGCTCGATCTGGAAGGTTGAGCCGCAAACCGGGATCGCCTATGAGTTGACGCGCAGTGAAGCCTATCACTCGTCACCGGACTGGTCTCCCGATGGTCGTTATATCGTGTACACGGCGGACTATGATCATCAGCGCATCCAGTTGGAGGTGGTTGATACCATCACCGGCGAAGTCAACAAGCTGACGGATGACCAGGCGGTGTATACGGACCCTGTCTTTTCACCGGATGGCAGTCGTATCGCTTACGTGAGCACGGCACCCAACGGCTACTTCAATGTGTTCATCCGCGAATTCAGTGCAGGGGGCTGGTCGGGTGACCCAATCCCGGTGAGTTCGGATAATGACTACGGTCGTGATCGACTGTATTTCGGTCGCTGGGACATGTACATCGAACCAGCCTGGTTTCCCAGTGGTGAGGAGCTGTTGCTGGTATCAAACCGGAATATTCCCCTGGGCTCCGGCAATGTGCTGCGCGTACCGGCTGTTGCCAACGGCATAGAACGTGCGACTACCGTGTTGGCGGAACAGAGCCTGTACCGCACGCGGCCCGATGTCTCCATAGATGGCAAGCGCTTCGTCTACACCTCAACCAGAGGTGCGGCTGATCAGTACAACAATCTCTATGTGCAACCCACAATCGGGGGTGAGCCCTATAAGCTCACGTTTTATGAGCATGATGCCTTTCACCCACGCTGGTCACCCGACGGTGAATGGATAGCCTTCATCTCCAACGAACAAGGTTTGTCCCAACTGATGCTGCTGGAAACCTATGGCGGCAAACTGGTGCCAGTGGAAATCAGCGAGATGCACTATCGTCAACCCATGGGCGTGTTGAAGGTGCAGGTGAGGGAAGCGGGGAAAACGGAGCTGACCCACAATCGTGTGCATGTCACTGCCAGTGATGACAAGTTCTATGCCCCGCTGGATGCCTATGCCCGGGTCTCCGGCAGGGGTGATCCGCTGTTTCACAATGCGGGCGAGTTTCAGATTACCCTGCCCGAGGGCCGCAGCAGCCTGACATTCGTCAAGGGCTTTGAATTCTACCCCGAGGAACTGGAAGTGGAGATCGTGGAGGGGGAGGTGACCGAGCTACAGGTATCCTTGCAACGCCTCACCGACATGGCTGCGAAGGGCTGGTACAGCG
>FYBJ01000377.1_pt1 | contig 11471 bp, 7 predicted proteins | sample 1134611 | NCBI WGS metagenome assembly FYBJ01 (sample SAMEA104116008, study PRJEB20421) | marine metagenome | isolation source: marine | reverse complement strand
GTGGAGTTTGTTTGTTGAAAATTGGCACAATCAATTTGGAGTAGAAGAAATTTATAAAAACTGAAAATAAAGAGATTAAAATCCAGGTGTAAACCCAAAAAGATTCCCCTGTTTGTTGATAGAACCAGGTTATTGCCCCCAGAATAATACCGCCCATGATAATAGTTAAAAACCACCCTTTTATTTTATCCAACCAAAAAATTTTGTTTGTAGTCTTGTTGAATCCAAATTTCTCTTCAATAATAAAAATTCTATAGTACGAAAATGGAGTAGTGATGATATCCAATCCAATCATGATTACCCCGAAGAATAATAAAGTAACAACTATTTCATTGGATGAAATTTGTCGCACGAAGCCGTCTAAGAATTTAAATCCGTCCAGAAATAAAAATAAAATAGTCAATACAAAGGTAAAGCTGGATGTTATTGATGAAAACTTGGCATTTTCTTTTTTGTAGGCTTGAGATTTTAGATATGCTTCATTCTCATACACATCATTTAAGACTTCCGGAATTTCATCATCGAAACGAGATGTATTCAGACTGCTAATTATACTATCAACAATAAAAGTGATGGATAAAATCCCTATGAGTAGGTAAAAAACAAATTCGGCCGTCATTCAATTAATTGTGATGTTTTTGTGCATACATCGCTGCCCCAATTATACCGGCATTATTCCTAAATTTTGCCACTTTAACCCTTACATCGGTTAATAAGTACTTTTCAAAATTGTCAAATTTTTTACTGATACCTCCACCAAGAATGATAAGGCTAGGAGAGAAGACTAATTTTGCATAGGCTAATAAGGTATCGAATCTTTTTGCCCATTCTTCAAGACTTAACCCCTCTTTTTTACGGATCGAATCAGCAGTGAAATATTCAATAATTTTACCATTAGAGTGAAGCATTTTTCCAATTTCTAAATTCGGAATTAATTTCCCTTTATAAAAAAGACCAGAACCAATTCCAGTTCCAATAGTAATAACGATGGCTACCCCTTTTTCATTTTTACCAGCACCTAGAGACATTTCGGCTACACCTGCTAAATCTGCGTCATTACTTACGTAAAAAGGAACACCACAGGTTTTTTTAAATAACTTGTTTACTTTCACATGAAGCCAATCTTTACTCAAATTCCCTGAATGAATACATTGACCATCTACAATTGTGGTCGGAAAACTACAACCAACGGCGTCTTTCCAATCGAAATGTTCAACCATTTCTTTAACAACTTTAGCAACAGCATCTGGGGTAGCAGGTTTTGGAGTTGGAATACGATGTCTTTCAGTAAGTAAGTCACCGGTTACGGTGTCTACTATAGCTCCTTTTATTCCTGATCCTCCAATGTCTATTCCTAATGCTTTCATATATGTTATTTAAATTTTCTTTGTCTTTTGGCTTCAAAAATAAGAATTGCTGCAGAAACAGAAACATTCATAGAATCAATCGCACCTTGCATAGGTATATTGATGTTTTTTTTACTTATACTACGCCATGCTTGAGTTATTCCGTGAGCTTCAGAACCTACAGCTATAGCCGATCCGTCCTTATAATTCTCTAGGGTATAGTTGTTCGAGTTTTGCAAAGTAGCAGTATAAATATTTATTTCATTGTCTTTGAGAAAGTCAATAAGTTCCTCCGATGATCCAACGACCAATTCATTTGTAAATACACAGCCAATACTCGAGCGTATTACATTGGGGTTGTATAGATCACATTTCGGATTTGCTAAAAAAACAGCATCAACATCTGCAGCATCTGCTGTTCGCAATATAGCTCCTAAGTTTCCCGGTTTCTCAATTCCTTCTGCTACTAAAATTAAAGGCTTTTTAGTATTCAGCTTTAAATGGCTAAGATTGAGATTCTTCCATTTCGCAATGGCAATAATTCCTTCTGTGGATTTTCGATATGCAATTTTTTCATAAACTTCTTTTGAAATTTCAATTCGCTCAATACTGCTTGGGAATGAAGATATTTCCACACTGTAAATTGATGGGCATATCAATAAAGTCTCTAAGTCGTATCCACCCTCAAGTGCTAGATGAATTTCTCGAACTCCTTCAATAACGAATAACTGTAGCTTTTTTCGTTCGCTTGATTTTTCCTGAAGCTTACTGACTTGCTTTATTAGAGAATTTTGAATACTTGAAATGGACTTCACCTCTGATCTTAGAATTATATTGAATTTTGAGATCTAAAGATAGTTCTTTTTATTAAGTTAATTGAGTTGGAACGGCATAAAAAAGGCTTGCCGAAGCAAGCCTAAACTCAATTAATTCACAACTATTCTCTTTTATATCAGGTTGAATTCCTTGAATTTTTGGAATAAAAAAAGCGCTGATTATCAGCGCTTTTGAGTTTATTTTGATTTGTATTTATTGGAATATCGTTTCCAAAGCTTCGTTTGATGACTTTCCAAACTTATTTTTCTTCCTTGAATAAAGGCATGAGTTATAATGTTGGATTTCATGTCTAGGGCGTCACCTTCAGAAATAAATAGTGTTGCATCTTTACCTTTTTCTAATGTTCCTGCGAAATCTTCTATTCCAAGAATTTTTGCCGCATTTCCTGTTAGTAATTGAACGGCTTTTTCTTTTGCTAAGCCATGAGCAGCAAATGTTCCCGCATAAAATGGAAGGTTACGTGTATTCATTCGTTCCATTTGACCTTCCATTCCGATTCCAACAACTATCCCTTTATCTGATAATTTTTTTGCAATTGTATAGGTATAATCATAAGCGTCATCTTCTATATTCGGATTTCTATGAGGTCTATCTAAAACAACTGGAATGTTATGTTTAAGCAATAAATTTGCAACAGATAATGCTCCTTCACCCTTTACAATGACAATGTTATTGATACCATTTTCTTTACAAATAGTTATGGCATCTTTGATTTCTTTATGTCCGCTTGCATGGATATACATTTTTTTAGAGCCATCAAATAATCCGCGAGTTGCTTCATAAGCGATATTCTTTTCAGTAGGTGTTCCAGCGAAATAGCTTTTCACTTCTTTGAAATAATCTCGAATAGCATCAAGATTAGAAGCATATTTAGGATCTGGTTTCAAAGCAGGATCTTCTCCTAACCACCATCTACCTCTCGTAAAGCTTCCTGGCCAATTTACATGAACAGCATCATCTACTTTAATGGCAGCATCTTCCCAGTTCCAAGCGTCTAACTGAACGACAGAAGAAGTTCCAGACATCACTCCACCTCTCGGGGTAATTTGAGCCATTAACACGCCGTTCGGACGCATAGATTCAACGACTTTACTTTCTGCATTATAAGCAATTAAACTCCTTACATGCGGATTTAAATCCCCAATTTCCTGGAAGTCTCTTGTTGCTTTTACTGCATCAATTTCTGCTAAACCTAAAGAAGAGTTTACTGCAATAAAACCAGGGTAGAGATGCTTTCCTTTTGCATCGATAACCTGACCACGTCTGGTAATTTTCGCAGTTGCAGAACCTACCCATACAATTTTACCTTCGCTAAACATAACGAGTGAATTTTCAATTACCTCACCATTTCCTAGGTGAGCAATAGCCCCCTCAATACTAAAGTCATTAGATTGTTTTGGTGCTGGTGTTTGTTGTGCATTGATGCTTACTACCAAGAATAAAAACATCAAACTGTATATAAATTTTTTCATCTTTTTAGTTTTTTAATTCTTCCATAGTATCACATTCAAAATCACGGTCTTCACGTTTCATTGGAGCACGTGTTTTTCCGCCACCAAGTTTTTCTTGTAACATCATATTAATGAGCTTCGCTTTCTCTTTTTTGATGTTAGCTCGTTTTCTTTGGTCTTCTTCACGATCGAAGTATACCTTACCTTCAATAATGGTTTTTTCAACCTTTGCATAAATCGATAATGGATTATGACTCCAAAGAACCACATCTGCGTCTTTACCAACTTTGATACTTCCAACTCTATCATCGATATGTAAAAGTTTTGCCGGATTTATAGTCACAGTATTCCAAGCATCTAATTCGCTTAGTCCACCATATTTCATAGTTTTAGCAGCTTCTTGATTCAATCGACGAGACATTTCTCTATCATCTGAGTTAATGGCTACCGTTACACCAGCATTATGCATAATAGCGGCGTTAAATGGAATGGCATCAATCACCTCGTATTTGTAAGCCCACCAGTCGGAGAATGTAGAACCTCCAACACCGTGTTTCGCCATTTTATCAGCTACTTTATATCCTTCTAAAATATGAGTGAAGGTATTTACATTGAAATCAAATTTATCAGCTACTTTCATCAACATATTAATTTCTGATTGTACATAAGAGTGACAAGAAATAAAACGTTCTTTATTCAAGATTTCAGCAAGAACTTCAAGTTCGATATCTTTTCGATAAGGTTTTCCACTCTTTTTTAGGGCATCATACTCTTTTGCTCTAGTGAAATAATCGATAAACAATTGCTCAACTCCCATACGTGTTTGTGGGAAACGAGTTCCATTTGTAGATCTTGATTGTTTTACATTTTCTCCTAAAGCAAACTTGATGAACTTTGGCGAGTTATCGTAAATTAATCCGTCGGCATTTTCTCCCCATTTCAATTTGATAATAGCAGATCTTCCTCCAATCGGATTCGCTGATCCATGTAAAATTTGAATCGAAGTGGTTCCTCCAGATAAATTTCTATAGATGTTGATATCATTTGGATCAACAACATCTTCAATAGAAACTTCTGCGGATGAATTATGTGCTCCTTCATTAATTGCTGACGCTGCAATGTGTGAATGCTCATCAACAATACCAGCCGTTAAATGTTTACCTGTCGCATCAATTACTGTTGCGCCTCTTGCTTTTAAGTTTTTACCAATCTGAGCAATTTTACCGTCTTTAATTAATACATCTGTATTTTCAAGCTTTCCTTCTTTTTCACTTGTCCATACCGTTGCATTCTTGAATAAGATGTTTTGCGTCTTTGGCTGAACATAATTTCCGAAACCTAAATTAGGATAACTAACTGGTACAACCTCTGGCGTACTCGCTACTTTTTTACTACCCTTCTTTTTAGTGCTTTCTTTCATTACCTGCTTAGCTGCAGACCATTCAGTTTCATTGCCTTCTTCATCAAAAGCAGTTCCTGTGATTAATCCGGCCTCATTAGCAATGGTTCCTAGCATTCTGGTGAATCCGTTATCATTTAAAGTAATGGATACCCAATCATCTTTAAACGAGAATTTCGCCTTTACTTTCTTACCATCCTTGGTTAAACTTCCGGATTGCTTGTTTTCGCTTCCTTTAATGTTTAATATGTAGTTTGTGTTGTTTACAGTTAGCATGTATTTTCCCGTTAAATCAGGAATGTTCATGTCGTTCACAACATTTTTATGACCTAAAATCCAGTTTTCATAAATTTTTGATTTTGCATTAAAAACATCGCCAGAAGTAATGATAAAATTGGCATGGCTACCAGTATTTAAATTACCGATTCTGTTATTTCCAAGAATAGAAGCAGGAATTGTAGTTAAAGCTGCTAATGCCTTCGATTTATCGAATCCGTACGAAATGGCCTTTTGAAGGTTTTTATGAAATTGCTTGGCCGACTTTAATCTAAATGTAGTTAAAGCAAAATTCACATTGTTTTTTGCTAATACACTTAAGTTCGATGGCTCCTGATTCCATTTACGCATATCTCTTAGTGAAATCTGTTGCGCTAACAACGGATTGGAAACATCGAATGGTAATTTGAAGTTAATCGGAATAACAAAGTTGGCATTAGTTGCCTTAATACCTTCAATTCTTTCATATTCCTCACCGCTCCCTACGATTGTATATTGGATTCCGAATTCATCACCCACCTTATCTGCACGAAAGGCATCTAAGTTGTTGTTTACTTCGAAAAACTGAACTAAGTTTTTATTTGTATTTAACGCTTCTAAAGACAAGTCTTTATTTTTCATATTTCCTTTTGCATACCAATCAGCATCCAAATAGGTTTGTCTCAATAAAGCCATTGCACCCATACGAGAGCCTGGGTAACGCTGATTTGATTTTCTACTCTTATTGAAGGATAGAAACTGACCTGATTTTTCATCTAAGATTCTAAATGCATCAGATTTCGTCGGATCTAAAGCGACTAATAAACCGTTTCCTCGGATGATGGCATCATGAAGATGCGTATTTACAACTCCGAATCCAGCATTAATTAAGTCCTTTGCTTTACGATTGTCAAATTTAAAATCGCTTATTGGATTTGTTTCCGGACGAATATGATCGTTCCAGTAATATCCTTGTCTGGTAGCGTCATACTGCGTGCCACCGAAACCACCTCTACCAGTTCTTCTTGGTGTTTTTATTCCGAAATCAGAATAAATATCAATAAAAGATGGATAGATGGTTTTGTTCGATGCATCTACAATTTGTGCACCATTTGGAATCTTTACCGATTTACCGACAGCAACTACTTTACCGTCATTAATCAACAAAGTACCTTTTTTAATAACTTTTTCTGGGGTTACATAGATCGTTGCATTGGTGAATGCAACCATGGTCTGGTTTGTTGTTTTTACTCCTTTGTTAATTGGAAAATAGTCCTGTGCATTTACGCTCAGAGCCAAAAAACACAAACAAAAGAATGTAATTATGTTTTTCATATAATAATAATTTGAATACTCTATAAAATTATCGATATGTATTCAGGTGGAAGGAATACAGATTTACTTTAACAAAAATTTAAGAATTAGATTTCTCCATTAAATTGATGATAGGATATCAGTAAATCGACAACGTAGTTATACGAATCAATTCCTTTTTCTTGATTATTAGCCTTCAAATAAGCATTGTATCCTTTTTTCAATAAAGGTTCTAACGGATTCTTATATTGTTGCCAAAACTGATAGCTGTTATTATAATCCTTAAGAATACCTTTGTGAATGGTAGAAATAATTTCTTTGTGTTTTTGAGGATTCCTTTTGCGCAATTCATTTAAACAATAGGCGAGAGCCATTCGATAACTCGAGTATTTAAAATACGGATTGTTATTATAGTTCGCTGCCAAGAATCCGATAAAGTTCGCCTCATTTTCTGCTGCAAAACCAATTTGATGCGCCATTTCATGACAAACCGTTGTAGGATATCCTGTTTTCGGAATTTTATTGTTTACCTGTGCTTCACCCGTCAACGGATTTAAATATCCAGATGTACCATTATAGGATTGAAAAATACTTAGACCTGAATGTTTTACGCTCTTCATCGAATACTTGAAATTCGGATAGGTCTCCGAAAGTGATTTGTATCCGTCAACAGCAATCGAATACATACCAGATTTAGAAATCGGAAATTCTACAATAAGTGTATCGTTTGCAACCAATTTCTGATGGTATGCGTTTGCTTGATTTACAATCGCAGTCGTGGTTGAAAGCAAAGCTTCGGTGGTGTATTCAGAAGTTTTGAAATCGAATTGGGTTTCCAATGGTTTTCGAAAGTAATTCAGTCCCCAGAAAAGGTAGAAACAAAAATGAACAATTGATAGTACAGCTATCGCACTAATTACGCGATTCCGTTGTTTCTTTAATGGATACTTAAACGACAATAAAAGGAACCGAAGGCTAAGAAATAGGAAGAGAATAACTAAAACATCTCCTACCGAAAAGGGAACCCATCCAAATAACAAACGTAAGACTTTTGAAAGGTATAGATACACACCATTGGCATAATAAACTTCGATAACATTTTGATAATGAGAAAGGTATTGAACGACACTAATTTGTATTGGTAAAAGAAAGGCTAGTGTGGTATTTCGCTTTTGAAAGGGCATCGTAGGTTAAAAGTAAAAATTAAAATTAATACCCATAAGTTATCAACAGCTTAATAACAAAATTTTGTAAACAATTTGCGATTTAAATTTCATCGCTAATTCAAATAAAAATTTACATTTGTTTCCATGGAGAAACCGACGACTTATCCTGCGAAAACAGTAGATAGAAGTAAGATAATTAGCCTTGAGAAAGGTAAGATTCCACCGCAAGCCATTGATTTAGAGGAGGCTGTGTTGGGTGCTATGATGATTGATAAAAAAGGGATCGATGATGTTATCGATATTCTCCATAAGGATGCTTTTTACGATGAGAAGCACAAAGAAATCTATGATGTGATTTTTGAGTTGTTTCAAAGTTCACAACCTATTGACTTATTAACGGTTTCAAATCAGTTACGTAAAAGAGGGAAATTGGATATAATTGGTGGTGATTTCTACCTTATCCGATTAACTCAGAAAGTAGCTTCATCTGCGCACGTCGAATTTCACGCTCGTGTGATTTTACAGAAATACATTCAAAGAAAATTAATCTCAATTTCTTCTGAAATTATTGAAGATTCGTATGATGAAACTAAGGATGTATTCGACCTTCTAGATAAAGCAGAATCGAAACTTTTCGAAGTAACTCAAGGGAACCTTAAAAAGTCTTCAGAGGATGCTGGTTCTCTTGTAAAGCAAGCCTTAAAGAAGATAGAAGAAATCAGTAATAAGGAAGGAATGTCTGGTTTGGCAACCGGATTTACTCGATTGGATGCTTTAACTTCTGGTTGGCAGCCATCAGATTTAATCATTATTGCTGCGCGTCCGGGTATGGGTAAAACGGCATTTGTGATTTCGATGGCAAAAAATATGGCCATTGATTTCAACGCACCCGTAGCTGTATTTTCTTTGGAGATGTCATCAGTACAGTTGATTACTCGTATGATCTCTTCAGAGACTGGATTGACATCAGAAAAACTTCGTAAAGGAAACCTAGAACCATACGAATGGCAAATTCTAAACGTAAACGTAAAACGTTTGGCCGATGCGCCAATTTTTATTGATGATACGCCATCACTTTCCATTTTTGACTTGCGAGCAAAGGCGAGACGTTTGGTATCTCAGCATGGTGTTAAAATCTTAATCATTGACTATTTACAGTTAATGACCACTGGGACTTCTGGAAAGAACTCTGGAAACCGTGAACAAGAGATTTCAACGATTTCTCGAAATTTAAAAGCATTGGCAAAAGAATTGAATGTACCTGTAATTGCTCTTTCTCAGCTATCGAGGGCCGTAGAAACAAGAGCAGGAACAAAAAGACCATTATTATCCGATTTACGTGAATCTGGAGCGATTGAGCAGGATGCAGATATTGTAAGCTTCATCTTTAGACCAGAGTATTATGGAATGACAGAATGGGACGACGAGGAGAGATCTCCATGTGAAGGGCAAGCTGAATTTATTGTAGCAAAACACAGAAATGGTGGGTTAGATAATATCCGTCTGAAGTTTACTGGTCACTTAGCGCAATTTTCTAATTTGGATGACAGCATTTCAAACGAATTCCATTCGAGCATGAATAATGATGGAGTTGATGATTTTTCACCAAACCAGCGCATTGAACCTAAGGATGCTTTCGGAATGGATGACGACAATGACATGCCATTCTAATACCAATTGAAAATTCATTAATTTTGAATTAATGAAAAAATTCCTAGTTTTCTTTTTCCTATTGATGATGTCTAATTCTTGGGCTAGCTTTATCTATATCCCAATGAATGATGATAATCAAAAAAATCATCTAAAAGCTTACGGAATTGTTTATTTCGCTCTTCAATCTGGATTAAAAGCGAAATGGTTGTTGAATTACGAGGGAGGATCGTTCTTTATAGAGAATAATCCTGCAGTCGAAAATGAATGTAAGATTCGAGGTGTATCTTATGAAATTGCAAGTGATGCGAAAGCTTCCATAATACTACAAAAAATAGCATCTCCTTCTTCCAATCAGGAAGCCGTGACATTAGAAAAAGCGCCAAAAATTGCTGTGTATTCGCCAAAGGATAAAATGCCTTGGGATGATGCGGTTACATTAGTGCTGACCTATGCCGAAATTCCTTTTGATGTGATTTACGACAAGGAAGTTCTAGAAGATAAGTTGTTGTTATACGAATGGTTGCATTTACACCATGAGGATTTTACGGGCCAATATGGTCGATTTTATGGTTCCTATCGTTCGGCTCCATGGTATATTGAAGGGAAAAGAAATGCTGAGAAATTAGCTCGTGAATTGGGTTATTCAAAAGTTTCAAAAGAGAAACTGGATGTCTCATTAAAAATTCGAGACTATGTGATTGGTGGCGGATTCATGTTCGCCATGTGTTCGGCTACCGATAGTTTCGATATTGCTTTGGCAGCAGAAGGTGTTGATATTGCAGAGGCGATGTTTGATGGTGATTCGGCAGAACCGAATTACCAATCAAAAATTAATTTCACAAAAACATTCGCTTTTAAAAACTTCATTTTAGAGCCTAATCCCATTATTTACGAGTTTTCATCTATTGATATGACTCGTAAAAGAAGGATTCCAAGAACATCTGATTATTTCAATTTAATAGAATTTTCAGCAAAATGGGATCCTATTCCTACCATGCTTACTCAAAATCATACCCAATTGGTAAAAGGATTTATGGGGCAAACTACTTCGTTTGATCGAAATACTGTAAAATCCAATGTATTGGTATTGGGAGAGAATAAGATAAATAGGGAAGCTCGATATATTCATGGAACAAAAGGAAAAGGGATGTTCACCTTTTATGGAGGACATGATCCGGAGGATTATTCACATCGCGTCGGCGATCCAAAAACAGAGCTCGATTTACACCCCAATTCACCTGGGTATCGACTCATATTGAATAATGTCTTATTTCCTGCCGCAAAGAAGAAAAAACAGAAAACCTAATTGGTTAATAAACTGTTCATTTTCCACTTTAATTTTTATTGTAAAGTGTGTTTGAATAACCTACTTTTGTCACTCAAATAATTGAGAATGGCAACTACACAAGAATTACAAAATTTCACACAACAAGTTCGAAGAGACATTTTAAGAATGGTTCATGCTGTAAATTCAGGTCACCCAGGTGGATCTTTGGGATGTGCTGAGTTTTTTACTGTATTGTATCAGGAGGTAATGGAGTATTCTACAGACTTCTCTATGGATGGTAAAAATGAAGACCTATTTTTCTTGTCAAATGGTCATATCTCACCTGTATATTACAGTGTTTTAGCGAGAAGTGGATTCTTTCCTGTTGCTGAATTAGCTACCTTTAGACATATAGATTCTCGCTTACAAGGTCACCCGACGACTCATGAAAAATTACCAGGAGTGCGCATTGCATCAGGATCTCTAGGACAAGGAATGTCTGTTGTTCTAGGTGCTGCAGAAACTAAGAAACTGAATAATGATTATAAATTGATTTATTCATTACATGGTGATGGAGAGTTGCAAGAAGGTCAAAATTGGGAAGCGATTATGTATGCCTCTGCTAAGAAGATTGATAACATTATTTGCACGATTGATTTGAACGGAAAACAAATTGATGGTGAAACTGATGATGTTTTGCACATGGGTGATGTTAAGAAAAAGTTTGAAGCTTTTGATTGGGACGTTCTCGAGGTGAAAGAAGGAAATGATGTTGAAGCTATC
>FYBJ01001852.1_pt1 | contig 11479 bp, 10 predicted proteins | sample 1134611 | NCBI WGS metagenome assembly FYBJ01 (sample SAMEA104116008, study PRJEB20421) | marine metagenome | isolation source: marine | reverse complement strand
AAGATGATAAAAAAGGTGAAGATGATAAAAAAGGTGAAGATGATAAAGTTTTATACTCTTTAGATCATAAGTTTGAAAATGAAAAAGAAGAGGAAAATTTTTTAGATCAGTTAAGCGCTAGCTATAGTACTTACTTAGCAAGAAAATATTTTCTAGGTAATAAAGAAGTAGTTACTAAAACTGAAAAAATTAAACAACCAGAAGGACCTACAAAGTTAACTGAAGGAGAAAGAAAAAGAAAAATAGCGACAGAAACAGCAAAAACAGTTCTTAAAGATATGTTTAAAAGTCCCGAGTCTTATTTTAAAGATAGAAAAATAAATGGTCGTAGAGTAGCAAATGTAAGTATTTTACCTTCTACTGTAGGCACAGGTGAAGAACAAAGTAATATATTACAACTTGAAGTCGAAGCAGGAACTAGCACTGCGAAAGGAGAAAAAACTGTATTCACAGAAGATATGACTTTTGACTTAAGTAATCCAGCTAGAATAAGATCACTTATAGATATGTTACCAGAAGGTGATAACTTTAAAACAGCATTGAAAAAATTAATAACTGAACAATCTATAAATCCATTATTAAATTCAAATAAATAAACAATGTCTAAAATATATAAATACAAAGGAGAAGATATATCTGAAGAATTTGTAACAGAAGGTTTTGAACAAAGTAGTTTTACAATATTAGATGACTATATTGCAAATACTGATGGATTAGAAGTTATTGAAGAAGTAGAAGATTTTCAAAACGGAACTGTGGGGACGGATGCGCCTGTAGTTCCAGCAACTCCAAGCAGAGCATCCATAATTGCGGGTGTAGAGCCAGAGAGTATGGAATTAGAGCAGGTAGATACTTCTTTGGAATTAGAAGATCCTGAGCCAACTGTAAGAAAAGGTAGAGCTCAAGTAAGACAAGAAGAGTTACAACGTAGAAAGATAGCTGAAGAGCAAAAGATAGAGAAAGATTGGTCAAAGGATTTTGCTAGCTCTGTTGCGTCGCCTAATTTTTCAGATCTAAATCAAGACCAAGTATTAAACATACAAAACAAAGCTATAGAAGAGCTTACGTCTCAATACAAAGACGAAGAAGAGTATTCTTTTGATGACACAGATATTAGATTAAAAGCAGTTAGTATATTTGAAAATAAAGTACTACCAAAAGTTTCTCTAGAAAAAGATACTACTTTAGAGAAGTTTATAAAAGAAAAAGCACCTATATTAAACCCGTATGCTGATTTTATATCTGATATATATACAGCTGGAGCGCAAGGACTTTCTACGTCTGGTTTGGTAGATCCGACATTCGAGTTGCTAAAAAAAGGGTCCGGAAGCTCAGATGAAGATATTATTACATGGATAGAAGCTAATAAGAAAATAGCAGCCGAAAACATGCAGTCGGATGAAATGCGTGATTTTAATAAAATTTACGAAGAAAATGGATCCGGCGTTTTTGGTTTTATAAAAGGAGTAGCTAATAACCCAAGCATAATGCCATCTTTACTAGTTAGCTCTATAGCTACTCAAATTGGTTCCTTAAGATCAGAAGAAGTAGCTTTATCCGCTGCTGCTGCCGCTGGTACTGGAGCCGTTGCTGGTAGTATTATACCTGGGGCTGGAACTATAACAGGCGCTATTGGCGGTGCTATTGGTGGTGGCGCTGCTGCTATGGAAGCTTCTTTAACTTTTTCAGAATTATTACAACAAGAAGTTGGTGAAGACCTTAACCTTAAAGCTGTTAGATCTTTGTTTGAAGATGAAGAAAAAGTTGCTGACCTACAACGTAAAGCTGTTGGTAGAGGTATTGCTATAGGGTTGGTTGAAGGGTTAACAGGTAGTATAGCTAAAGGTGTGACTGGTAAGGTTTTAAAAGCTGGACTTAAGAAACCCGTAGCTACAGTGGCAGGTATAGGTGTTGAAAGCGTTGGTGGGGGTGTTGGTGAAATCGCTGGTAGAATAGCTGCAGATCAAGAAATGGATATCGCCGAAATTGGCTTTGAAGCTGTTACAGGTACTACTACAGCACCTATAACCGTAGGTTCTGAGTTAATTAATTTAGACAATAGAATAGCTAATTACAAAATAAACAAAGAACTAAAAAACACCAACTTTAGTAACATAGAACAAGCTTTTAGTCCCAATGCTAGTATAACGGAAGCTCAGGTTAAAATTTCTCAAAATAAAAAAGCTGAAACTATACTAGATAATAACTTAAAAAAATCTGTATTAAAAGGAGATATAACGCAAAAGCAGGCTGATGAAACTAAAAGAACCTTTTTAGAAACTCAAGGAGCTGTAAACAATATAAAACCTTTAAAACTAAACGATCAAGATCAAGCAAGAGCTGTTGATTTAATAACAGAAAAGAAAACTTTACAACAAGAAATAAAAAGAGTTAACGAGCCATCGCTAACAGAAGCTCAAAGCGAAAGAATAAGCGAAATAGACAACTCATTAAAAGAAATAGGTAAAAAAGCTAAAGCTCAAGAAACTAAAAAAGTAGAAAAAGTTGTTAGTCAATTAGAAAGTGTTGGTATCAAAGCGATGTCTACTGAAGAAGTGCAAGAGTATTTACAATCTAAAAATCTCGTAAAAGATAAAGAGCAGGCTATTGTAAAGTCTGGGGAAGGAGCATTCATTGTTCAAGATCAAAAAACCGGTGAACAAGAAATAATAGTAAATAAAGATTTGGGAAGTATATCTGATCCTTCACATGAAGCTTTACATGCTATTATATTTAAAACTGTAAATAAAAATCCCGAAGCCGCTGTAAACCTTGGTAAAGCTCTACAAGCAGAGTTAAATAAAATAGACGAAAATTTAATAAAAGACTCTGGTGTAAAAAACAGGTTAGAGCTATATAAGTCCTCTCCAGAATCCGTTCAAATGGAAGAAGTTTTAACCTTGTTTTCTGACGCTATAAGAACTGAAAACATAAAGTTTGATGAAAATGTATTTACCAAGATAGGTGATTTTATACGTCAAGTTTTACAAAAAGCAGGTATAAAAGCTAAATTTAACAAGGGTAGAGATGTGTTTAACTTTGTTAGGGATTATCAAAAAAGTATAGAGTCTGGTAAACTTACACGTGGTCAAGTTAGAGCCGCAAAAGAAGGTATTAAAGGTAAACTAATCACAGAGGCTAAGCAGGTTCAAGAAGCAGAAACAATTGTAAAAGAGTCAAGATCTGAAGAATCGTCTCAGGAGGTTCAAAGAATTTACGAAGAACAGGGTGAGGCTGGTGCTTTTGATATTATAGAACAGTTTAAACCTATTGTAAATAAAATAGTAGAGCAAAGAAGTCAAGCTCCTAACTTTGACCGTCAATTATTAACTGATGAGATTGAAACTGGTAAACGTGGTATATTTGATCTTATTAGAGAATACAAGCCAGAATCAGGTGTGCCATTAGCTGCTTATATAAATAAATTTTTACCAGCTAGAGCTATTGAGGCTTCTAAAAGAGTGCTTGGTGAAGAGTTTACTGAGGATGTTACAGAAGCTAGAGGAGTTGTTGCAGAAGCTGCTCCCGCTGAAGTGGTTGAAGAGCGTGTTACTAGAAAAATAAAACCAACATCACTTATACCTGTAGAGTCTGTAACAAAAATAAAGGAACGGGTTACAGAAAAAATAAAAGAAATTCCAGCTGATAAATTAACATTTAAAAAGTTAGGTGATTTAGCTCCTGAAGTTATAGCAGAAGCTATTGGTATACCGGTTAAAAAATTAGTTGACCCAAAAGCTAATTTATCTAAAGGTGATGCAAGTGCAATACAAAGATTTGTAAATAAAAACGCTGATAGACTTTTAAAACTATTACCTGAGGGAGCAGTTTTAGAAGCTGCAACTGAAAAACTTATCGGAACATCGACCGGTGTACCTAAAGGTTTACTTAATGCTTTTTATACTAAGCAAGAAAGAATAGGTAAGGGAGCAGGTTTAGCACCTTTCAAGAAAAATCCAAACATAACTAAAGCTGACTTCTTAAAAGCTTTTGGTATTGTTGAGGGTAAAAAAGCAGAAGACTTTAGCGCTAGATCACCAGAAGCTCAAGCTTTAAAAGGTATTGCTAATTTATATGGTAGATTAGTAACTAATGAAGTAGTTAGATCAGAAGCTGACTTAGACATCGAAACTAAGCAAGATATCGCTGCTGGTAAATCTAGAGTGATGTTTTCTAAGTCTGAAGACATTTTTAATGCTGTAACCGGTAAAAAAGCTAACATGGACTTTAACGACAAAAAAGTTGTTGAAGAGTTGAAGGTTAAAACTTTTAATATTTTTGACAAGTTTAGCGTTGAGGACGTTGTAAAATATTTATTACCTGTAGCTACTAAGGGCTATAACTACAACTTTAAAACTGTTGATGGCAAAAAAGTCTTTGTTAACGACTCTAAAAATACCAGAAACATAATATTTCAAGGTAGAGCTGATTTTTTTAATTCTTACAATAAGTATAGAAAAAGCAAAGGTTTAAAACCTGTAAAATTTAAACCAAATGTTAGATCTATTAGCTTTGTAGACTCTGAAGGTCAAAAACAAACAATCAAGCTTGCTGTTCTTAAAAATCAATCAACTATAGGTGTAAAATCTGGTAAGTTTTTTGAAACTTTAGAAGATAGAATATCTACAGCCCAAGATCAAAGAAGCGGTTTAAAGAAAATGGTGCTTGACTTAAAAGACTATGTGGATAAAAATCCAAACGATACCACAACTGTGCCTATGATTTTAACTATGTTAAACAGTAATACTGATGGATTAGTTAGAACAGCGGCTATACCTAAGTGGATAATGTATGATGAAAGCCTAAAAGATTCTGACTATATATATGAGCACACTCAAACAGCTTCAGATACAGTAGGTGAGATAATGAGGGCTATATATAAAAGTAAAAATAAAGCTGAGTTACTAAACGAGTTCGATGTTATAATGGAGAACTTTGACGTGGCTATTATACCTAGAAAAAACGATGCTTTAGTTAACAAAAGCTTTAAGAATAATGGTCCTAGAGAAAATGATATTTCGAAGAAAGACTACAAAACAAAGATACAATACCCCGGAGAAGATGGTTTTCCAGTCAGATACAGGTACGCTAACGAATTAAACAATGCTGGTATAGAGTTAGAAAATATTTCTAATTTTTCAAAAGATAAAAAAGCTGAAGTATCTATAAAAGAAAGCAAAGCTTCAAAACTTGATAAAACTTTTAATGATATATTAGAGAAAAAATCTGGTATACCAAGTAGAAAAAGATATGGTGTTGTTGAAGCTATAACAAAAGGCGCTAGCAAAGGTAAGTTTAATTTCTTTATACCACCATCAGCTGAGGACTTCGTTGGATTATTATATCCTACACTTGCTAAAGGTGAGGTTGGAGATGCTCAGATGTCTTGGTATAAGAAGAATTTAATAGACCCTTATGCTGAAGCTATGAATAAACTTAGTAAGGCTCGTGTATTTTTAATGAATAATTATAATTTACTTAAAAGTCAGCTAGGTATTGTACCTAAAAACTTATCTAAAAAAATAGAAGGAACTGACTATACTAGAGAGCAGGCTATTAGAGTTTATATATGGAATAAACAAAAAATGAATATTCCTGGTATTAGTGATAAAGATATTAGTCAATTAAGTAACTATGTAGCAGACGACGCTAATTTACAGGCTTTTGCAGACCAACTAATAAATATGCAGTTAGGTGATGGATATGTAAAACCAAAAGAAGGTTGGCCGGCTGGAACAATAACAACAGATATACTTGAAGGATTAAATACTACTAAAAGAGCTAAGTATTTAAATAAATGGCAAGAAAATGTAGATGCAATATTTAGCGAAGAAAACCTAAATAAATTACAAGCTATATATGGTTTAAACTATAGAAAAGCTTTAGAAAACATGTTAAAAAGAATGAAATCTGGTAGAAATAGAAGTTTCCCAGGTGACAGTTTAACAGGTAGATTTACTGATTGGTTAACAGGTAGTGTTGGAGCTATAATGTTTTTTAACACGAGATCAGCTATACTCCAAACAATATCATCTATAAACTTTATAAACTTTACAGATAATAATATCTTAGCTGCTGGTAAAGCCTTTGCTAATCAAAAACAGTACTGGTCTGATTTTATGAAGCTAATTAACTCTGATTTCCTAAAAGAAAGACGTGGAGGTTTGCGTATTAATGTTAATGAAGCGGATATTGCTGATATGGCTAAAAAAGGTGGAGTAAAAGGAGCTATAAGTAAATTACTAGAATTAGGTTTTGCACCAACTCAAATTGCAGATAGTTTTGCTATTGCATCTGGTGGTGCTACTTTTTACAGAAATAGAATTAAAACCTATAAAAAACAAGGTTTATCAGACAAGCAAGCTGAGAAAAAAGCTTTTGAAGATTTTAGAGAGACAGCTGAAGAATCACAACAGTCTTCTAGAGCAGATAGAATATCTATGCAGCAAGCAGGTCCATTAGGGCGTGTTATATTAGCTTTCGCTAACACACCAGCGCAATACGCTAGAATAATTAAAAAAGCTGCTAGTGATCTTAAAAATGGTAGAGGTGATGCTAAAACTAATATATCTAAGATAATATATTATGGAGCAGTTCAAAACCTTATATTTAATGCTTTACAGCAAGCTTTATTTGCTATTGGTTTTGGAGATGAAGAGCCTGAAGATGAAGAAAAACAAAAAAAATACATAAATATTGCTAACGGTATGTTAGACTCTTTACTTCGAGGAGCTGGTATTGGAGGATCTATAGTTTCTGTAGGTAAAAATGCAATTATTAAACTTGTAAAAGAATTAGAAAAGGATAGACCTAAACTTCAAAATATAGCTTCAGAGATTATTAAAATATCACCTCCAGTTTCAGCTAAGTATTCAAGACTAGTTCAAGCAGGTAAATCATATGACTGGAATAAAGAAGAAATGAAAGAAAAAGGTTTAAGCTTAGATAACCCTGCTTATTTAGCCGGCGCTAATGTTGTTTCAGCTTTAACTAATATACCTTTAGATAGAGTAATAAAAAAAGCTAATAATGTAGTTTCAGCTACTTCTCAAGACCTTGAAACTTGGGAGCGTTTAGCTTTACTAGGTGGTTGGCAAGATTGGGAGATTGGTATTGAAAAAGAAAATAAATCTAACAAGCCTCAACCTAGAAAAGTTGTTAAGAAAAAGGTTATAAAAAAGAAACTAGTAAAGTAAATGGATAAAATAAGTAATCATATAACTTTTAGAGAGAGTATAAATTCTTATACAGCTAAAAGAAAAGGTATAGAAAATACACCCAATGAATATGAAATTACTAACATGTATATATTAGCTCATAAAGTTTTTGAACCTTTACGTAAATGGGTTGGTGGACCTATAAAGATAAATTCTTTTTTTAGATCAGAAGAATTAAATAAGGCTATAGGTGGAAGTTCAACCTCACAACACTGTCAAGGTAGAGCTATGGATATTGACGATGTTTATGGTTATAAAACTAACGCTGAAATGTTTAATTACATAAAAGATAATTTAGATTTCGATCAGTTAATATGGGAGTTTGGCACAGATGATAATCCTGATTGGATTCATGTAAGCTATTGCTCTGTAGATGAAAATAGAAAAAGATGTTTAAAAGCATATAGAGAAAACGGAAAAACTAAATACAAAATAATATGAGTTCACCATTATATGAGAAAATTAGCGGTCCTTGCAAGGCTGCTGCAAAAAGAAAGTTTAAAGTTTGGCCTAGCGCTTACGCTTCAGGTTGGGGAGTAAGATGTACTAGAGCTGGAGGTCCTAGTAAATTTGGTAAAAAGAAAAAGAAATGAATTCACCATTTTATAAAACTGGTAAAGTAAAAGGAGGAGGTACTAAAAAAGTATGTCTACCAGCTGCTAAAGTTAAATCAATGAGCAAAGCTGAGAAAGAAAAAGTTATTAGAGCTAAACAGACAGCTGCTAAAGCAGGTAAGTATAAACGATCAAGTAAATCATTTGTGAAGGGCGCTCGTAAAAAAGGAGCTACACTACGTGACTGGTTTGAAAAAGAAAACTGGATAAATGTAAGAACAGGTGAGGCTTGCGGAAAATAAATAAAATATGAAATCAATAATCTTAAAAATACTAGAGGTTATTATACCTAGTTTTATAAGCAAATTATATGTTTCGCATAAAAAGAAAAACAATAGAAAAATAATTGATTTAAACAATCACGACGTGTTTAGTACTCTTAATAGAGTTAGAAATGAAGTTTCTAATATGAAATTCTATACTCACGGTAATTATGATAGGGTTAAATCTAGAATGTGTTTTGATTTTACTAAACATAAAACGTTTGTGTGTGCTTCTAGAATGAAAAACTTATTAAACACAAGAAACATAGATAATATGAATAAAAATAAATTAAAATTATTCGTATTAGATGAACAGCGTTTAATGCATGAGGAATATATAAAGTCTATAATCGAAGAATGGAAATTCAAAGGTATTGAATCTGAAGATATTGATTATATTGTTCATTTATTTGAAAAGTTCAGATATGATGTTGTAGTTTCTTTTGAACACAGAATAAATTCAATATTTGGAAACAGTTACAATGATACAAATTTTTCATTAATGTTAGCAGTATTTGAAATGTGGGCAATGGGGATTGATTTACTACCAAGAGATATGCAAACTACATTTGAATCATTAAACGGAAAGTTTAAAAATTTAAAATACATAGGATAGGAATATAAAAAAATAGGCGTACCATACCTAAAAATTCCTGTAACCAAAAAAGGGCCCTCATATAGAGAGCCCTTTTTTAATATAAAAATGCCAGTAATTGATTTTACTGGCATATTTTTAATTAACACGTATGTATATGCACGTGTATAGCATAACACATATAGTTGTTTTTCTTAGTTTTTTTTATTCCATATTCTTTCATGAAAAAAATACAAAACTAATTTTGTTATAAAATCTACTGAAGCTATTGATGTTGCTATTACTATTTTTCCAGTAAGAATATAAGACACCAATAAAGTATCTAATGTTCCAATAACTCTCCAACTTAAAGCCTTTAATACACTTCGTAGAGGTTTTTCAGAATACTTATCCATCACAAGCTAGACAATCTTCACTCATAGCGTTAGCTGCAATATCACCACGCAAAACACTTTCTGTTCTAGTATAATACAAAGTTTTAACACCTTTTTTCCAAGCTTCAAAATGAACTTTATTTAACCACTTAGGAGTTGCTTCAGAAGGAAAAGCTAAGTTTAAGCTTACAGCTTGATCTATATACTGTTGACGTAAACTAGCTTGATTAACAAGTTCTAATTGATTAATTTCTTTAAAAGTTTTAAAAACTTCCTTAGCTGGTATGTCATGTAGTAAATTAACACCATCAAGACAATCAAGATTCTGGACGCTACCTCCGTCAGCCAGTATTTTATTCCACGTTTCATTGTTATTTGTTTTTAATTTTCTTAATAGTTTAACTAGCGTCGGGTTTTTTCTAATGAATGTACCTTTAGCCGATTGCTCGGTGAAGACGTTCGCAGCCCACGGTTCAATTCCAGGAGAAACATTGCCGGAGAGCTTACTATTACTGACAGTAGGAGCAATAGCCCTAAGATGAGTGTTACGCATCCCAGTACCAACGCACCAAAGAGGTTCACCGTATATTTCAGCAAGTGACCTAGAAGCCCTTTCGCTTTCGATTTTAATTTGTGAAAATATCTTCCTAGTTTCAAACTGAGCGAGTAAACCTTCGAAAGGAATACTTTTCTCTTGTAAGTAGGTATGCCATCCAAGTACTCCCAAGCCCAAAGCCCTCCCTTTCTGTGCAGATCGTACAGTGTTCTCGAATCCTCTGAGCCCTTTGGCTCGTTGAATAAATTCTTCCATAACTCCGTCAAGAAACCAAATGGCGTCATGTATAATATTAGTATTTTTCCATTCTTCATATTTTGCTAAATTTAATGATGATAAACAACACACAAAACTATGCGTTTCATCTGTATGTAACGCTATTTCAGAGCATATGTTAGTCATATGAACTTTTAACCCATTTGTTTTATATGCTTCTGGATTTGCCTTATTAACGTTCCCTTTAAACATAATATACGGTTCTCCAGTTGCTTTTCGTTTTCTAAGAAGTTTACTCCATCTAGATCTAGCATCTTTATCTCCTTGTTCAAGTTTACGCATAAACTTATCACCAATAATTGCGCACTGATGAAGATTAAGCGATTGTCTGTTAACATCTCCTTTAGGTTCTCGTATTTCCAACCATTCTTCGAAATCGTCGTGCTCAATATTGATGTTAACGGAAGCAGCTCCTCTTCTGACAGATCCTTGATTAGTAGCGAGGATTGTTGAATCATAGATTTTGCAAAAAGGTACGACTCCGTCTGATGTTCCATTTCCTGTGATTTTAGCGCCAGCGGGTCTTATTTGATTTACACCGATACCAACTCCACCGCCGTGCTTAGCGAGTAGCATCATCTCTAAGTTTTTTTGTCCTATGTCTTGTATACTATCAGCGACGTCAATCCCAAAACAACTAATAGGAAGGCCGCGATCAGTGCCTGTATTAGATAGTACTGGTGAAGCGAGACATAACCAACCGTTCCATATGTATTCAAAAAATTTCTCAGCCATTTCAGGCTTATATAGTCTACGAGCAACAGTCTTAGCAACTCTTTGATACGCTTCCCTAGGTGTTTCATCTTGATATAAATACCCTCCAGATATTGTCTTTTTATATACCTCTGTATCTCCCCAAGTAGGATAGTCTTCACCTTTTTTCCATTCATTGTTCCACATTATGTTAAATATAGTATTATGTAGGCTATTGCTACGTTTAAATTTACTGCAACTAAGTTCCATTGCTTAGCTACAAACACTTGCGGTATTGATATTACACCCGCTATTATGTATGTAATCATACCTATTTTATCTGGTAATAAATGGGGAGACATCATCATAAATGCCGTCCCCATATAACCTAGACGTCCAGCTATACGCTCTGTAGCTGAAAGTCTTTTATCATGTATTAGTAATCTAAGAAATCTTTGCTTAAACCTGTACTCACATTTTTTACATGTTTTCTTATTGTCCGTCAGGAATTTCGAGTTTTGTTTCGTTTTCTGACACTTGTTGCATTTCTTCATTTTTGTTCTTTAATTCTTCTATTGCTTTATCATAACCTGGTAAAAGCTTAACTGTTTCTAATGTTCCTACAGATAAGTCCTTTAACATTTGTGATTCGTTCAATAAATGTTGTAGCACGTTTGTTATAGCTGCTACTCTTTTTTCTAGGTTATCAACCCTACTTTTCTTCTGTCCGTTCATATAAGTCTTTGTATATATCTTCTTTTGTTAAATTAAAATTACCATATGTTTTCGAAGTCTTCTCCTTCGTTAGCTTTTGAATAATCAGTTGGCCTAAGCGCGAAAAAATCAGTATGAGTGACCCCGCCGGTAAGATGATAGAACCAATCAAGATTA
>FYBJ01001484.1_pt1 | contig 11479 bp, 11 predicted proteins | sample 1134611 | NCBI WGS metagenome assembly FYBJ01 (sample SAMEA104116008, study PRJEB20421) | marine metagenome | isolation source: marine | reverse complement strand
GCGCCGCACATGGCCTGGAGTTCGACATGCCCGAGGCCGAGGCCAGGGCGGTCGAGGCCAGTGACGGGGACGACATTCTCGAAGCCTGACCGGATGGCAGAAGCCGTTCGACCGGCCCGGGGCCCTCAGAAGGGGGTGCCGGGCCTTTTCTTGCTGTGGACAGCGCAGCGGCGGGGGGCTACATCGGGTCACGTTTGACCAAGTGACCTGCCCGGAAGAGACCGCCATGCCGACGCTGAACGAAATCCGCTCGACCTTTCTGAACTTCTTTGAGCGCAACGATCACGCCGTCGTCGAAAGCTCGCCGCTGGTGCCGCGCAATGACCCGACCCTGATGTTCGTCAATTCGGGCATGGTGCAGTTCAAGAATCTCTTTACCGGGGTCGAAAAGCGCGACTATGTGCGCGCCACCACCAGCCAGAAATGCGTGCGCGCCGGCGGCAAGCACAATGACCTCGACAATGTGGGGTACACCGCGCGGCATCATACCTTCTTTGAAATGCTGGGAAATTTCAGCTTTGGCGATTACTTCAAGCAGGATGCGATCCCCTATGCCTGGGACCTGCTGACCAAGGATTTCGGGATCGACAAGTCGAAGCTGATCGTCACGGTCTACCATACCGATGACGAGGCCGCCGAAATCTGGAAGAAACATGCCGGCCTGAGCGATGACCGCATCATCCGGATCGCCACGGATGACAATTTCTGGTCGATGGGGGCCACGGGCCCGTGCGGACCGTGCACCGAGATTTTCTATGACCACGGGCCGGAAATCTGGGGCGGGCCTCCGGGCAGCGCGGAGGAGGATGGCGACCGGTTCATCGAAATATGGAACCTCGTCTTCATGCAGAACGAACGGTTCGCGGATGGCACGCAGGTCGATCTGGAGATGCAGTCGATCGACACCGGCATGGGGCTGGAGCGGATCGGGGCGCTGTTGCAGGGCAAGCACGACAATTACGACACGGATCTGATGCGCAGCCTTATCGAAGCGAGCGCACATGTGACGAGCCATGACCCGGACGGGCCGGGCAACGTGCATCACCGGGTGATCGCGGACCACCTGCGCTCGACCTCGTTCCTGATCGCGGACGGGGTGATGCCGTCGAACGAGGGGCGCGGCTATGTGCTGCGCCGGATCATGCGGCGCGCGATGCGACATGCGCATCTTCTGGGCGCCAAGGACCCGGTGATGTACCGGCTGGTGCCCGCGCTGGTCGCGCAGATGGGCCAGGCCTATCCCGAACTGGGGCGCGCGCAGGCGCTGATCGAGGAGACGCTGAGGCAGGAAGAGACACGGTTCAAGCAGACGTTGGACCGGGGCCTGCGGCTGCTTGAGGACGAGCTGGGGGCATTGCCGGACGGGGCCGCACTTCCGGGGCAGACGGCCTTCAGGCTTTATGACACTTACGGGTTCCCGCTGGACCTGACGCAGGATGCGCTGCGCGAGAAGTCGCGGGAGGTGGATGTGGCCGGGTTCGATGCGGCCATGGCCGAGCAGAAGGCCAAGGCGCGGGCGGCCTGGGCGGGCTCGGGCGAGACGGCGGATGCGAGCCTGTGGTTCGACATCGCCGAGGCGCATGGGGTCACGGATTTCCTGGGCTATGACACCGAAGAGGCCGAAGGGCAGATCGTTGCGCTGGTGCGGGACGGCGCGCTCGTTCAGGAGGCGGCCAAGGGCGACGAGGTGCAGATCGTGCTGAACCAGACGCCGTTCTATGCCGAAGCCGGCGGGCAGGTGGGCGATACCGGCCATCTGAGCACGGATGCGGCCCGTGTGCGCATCACCGACACGCGCAAGGTGGCGGATGTGTTCATTCATATCGGCGAGGTGACCGACGGCACGCTGAGCTCGGGCGCGGCGGCGCGGCTGGAGGTGGATCACGCGCGGCGCTGCGCGATCCGGGCCAACCACTCGGCGACGCATCTGCTGCACGAGGCGCTGCGCGTGGCGCTTGGCGATCACGTGGCGCAGCGCGGGTCGCTGAATGCCGAGGATCGCCTGCGGTTCGATTTCAGCCACGCCAAGGCGCTGAGCCTCGATGAGCTGGGCCGGGTGGAGCGGGATGTGAACGCCTATATCCGGCAGAACGCCCCGGTGGAGACGCGGATCATGACGCCGGATGACGCGCGCGATCTGGGTGCGCAGGCGCTGTTCGGCGAGAAATACGGCGACGAGGTGCGCGTGGTGTCGATGGGCCGCAAGGACGGGTCGGGCAAGGGCACGGATGGCACGACCTATTCGATCGAGCTGTGCGGGGGCACGCATGTGGCGCGCACGGGCGACATCGGTGTCTTTGTCACGCTGGGAGACAGCGCGTCGAGCGCGGGCGTGCGCCGGATCGAGGCGCTGACCGGGGAGGCTGCGTTCCGGTATCTGAGCGAACAGGACCGCCGTCTGGCGGAAGCCGCGCTGGCGCTCAAGGCGCGGCCCGAGGAGGTGGCGCAGCGGGTATGCGGGCTTCTGGACGAGCGCAAGGCGCTGGGCAACGAGGTGGCGCAGCTGCGCCGCGAACTGGCCATGGTCGGCGGCGCGGGGCAGGGTGGCGGCCCCGAAGCCAAGGACGTGGGCGGAGTGAATTTCCTCGCGCAGGTGCTGAGCGGCGTCTCGGGGCGTGATCTTCCCAGCCTGATCGACGAGCACAAGGCGCGGCTGGGCAGCGGTGCGGTGCTGCTGATTGCCGACACGGGCGGCAAAGTGGCCGTGGCCGCAGGCGTGACCCAGGACCTGACCGGGCGCGTCTCGGCGGTGGACATGGTGCGCGCGGCGGTGACGCCCCTGGGCGGCAAGGGCGGCGGCGGCCGTCCCGACATGGCCCAGGGCGGTGGCGCGGACATGAGCGGCGCGGATGCGGCCATAGCCGCGGTGGAAACCCTGATCGGAGGATAGAACATGCCTGCACTCTGGATTGCCCATGTGACCGTCACGAACGAGGAGGCCTATGGCAGATATGCTGCCCTCGCCGGGCCCGCGATTGCCAAGCACGGGGGCCATTTCATCGCCCGCGCGGGTCGGTACGTGCAGTTGGAAGGCAAGGACCGCCCGCGCAATGTGGTGGCGCGGTTCGACAGCGTCGAGGCGGCCGAGGCCTGCTATCGCTCGGACGAGTACCAGGCGGCGCTCGCCCATGCGCGGGGGGCATCCGAGCGTGAATTGCTGATCGTGGAGACCAGCGAGTAGGGCGGGTGGCCGCGCCTGCACGGTCCATCCGGGCCCGGCGCTGGCCGAGCTTCAAAGGTCGCCCGGCGGGTGCGGGAGCGAACGGGTTTGGGCCGTTTACTGTTTCGCCGCGCGTCGCGACAATTTTCAGGCGGTCGCCCGGGCGTGGCGCTTGCGCTCGTGCGGGTCGAGATGGCGTTTGCGCAGGCGGATCGCGGTCGGGGTCACTTCGACCAACTCGTCATCGTTGATATAGGCAATGGCCTGTTCGAGGCTGAGCGTGACCGGTGTGGTGAGGCGCACGGCTTCGTCCGTGCCGGAGGCGCGCACGTTGGTCAGCTTCTTGCCCTTCAGCGGGTTCACCTCGAGATCGTTGTCGCGGCTGTGTTCGCCGATGATCATGCCGGTATAGACCTTGGCCTGGGCGCCGATGAACATCTTGCCGCGCTCTTCGAGGTTCCACAGCGCATAGGCCACGGCCTCGCCGTTTTCCATGGAGATCAGAACGCCCGCGCGGCGGCCCGGGATCGCGCCCTTGTGGGCCGTCCAGCCGTGAAAGACACGGTTCAGCACGCCGGTGCCGCGGGTGTCGGTCAGAAACTCGCCGTGATAGCCGATAAGGCCGCGTGACGGGACATGCGCGATGATGCGCGTCTTGCCTGCGCCTGCGGGTTTCATCTCGGCCAGCTCGCCCTTGCGGGGGCCGGTGATCTTCTCGATCACGGCACCTGAATAGTCGTCATCCACGTCGATCGTGACCTCTTCGACAGGTTCCAGCGTGTCGCCGTTTTCGTCCTCGCGAAAGAGGACCTGAGGCCGCGAGATCGACAGCTCGAACCCTTCGCGGCGCATGTTCTCGATCAGCACGCCCATCTGCAATTCGCCCCGGCCTGCGACCTCGAAGGCTTCGCCGCCCGGCGTGTCGGTGACGCGGATGGCGACGTTGGATTCCGCTTCCTTGAGCAGGCGGTCGCGGATCACGCGGCTCTGCACCTTCTTGCCGTCCCGGCCTGCCAGGGGGCTGTCATTGATGCCGAATGTGACGGTGATGGTGGGCGGGTCGATGGGCTGTGCCTCAAGCGGCGTGTCAACGGCCAGCGCGCAGATCGTGTCGGCCACGGTCGCCCTGGACATGCCGGCAAGGCTGACGATGTCGCCGGCTTGGGCCTCTTCGATGTCCTGTGAGGCCAGACCGCGAAACGCCTGAATGCGGGTCACGCGGAACTGTTCGATCTTCTGGCCGACGCGGCTGAGGGCCTGCACGGTGGCACCGACCTTGAGCTTGCCGCTTTCGACGCGGCCGGTCAGGAGCCGGCCCACGAAAGGGTCGGCCCCGAGCGTGGTGGCGAGCATCCGGAAATCCTCGTCCTGCCGCGCGATCTGGCGCGGGGCGGGGACGTGGTTCACGATCAGTTCGAAGAGCGCGTTCAGGTCCTTGCGCGGGCCGTCAAGCTCGTGATCGGCCCAGCCGGAGCGGCCGCTCGCATACATATGCGGGAAATCAAGCTGATCGTCGTCGGCCCCGAGATTTGCAAAGAGGTCAAAGCATTCGTTCAGCGCGCGATCAGGCTCGGCGTCGGGCTTGTCGACCTTGTTCAGGACCACGATCGGGCGCAGGCCGAGGGCGAGCGCCTTGGAGGTGACGAACTTGGTCTGGGGCATCGGACCTTCGGCGGCATCGACCAGCAGCACCACCCCGTCGACCATCGACAGGATCCGCTCGACCTCGCCGCCGAAATCGGCGTGGCCGGGGGTGTCGACGATGTTGATGCGCGTGCCTTTCCACTCCACCGAGGTGGGTTTGGCAAAGATGGTGATACCGCGTTCGCGCTCAAGATCGTTGCTGTCCATGGCACGTTCGTCCACCGCCTGGTTGGCGCGGAAAGCACCGGATTGCTTGAGCAATTCGTCCACGAGCGTGGTCTTGCCGTGGTCAACGTGGGCGATGATCGCGATGTTGCGCAGGTCCATGGGAGGCCTCTTGGATAGGGTTCCCAGCGCCCGTATACGCGCCGGCGCGGAAAGGCCAGAGGCAATCTGTCACCAGACGGGATGGGTCGCGCCGGGGGCGCACAAAAAGGGCGCTGCTGCCCGGCTTGAACCGGGTGAGGCCGGGGGTGCGGGCGGGCCCGGCAAGACCCGGACCGAAGCGCTGAACGCCCCGGGCCGACGAAGTGTTTCAGCGGGCGGGTCGCGCCCTGCGGGCCGGGAACAGGCCGGCGGCAGATCGGAGTGCCGTCGCGGTCATGCCCCGATGGGGGCGTACAAGCCGTCAAAACCGCATTGGCGACGCACGGGGCAGGTCGGATTGTCTCCGGTTTGCGGTTCAGCGGCTACGGATCAGAACGGAATCTCGTCATCCATCTCGCGCGCGGGGCCGCCCGACTGCCCGCCGGACGGGGCGCTGCCGCCGTAATCCCCGCCATAGCCGCCCGGGTCCTGATCGCCACCGCTGCTGCCGCCGCCGCCTCCGCCGCCTTCGCCACGACCGTCCAGCATGGTCAGCTCGGACCGGTAGGGCCGCAGCACGACCTCGGTGGAATATCGATCCTGGCCGGACTGGTCCTGCCATTTGCGGGTCTCGAGCTGGCCTTCGATATAGACCTTAGACCCCTTCTTCAGGTATTGCTCGGCCACGCGGGCGAGCGGTTCGGAGAAGATCGCCACCGAATGCCATTCGGTGCGTTCGCGCCGCTCACCGGTGTTGCGGTCCTTCCAGGTCTCTGAGGTGGCGATGCGCAGGTTGCACACCTTGCCGCCGTTCTGGAAGGTGCGCACCTCGGGATCGCGGCCCAGGTTGCCGATAAGGATGACTTTGTTGACGGAACCGGCCATGGCGTGATCTCCCCAGAATCGTTGGCATCTCTTTCACCCGGTTACATCACCCGGCAAAAGTGAAGGAAACCCTAAAACACGCATTAAGTTTTAACAACCGCGCAGGATGTCGCCTAAGACCCGTCCGGGTCTGGAAATTTCCGGAGGACTTTATATACTCCGCGCGAATTGGGGGCCTGGGACAGCATTTTCGCATGGTACGTGTGTTCGCAGCAGCGTTGATCGGGTGCTTGGTGGTGGCCGCGCCTGCGTCAGCGCAATTGTTCGGAAAGACATCCGACAAGAAGGTCTTCAAATCACAGGTCAGGGTGCTCGATACCCGCGCGGCGGCGCAATACAAGGCGTCGGTGCGTCTCAAGCCCCAGAAGGTGGTCACACCGACCAAATGGGGCTCGGGCAAGGCCTATGCGGGGTCCTATCGCGGCGAGTTCCTGGGCGTGGCCAGGCAGATGGCGGCGCGCCATGGCGTGCCCGAGGACCTGTTCCTGCGGCTCGTGCAGCAGGAAAGCGGGTGGAAGCCCGCGGCGCGGTCCCGCAAGGGGGCGATCGGTCTGGCGCAGCTGATGCCGGGCACGGCGCGCAAGCTGCGGGTCGACCCGCTGGATCCGGTACAGAACCTCGAAGGCGGCGCGCGGTATCTGGCGCAGCAGTACCGCAAGTTCGGCACGTGGCGGCTGGCGCTTGCGGCCTATAATGCGGGACCCGGGGCGGTCGAGAAATACGGCGGGGTGCCCCCCTACAAGGAAACCCAGAATTACGTGAAGGTGATCTGGGGAAGCTGAGGCGCGCACCTTCGTGCCTCTGTCCATTTTCCCCGGTCATCTCCAGCTGTGGGCGCTGGTCCTCATGTCAGGCGTTGGCAGGGGCCGCACCCTTGCGCAGTGCAGTGGGGGTCCGGCCGGTGTGATGCTGGATGAAGCGCGAGAAATAGGCGGCACTGCCGAACCCCAGCCCGGCGGCGACATTCTGAACGGCTGTATCGGTGTCCTCGAGCATGACGCGCGCGGCGTGCAGCTTGCGCCGCACCAGCAATTCCGCTGCCGTCATGCCCGCCGCCTGCCGACAGCAGCGCGTGAGATGCGTGGGCGTGACGCCCAGGTCACCCGCATAGTCGGCCATGACCCGGGGCCGGGTGAAATCCCGTTCGATCAGCGACGCATAGGCCGTGACCAGCCGCTGCGATGCATTGGTCCGGGCGGTGTTTTCATGGGCGATCATCGCCCGCCGCAGCCAGACCGTGATCAGCGCGGCATGGGCCACCAGCGCCTCGTCCGCGAAGGGCCTCTTCTGGTTTGTCTCGCGCTGCATGGCCTCGAGGAACCCGGTCAGCTCGACCTGGGACTGCACGTCGAGAATGCGCAGGATCTGCGCCTCGTCCGGCATCATGATCGGGCCGTTCCGCTGGATCGTGCAGACCCAGCCAAAACATTGCGGCCCAGGTTCGAGCGCAAAGAACGTGCCCGCGGGCACGACAACGGCGTTGTGCACGCCAAGGCCCCGCTGCACCCCGTCGATCAGGCTGCGGGCCTGACCCCTGGTGATCCAGACCAGTGCGTGCGATGTCACGCTATGGGGCAGGCACAGACGCCATGCGTCGCCCTTTCCCCATTGGGCAATGGTCATGATGTTGACGGATTGAGCCACGCGCAGCCGGCCTCGGGAGGTTTGATTTTCGCAAAAAGTCACACAGAACCGGACCGGTGTCACCCGGAAAATGTCGGTTTTTCGAAGGATCAGGGCCGATCCGCCTCCAGCCCCTGCCATGATCCCATGTGTTTGCGGAACCAGGTCCTTTGTTTCTTGGCATATTGGCGGGTGATGATGATGGCGCGGCTGCGCGCCTCCTCCAGCGTGATGTCGCCGCGCAGACAGGCCACAAGGTCCGGCGCGCCATGGGCGCGTGACGAGGGCAGGGCGGGGTCCCAGCCGTCGAGATTGGCGCGCGCCTCGTCCATGGCACCGGCCCGGAGCATTGCATCGAAGCGGCGTTCGATGCGCGGCGTGAGCCAGTCCCTGGGCGCATTCAGAACGAAGGCGTGGCAGGCGCCGGGAGGCAGCAGCGGCGCAGGCGTGTCGTCCTGCCAGGCGGCCAGCCCCCTGCCGGTGGCGGCACGCACTTCCCAGGCCCGCTGGACCCGCATCGGGTTGCGGGTGTCGATGCGGCTGCGGGTGGCGGTGTCCAGACCGGCAAGCAGGGCGGCAAGCCCGTCCGAGGCCAGCAGCGCGGTCGCCTGCGCGCGAATGCCGGCCGGGACGGGCGGGATGTCCACCAGCCCCTCGGTGAGAGCGGCGAAATACAGCCCGGTGCCACCCACGATGATCGGGCGGTCGGGGCCGCGCAGGAGCGGGGCGACCTCGCGCAGCCAGTGACCCGCGGAATAGTCGGCATCCCGCGCGACATGGCCATAGAGCAGATGGGGGGCGCGGGCCTCGTCCTCGGGGGATGGCCGGGCCGAGAGGATGCGCCAGTTGTCGAAGACCTGGATGCTGTCGGCATTGACGATCACGCCGCCCTGCGCCTCGGCGATTGCGAGCGCCAGGGCGGACTTGCCGCTGGCCGTGGGGCCAGCGATCAGGACCGGGCGGTCCGGGGATATGGCGTCGGGATCGAGCATCGTGATGCGGGGATAAAACAGATCGTGCCGCCATGCGAGGCAGAATGCCGCAATTCTTGTGCCAAAGCGCCATTCGGCGATTGAACTTGCAGGGCAATTGCGACATCTTGCGCCGGAGCGAACACCTGCCCCCATATGGAGCGTGGCCCATGCCCGAGACCGACCCCCCCGAGACCACTTTCAAACGCGTCATGTTGAAGATTTCGGGGGAGGCGCTGATGGGCGATGCGGGCTATGGCCTGAACCCGCCCACGGTCGAACGGATCGCGCGCGAGGTGAAAGCGGTGCACGACATGGGCGTCGAGATATGCATGGTCATCGGCGGCGGCAACATCTTCCGGGGCCTGCAGGGGTCGGCGCAGGGGATGGAACGCACGACGGCCGATTACATGGGGATGCTGGCCACGGTGATGAACGCGCTGGCCATGCAGAGCGCGCTGGAAAAGCTGGGTGTTTTCTGCCGGGTAATCAGCGCCATCCGCATGGACGAGGTGGCCGAGCCCTATATCCGCCGCCGCGCGGTGCGGCATCTTGAGAAAAAGCGTGTCTGCATCTTTGCCGCTGGCACCGGGAACCCGTATTTCACCACCGACACCGCGGCCACGCTGCGGGCCAATGAAATGGCCTGCGAGGCGATCTTCAAGGGGACCAAGGTGGACGGGGTCTATGACAAGGACCCGGTCACCAATGACGACGCGGTCCGGTTCGACAGGATCAGCTATGACGACGTGCTGGCCAAGCACCTCAAGGTGATGGACGCCAGCGCCATCGCGCTGGCGCGGGACAACAACCTGCCGATCATCGTTTTCAGCCTGGACGAGCCGGGCGGCTTCAAGGGCATTCTGGCGGGCGAAGGCACCTATACAACGGTCCATGGCTGACGGTAGACTGGGGCACGGGTTTTAGGCGGCCGGGCAACGACGCGGCCAAAGGGGGCGGAACATGTCTGACGATTTCATGCTGGATACCGACGATCTGGAACGGCGTATGGACGGGGCCATCGCCTCGCTCAGGACCGAGTTTTCGTCGCTGCGCACGGGCCGGGCCAGTGCCTCGATGCTGGAGCCGGTGATGGTCGATGCCTATGGCGCGATGACCCCGATCAACCAGGTGGGCACGGTCAACGTTCCCGAGCCGCGAATGGTCACGGTGAATGTCTGGGACAAGGGGCTGGTCGGCAAGGTCGAGAAGGCCATTCGCGAGAGCGGGCTGGGCATCAATCCGCAGCTGAACGGCACGATCATCATGCTGCCGATCCCCGAGCTGAACGAGGAACGCCGCCGCGAGTTGACCAAGGTGGCTTCGAGCTATGCCGAGAATGCCCGGGTCGCGATCCGCAATGTGCGGCGCGATGGCATGGACCAGATCAAGAAGGCCAAGGCTGATGGCATGTCCGAGGACGACCAGAAATTCTGGGAAAGTGCCGTGCAGGAACTGACCGACACCTTTATCTCCAATGTGGACACGGCGCTGGAGACCAAGCAAGCGGAGATCATGCAGGTCTGATGCCGGACGCTGGCGACACTGCGCAGGATACGGGCGAGGTCGCGGGCGGGCCGCGCCATGTGGCGATCATCATGGACGGCAATGGCCGCTGGGCGCAAAAGCGCGGGCGGCCGCGGCTCTTTGGTCACCATGCGGGGGCCCGGCGGGTGCGCGAGATTGTCGAGACCTGTCCCGATCTGGGCGTGAAATACCTCACGGTCTTTGCCTTCTCCACCGAGAACTGGAAGCGCACGCAGACCGAGGTGGCGGGGCTGATGAAGCTCTTCCGGCGCTATATCACCAAGGAGGCGCGCGACCTGCGCGACCGCGGCGTGCGGGTGCGGTTCATCGGCGACCGTGTGCGGCTGGACGCCAAGCTGATCGCGCTGATGGACGAGCTGGAGCAGATCACCGAACACAACGAGCGGGTGAACCTGACGATTGCCATCAATTACGGCAGCCGCGACGAGGTGGCGCGGGCCATGAAACGCATGGCGCAGGACGTGGCCGATAGCAGCCTCAAGCCCGATGACGTGGATGAAGAAACGCTTACAAGATACCTGGATACAAGGGTTCTTCCTGATCCTGATCTGGTGATCCGTACCAGTGGCGAGGCGCGCATCTCGAATTTCCTTCTGTGGCAGTCGGCCTATGCGGAATACGAGTTCATCGACACGCTGTGGCCCGACTTCACCTCGGAGATTTTCACCGATCTGGTGCGTGGATATGCCAGCCGGGACCGGCGTTTCGGCGCCGTGAAGGCATGAGCGAGGGCGCGGCCCGGTGGGGCGATCTTGCTCCGCGGGTCGTGACCGCGGTGATCCTGCTGACGGTGGCCGTGATCGAACTTTGGCTGGGAGGCTGGGCCCTTGTGGCGGGCGTGGCCCTTCTGGCGGCCCTCATGACATGGGAGCTGGCGCGGATGCTGGCACCGGACAAGGCCCGCGAGGCCCGGGGGCTGGCGATCCTGTCCTTTGTGGTGATCCTGGCGGCATGGCTGTTGCCCGCCATGGTGGCGCTGCCGCTGTTCGGGGCGGCGGCGCTGGTGGGCGCGGACCGGCTGGGCCAGCACAAGGGCCTGTACCTGCCGGCTGCCGCCGTGATTCTGGTCGGCAGCCACACGGTGAACCTCCTGCACGAACAGGCCGGGTCGAGCTGGCTCTTCTGGATCATCAGCGTGGTCATCGTCTCGGACGTCGCGGGGTATTTTGCCGGGCGTCTGCTGGGCGGGCCGAAATTCTGGCCGAAGGTCAGCCCAAAGAAAACGTGGTCCGGCACGATCGCGGGCTGGATCGGGGCCGGCGCCGTGGGCGCGGTTTTCGCCCTGTCTCTTATACACATCTGACGCTGCCGACGATCTACTCTGTGTAGATCTCGGTGGTCG
>FYBJ01000826.1_pt1 | contig 11509 bp, 7 predicted proteins | sample 1134611 | NCBI WGS metagenome assembly FYBJ01 (sample SAMEA104116008, study PRJEB20421) | marine metagenome | isolation source: marine | reverse complement strand
CATCGTGCAGTTGCACCCGGCTGGACAGGCCCAGCTGCGCGACGCGGGTTTCCAGCGCGCGCAGTTCGTCGGGGTTCATGCCATAGGCACGATCAAAGAGGTGAAACCCGCTGAAAACGCCCGAGAACAATTCGCGATACACCGATGTTGTGTCCTCGGTCAGGGGGGCGCCGTCCAGCAGGATCTCGCCCTGCTCGGGGTGGCGCAAACCGGTGATCAGCGACAGGAGCGTGGTCTTGCCCGACCCGTTGCCGCCGCAGATGAACACGGTTTCGCCGGGGCGAAAGGACAGATCGATGGGACCAAGGTGAAACGCCTCGGCATCGGGTTTTTCCAGTTCGCGAACCGTCGCGGTGACGCCCTTGAGTTCGATACTGTCGAATCTTTGCTGCGGCGTGGCCGGGGTCTTGAGCGATTTCGATTGCGCGTTTTCCAGAGTCTCTTCGATTTTCTGGATCTTGTAATAGGCGTTTTCGGCCCGCGACAGGCGCGGCATCAGGTTGAACAGCAGTTCGATTGGCCCGGTCGTCAGGAACACGATGGTCAGGACCTGGAACATCACCGTCGTATCGCCGCCCTGAATCAACGGGATTGCGATGACCACGAAACACAGCAGCATGATGACCGCGCTTTGGCTGACGATGGCATTGCCCGCGAACAGCCGTTCGACCTTGCGCCGCACGGCCATGTGTTCGGCGATGGTGTCCAGCACTTCGGCCTCGAGCGCGGCACGGCGGGTGCCACGCTGACGCAATTCGCGCCAACCGGCAAGCATGTCCCCGACACGGTCGCAATACTGCGCGAAAAGCTGGGAAGAGCGCAGGTTGTGACGGCGGGCGGGCATATCAAGCACGAAATAGCTGATCATGCCCAGGACCACGGCGATGATCGCGGCCATGCCCGCGCTCCAGGATACGTAGAACAGGTAGGGCACGGCGATGGCCAGCACGATGACGGCCTCGACCGCTTCGATCACGTTGATGACCGAATTGGACAATTCGCCCACCTCGTTCGTCATCGCGGCATAAACCTGGCCATGCGGGCTGGACGACAGGAAATCGACATTGGCGCGCAGCAGGCGCCGCGCCATGCGGTTGCGCAGCGCGGCGACGATCCGTGTGGTCAGGATAAAGGCGCGCAGGCGTTTGTAATAGCCCGCCGCCAGCAAAGTTGCGGCCGACGCCAGCAAAAACAGCACCGACCATCCCATGCCCTGGTCCGCCGTGCGGGCGGTTTCGTTGATGGCAAATATCATGCCAGAGCGGCTGAAGCTGGCCAGCAGCGTGAGCACGACAATCGGGTCGCGGATCACGCCGCTTGTGACAAGCAGAAAGCGCAGCACGGTCACACGGCGCGCAATCATGGCCGAAAGGCCGCGTTCTTCGGGGTCGGGAATTTTCCTGAGGTCGATCTTCACGGCAGTCTCGGAGTGGTTCGGGGGCACGCTAGCGGCTTTGTCGCTCATGTGCCACCCGCCTTCATTGTCGGCCCGCCCACCTGCCAGCGATCGCCATAGTGGCGAATGGCACGGGTGTTGTTGCGGTCTTCGGGATCTCCGCCGCCATTGTTGATACGCGACAGGGCAGTCAGCCGGTAATGCGCGGCACGCGCCTTGGGCAGGCAGCTCAGGCCGCGATTGGGAATGACATCGATCGGTGCCAGGCAGAGCGCGCTGGAGCGCACATCGTCCACCAGAAACGCGGCGCGTGGGGTATCGGAAAAATCGGCAAGATCGGTCTGATCGAAGAACCGCGGGCGCACGGCATAGCCGAACACACCCAGGAACACATCCACGGTGCGTGCCCGGCGCAGCCGGTGGCCGCGCAGCGGCGCGGGCGGGCGTTGCAGCAGGTTGGACAGGACAGTGGTGGGCCGGTCGGTCAGATCGGCGGGCACGATCCAGCCAGCCATGGTCAGCGCCCTGTCCGGGGTTTCGGCGGCGGCGCGTTCGAAGGTTTCCAGGAAATCCGCCGGGTAGATCCGATCATCGTCCACGACCACGATCAGCTGGTCGGGATCGGCGGTCAGCACCGTGGGGATCAGCTTGGTCGCCGGGCCCCAATCCCTGCCCCGCCGGATTTCCACCGAGGCAAGGCCCGCCAGATGCGCGGGAATGTCATAGCCGGTTTCCTCGCGCAGGGAATGGTCCGGCACGTTCAGCACGATACGGGCCGGTGGGCGGGTCTGGGCCAGCAGCCCCTTGAGCACCGTATCGATATGGGCGATGCGGCTGGGGATCGTGGTGAGCGAAACGACGATGTCGGCCTTGTCAGCCGAGGCCCAGAACGACTCGAGCGTGGCCAGATCAACCCGGGACAGGCGCCATTCGCGGATCAGGTCCGGCAGGAACCGCTCGCCTTCGAACAGGTGGTGCAGCCAATAGGCGGCGGCAAGGGCCGCCAGCACCGCTGCGAAAAAAATCAACACGTTGTCGCCGTCCGCCATGATTTCGTGGCGCGTGGGCTTGGCAACTGGCCAATCGCGCCCGGCACCGGTTAAATGGGTCCATAGCAATTAACCGCTGGACCCCGCCAATGCAAAGGCCCAATGACGCTATTTTCGTGACCGGCGCCGATGCGGGGTTCGCGCGCTGCCTGTATCAGCAACTGCGCGGTGTCGCGCGCATCGGCTGGCACAGGGACGCGCGCTGGATTGTTTTCGACATGGGCATGACACCCGTGCAGGTGGCCGATCTGCAAGCCCGGTTCGGCTGGGCCGAATGGCGGCGCCTGCCGCTTGAGGATCTGCCACCGCATTATGTGCCGTCCAGTGGATCTTATGCGTTCAAGCCCTATATCCTGCGCGAGGTGATGGCCGAGGCAGGCGGCCCGGTGATCTGGAGCGACAGCGCCAACCTGCCGCGCGGAGCGCCTGACGCGATGCTGGACCATGTGCGCCGCCACGGGTTCTACATCCTGCGGGGGCAAGCCCCGTTGCAGGAGCGTTGTGACCCGTCCATCCTGGAACGGATCGGCACCCCGCGATGGACATGGGGGATGCGCGAATGCGTCGCCTGTTTCCTGGGGTTTGACGCGGGCAACCCGCAAATGCGTGCCCTGATCGACAGCTGGGCGGACTGGGCTACGCATGAGGACGTGCTGTGCCCGCCCAACAGCATACCCCGGCACATGAACGATCAGGCGGTGCTGAACGCGCTGCTGGCCGGGCCGGTCTGCAAGGGCGAGATCGTGCTGCCCGAACGCGACGTGGATATCAGCTCGGGCAATCCGGCGCGGTTCCTGTCCACGCGCAACAAGGTCAAACCCGGCCTGCCCCATTGGTGCGATCCGCTGGCGCGGCTTTACTGGCGCGTTTACAAGGTGGCGGATCAGGCCGCGCATCGGCGCGCGGCCCGCGCGCGCGCCCGTACGCCGGCGGCGGCAACGCGCATCACCGTACAGACGCGCGATGGCGGGCAGTATGAAGTACCGCAACCCACCGGGACACCATGGTCGCATCCGGTTCTGGCACCCGGCCATGTCTTGCTGCGGGAAGGGGCCGGATCGGTCGCCGTTTCGTTGCCCGATGGTAATGCGCAGCCGGTGCCGCTGGCCGGTCTGGCGGCGGTTTTTCACCATGACGGCAGGATATGGGCGGTGACAGAGCCACAGGGACGGGGCGACGTTGCGCTTTGGCGGTGTGACGATTTTCCCGGAAAGTGGCGGCAATGGAAAACCGTGGTGAACAATGTTTCGTGCCGGGGCAGCAGCGTTTTCGGGCATGACGGGCGCTGGTGGCTGATCACGGCGATGGAAAGCCCGTTCAGCGACGGCAGCTATCGCTATCTTGCCCTGTTTCACACGGACGACCCGGTCAACGGCACCTGGCAAGCCCATCCGGTGAACGCGGACGGGCCGGGCATCACCGCGCGGGACGGTGTTGGCGAGACCGTGGGGGCGGTGTTTCAATGGCAAGGCCGGTTGCTGCGCTGTGCGCGTGCACCGGGCGGCGGGATCACGCCATACGCCATGACGCTGACCCCGGACCGGTTCACGCAAAGCACCCTGCCCCCGCCGCCCCGCCTTGAGGCCGCGTGCGGCGCCGGGGCCATCCGCGTGGTCGTCAGCGACGAACTGGTGGTCTGGGAACACGCCATCTAGCGGCGTCGTTTCCTGCATCGCCAGTTCGGTTTCCGGTCAGTGGCGGCATGGACACGCGGCCTAGACTGGCATCAACTCAACATCTGGAGAGAGCCTATGGCCCTGGATTCCCGCCGCCGCGCCGGGGGGCGCGCCGCCCGTCGTGCTGTGCGTACCGCCCATGATTTTTCGATGCTGCCCGGCCTGGAAAACACCCTGCCCCATTGCGAGATCATGTCCGGCGCGCAGGTAGAACGCATCGACGCGGCCTCGATGGATATTCTTGAAAACGTGGGCGTGGTGTTCCGCGACGATATCGCGCTGGACGACTGGCGCCGCGCCGGGGCCAGGGTGATCGGCGAGACCGTCTTTCCCGACCGGGGGCTGATCCGCGACCTGATCGCGACGATCCCGTCGGACTTCACCTATACGGCCCGCAACCCGGCCCGCAACCTGCGGCTGGGAGGGCGGCACGCGATGTTCATCCCGATGACCGGGGCGCCCTTTCTGCGCGACCTGGACGATGTGCGCCGCAACCCGACGCTGGACGATCTGGCGATGTTTCACAAGCTCAGCCACATGTTGCCGGCGCTGCATTCTTCGGCCCATCACATTGTCGAGCCTTACGATCATCCGATCAGCCAGCGGCATCTGCGGATCACCTATTCGTCGATGAAACATTCCGACAAGACCTTCATGGGCATGACCACCAGCCCGAAGAACGCCGAAGACGTGATTGCGATGTGCGCCATCCTGTTCGGAGAGGATTTCATCGATACGCACCCTGTCGTCACCGGCAATATCAATGGCAATTCGCCGCTTGTCTGGGACGAAACCATGCTGGGTGCCATGCGCGCGTTTTGCCGGCGCAACCAGCCGGTGCTGTGCTCGCCCTTTGTGCTGGGCGGGGCCAATACGCCGGCGTCTGTTGCGGCGTCGGTGGCACAGTTGAACGCCGAGGCGCTGAGCGCGCTGGCCTATAGCCAGCTGATCCGCAAGGGTGCCCCGGCGATCTATGGCCACTACCTGTCAACCGTCAGCATGAAGTCGGGCGCGCCGATGGCGGGGACGCCGGAAATCAGCCTGATGAATTTCATGATCGGCCAGATGGCGCGGCATTACGGGGTGCCCTGGCGCACGTCGAACACGTTGGGCGGGGCAAAGACGTTTGACGCACAGGCAGGATATGAAAGCGCCACGACGCTGAGCGCGGTGATGCACGCCGGAGCGAATTATATCTGGCATTCCGCCGGCTGGAACGAGGCCGGGATGCATTGTTCGACGGCCAAATTCATTGTGGATGCCGAGCAATGCGCAATGGCCTATCGCATGGCGCAGGGTGTGCAGTGGGACGATTTCGACACCGCGCTGGCGGCGGTACCGGATGTCGGGCCGGGCGGGCATTACCTGGGCCACCCGCACACGCAGGCAAATTTCCAGACGGCGTTTTTCATGCCCGGGATGTTCGACAACAACGCGATCGAACAATGGGTGGCCGAGGGCAGCAAGGAGATCACCGCGCGTGCCCTGACCCATGCGCGAAACCTGCTGGATGCCTATGAAGAGCCGCTGCTGGACCCGGCCAGGGACGAGGCGCTGCGGGACTATATCGCGCGGCGCGAACGCGAGATTCCGGCGGCGGATGCGTTGAACCAGGAATTCTGACCAGTGCTCAAGAGAGCTTGCGCGATGCCACGCTCCGGCGCAGAGTGACTGTGGAAACCCGCGCCCCTTGCAAAGATCTGCGCCCATGGATCGCCCCGAACGATTTGCCTTTCTTCTGGTTCCGGAATTCACGCATATCGCGTTTTCCTGCGCGATCGAACCACTGCGCATCGCCAATCTGATCACGGGGGAAACCCTGTATGAATGGGTGCTGGCCAGCGGGGATGGCGCCAGCGCCACCTGCTCGAACGGGATCGTGTCGCTGGTGGATTGCCGCTATCGCGATGTACCGCCCAGTGACCGGCTGTTTGTTCTGTCCGGCATCAATGTGCACAACCATTTCGATCCCGATCTGTTGGCCACGGTGCGGCGCGAACGCGCGCGGGGCGCGCGGATCGGGGCGTTGTGCTCGGCGGCGTTCATCCTGGCAAAGGCGGGGATGCTGGAAGGAATGCGCGCGGCGATCCACTGGGACTTCCACGACGGATTCATGGAGGACTTTCCCGGCGTCGATCTTGTCAGCAGCGTGTTCGTGGCCGATGAGCCGATCATCACCGCCTCGGGCGGGACCGCAACGGCGGATCTGATGCTGCACCTGATCGGGCAGACCCACGGCGACGACCTGGCCATCGCGGTGGCCGACCAGATGGTTTACAATGCCGTACGCGAGGGTACGGCGGAACAGCGCGTGTCGCTGCAATCGCGTTACGGGATGCGCAATCCGCATCTTGTCAAGGCAATCCAGATCATGAATGACAGTATCGAACGGCCCCGGTCCCCGGCGGTGATCGCCGCCGAGATCGGCATTTCCACCCGCCAGCTGGAGCGGCTGTTCGGAAGGCATCTGAATTGTTCACCCAAGAAATATCTGATGGATTTGCGCCTGCAACGGGCGCGCAACCTGCTGGTCCAGACCGATCAGAGCGTGACCGAGGTGGCGCTGGCTTGTGGTTTTGAAAGTCCGGGCCATTTTGCGCGCGTCTACCGCACGCGATTTGGCATCACCCCCACGGCGCAACAGGCCAGGCTGCGCTAGCATCAGCTATCGGCCGCCCCGGTATCGGCACGTTCCAGCGGGAACCACACGACAAAGCGCGTTCCCTCCCCCGGTATGCTGTCGGCGGTGATTGTCCCGGAATACAGCTCTACCAGCTTGCGGGTGATCGACAGGCCCAGGCCGGTGCCTTCGCCCTGTTTGGTGGTGTAGAATGGATCGAAAATGCGCTCCAGCACCTTGGGCGGCATACCGGTGCCGGTATCCTGAACACAGATGGCCACCCCGGTTGCGCCGTCTTCCGCCGCCGTGCGCACCGACAGCGTGAGCGCGCCGCCGTCGGGCATGGCGTGAATTGCGTTGACGATCAGGTTGATCAGCACCTGTTGCAGTTCGGTGCGGTTTATGGCGATGGCGGCGTCACAGTTCAGATCCAGCGCCAGATCGATCTCGGCCTTGTTCAGAAGGTGCTGCACAAGCGGGATCGTATCGGCCAGCACCTCGGACGGGCGGTGATGCTCCATGCTGTCGGCATATTCGTCGGGGCGGGTGAATTGCAGCAGCTTGTTGACGATCAGGAACACCGTGTGCACCTGTTCATCGATCAGGCGCAGTTCGGTGCGGACCGCTTCGGCCTTGTCGCCCAGTTCGGCGCGGATCACATCAAGATTGCCCTGGATCACCTGAATCGGGTTGTTGACCTCATGCGCGATACCGGCGGCGATCTCGCCCACGGCGGCAAGTTTTTCAGAGACAACCAGTTGCTTGGTCGTCGCCTCCAGCCGCTGGTTGGCCTCTTTCAGGTCGCGGGTGCGTTCGGCGACGCGGCGGTTCAGCTCGCGGTCACGCTCCTGTATCTGGTCCAGCAACTCGTCCATCTGCGCCGCCACGCGGCCAATCTCGTCGCCCGCGTTGTGCACCCCGGTGCGCGCGCCCAGATCGCCGCCTTCGACCCGGACAATGGTGCCCAGCATCCGTTCAAGCGGGTGGAATATCTGGCGCGCCCAGCGCAGAAAGATCGGCACCGAGATCGCCACGATCACGGCAAAGGCAATCGCGAATGTCAGGATCGTCGAGAACTTGGCATCGCGAAACGGCTGATCGAGAAAGCCGACATACAGCATCCCCACCCGGTTGCCGAAACTGTCCACGATCGGTTCATAGGCCGAAATGTACCAGTCGTTGACCACAAAGGCCCGGTCCAGCCAGACCTCGCCCCGCTCCAGCACCGTGTCGCGCACCACCGCCGACACCCGCGTGCCCAGGGCGCGTTCGTCGCGAAACAGGCGCACATTGGTAGACACGCGCACGTCTTCAAGGAACAGGGTCGCGGTGCCCTGGCTGCCCTCTGTCAGGCTGGCCGTGGGATAAACAAGATCGTTGATCGTGTCGATGAATTCCAGGTTGCGGTTGAGCAGCAGACCGCCCACCAGAACGCCGCCCGCCTGCACGGGCGTGGCGGTGTGCACGACCATGCCGCTGGTTTCCTCGGTGCGGTCGGTGGGGACGGCGGCCTCTGTCGGGACAAGGCGGATGCGGGCCCGGTTGGCCAGATCTTCGGAAATGGCCATCAGATCGTCACGCGCGAAAATGTCGATCTGCGCGCCTCCCTGCCCGGCCAGCGCATCGCGCACCACCGGCCACTTGACGATATCGCCCAGGCCCGCCATGCGAGGAGAGGACAGAACCCGGCCATCGGGTGCCATGTAGTTCAGGAAATCCAGCCCCAGAGCCGCGCGCCGTGCATCAAGCATATCAAGGATCTCGATGGGCGCACCGGTTTCCGTTCGCGCCACGAACTCGGCCGAATTGGCCACCGCGCGCACCTGAAGCTCGCTGTTCTCCAGGATCCGCGACAGGTATTGGTGGGCAATGGTCAACTCGCCATTGACCTTGGCGATCAGCAGGTTGTCAAAGCGCGACGACCAGTTGACCGCCGTGACCATGAAGAACAGCGGCATCACCACCAACGTGGGCAGCAGCGCGATGGACAACAGCCGGATGCGCACGGAATTGGTGCGCCTTGTGCGGGTCACGGTCTGGTCAGACATTCCACATGGCGCATTTGCGATCGATCGTCTTGCGCGACACGCCCAGCCGCCGCGCGGCCTCGGCGCGGTTGCCTTCGCAGGCATCCAGAACGGTAAGGATATGGCGGCGCTCGATCGCGGCCAGGCTGTCGGTGGCCTCGATTTCCTCGCCCGAATTGGACGACGTGAATTCAGCGGGCCATTCCCCCACGATCAGCGAGCGTTCGATCAGGTTGCGCAGTTCGCGCACATTGCCGGGCCAGTCATAGCGCGACATGTTCAGCAACACACCTTCGGTCAGCGTCAGCGGCGGCACCCCCAGCGAGCGCGAAATCTGCTGGATGAACATCAGCGCCAGTTCCCGGATATCGCCCGCGCGGTCGCGCAGCACCGGCATCGCGATATTGAGCACGTTGATGCGGTGATACAGGTCTTCGCGAAAGCGGCCATTGGCCACAGCCTCTTGCAGGTTGCCGTTGGTGGCAAAGATGAAGCGCAGGTCCAGCGGCACCTCTCGGGCCGATCCCACCGGGCGGACACGGTGGTTTTCGATAACCCGCAAAAGCGCGGCCTGCACCGGGGGCGGAAGCTCGATGATTTCATCCATGTAAAGCGTGCCGCCATTGGCATTCATGAACACCCCGTCCTGACGCAGGGTGCGCCCGGCAGGATCCTGCCGGATCTGGCCAAACAGCTCATGTTCGACGCGCTCCACCGAAATCGTGGCGCAGTTGATCGGCACGAACGGCTTTTCCGCGCGGTCCGACATGATATGCAGCGCGCGTGCGGCGACCTCCTTGCCGGTGCCGGTATCGCCGGTCAGCAGGATCGGCGTGGGCAGCGGCGCGGCGCGTTCCAGCGTGGCGCGGATGTTCTCGATCACCGCCGACTGACCCAGAAGCCGCGCGCGCACCTGGGTATTGCCCGAGGCCAGTTCATATTTCAGAAGATAGTTTTCGCGGCGCAGATTCACCTTGTCGACACAGCGCGCCACGGCATTCAGGATCTGGTTTGACCGGAACGGTTTCAGCACGAAATCCACGGCCCCGGCGCGCATGGCCTCGATCGCGGTGTCCATATCGGCAAAGGCGGTGATCAGGATCGTATCGGCGAAAAAGCCCAGCCTGCGCTGTTCGGTCAGCCATTCAAGCCCGGTGGTGCCGGGCATGACATTGTCCAGGATGACGATATCGAAATGGTTGGCATCCAGCAGGCGAGAGGCGATTTCGGTATTGGCGGCCGGTTCGATCCGGCCCACGAGCGGTTGCAGGATCTTGACGATGAAATTGCGGATGCCGGGTTCGTCGTCCACCACCAGCACCGATGCCGTTTTCAGGCCGATACCGAATTCCGACTGCCCCTTGGGCGAGGGCGCGAATTTGCGCTGGGCCTGCTGCATTCGGATCAGTCCAGCCGTACCGAAGCACCGGTTGTGGCATCGGCGGTGGAAAAGCCGACCGCGTTGAGGCCGTAATAGGCGCCAACCGCGATTACGACGATGGCGACGCAGGACAGGAGAAAGGCTTTCATTGTAGGTTTTCCTTGGTTTCGCTGAAGTGACTCAGATATTCGATCAGATCGGCGCGGTCCCCGGGGCGCGTGATGCGCTGCACCGGCATCTTGGTCCCGCGAATATACACGTCCGGCCCCTGATCAAAAAGGGCATCGATGGTCGCGGCGTTCCAGATGATCCTGGATTGTTGCAAGGTCTGGGAATAGCTATAATCCGGGACGCTGCCCGCCCTGCGGCCAAACAGGTTCGCAAGCGATGGCCCGGCGCGGCGCGCGCTGTCGCCGGTGAGCGTGTGACAGATCGCGCATCTTCGGTGGAACAGGTCTTCGCCATTGGCGGCGCTATGGGTGCCCGACGCCGGACTGCGGTCCTGAAGTTCCATTTTCGGCGCGTCGCGCGGATCGGCCAGAGGCCAGGAATAGAGGGTATCGTCCAGCCCGCCTGCGTGGATGTTTTCGCCATCCGCGGAAAAGGCCAGCGCCCAGATCGGGCCGCGCAGGGTGGCGCGGAAATCGGCGTGAACGGACCAGTCGGCGCTGTCCAGCAGCATGATGTAGCCTTCGCCATCACCAATGGCGAGGTAGCGGCCGTCGCGGCTGGAAGCCAGGGCCAGGATCGGGCGGCGGCCCAGCGTGACATCCCTGATCAGTTCGCCAGTCACCAGATCGACGATCTGCGCGCCCCCGTCCACCGCCCCGAAGACCAGCGTGCCGCGCGCCTCGTCCACCAGCAGCCGGTTCACACCGAACCCGTTGGACAGGACCAGACGAAGCGGCGCGCCGGTGATGGTATCCCAGCTGCGAATGCGCCCATCCGCCGACGCCGACAGAATCGACCTGCCGCCGTCCAGAAAGGCCACATCGTTTACATTGGCGCCAGTATCGATAAAGCGCGGTGCAGAGCCGTCCAACGGCCAGAGGCCGATGCGCCCGTCCCAGCTGGCACTGGCCACGGTACGGCCATCCGGCGAAACCCGCAGCGACAGAATCTTTCCCTTGTGGCGGCCCAGCCTTTCGCCCTGCCCCGTGGCCAGATCCCAGAGGATCACGGCAAAATCATCACCGGCGGACACGGCGCGCAGATTGTCCACGAACCGCACCGTGGTGACGGCGGCCTCATGGCCTTCGAACCAACGCGGCGCGCCGCCGGCCCACAGGCCCAGCGACGTGTCAAAGCTGGCCGTCAGGATGCGCTGGCCATCAGGTGATACCGCAATATCCCGGATCGG
>FYBJ01000728.1_pt1 | contig 11513 bp, 10 predicted proteins | sample 1134611 | NCBI WGS metagenome assembly FYBJ01 (sample SAMEA104116008, study PRJEB20421) | marine metagenome | isolation source: marine | reverse complement strand
CCCTTTCTTTTCGCCGGAAATATCCTGGGGTGAATTGGCGCCAAGCCAAGAGGGGCAAAGCCCCTCAATTCCCGCGCCAGCCGCGATACCAGTCGACGAATTGGCGCACGCCCTCGCGGACATCCGTCTGCGGCGCATAGCCGGTGAGGTGCCTGAGCAGGCTGGCATCGGCCCAGGTGGCGGGCACATCGCCGGGCTGCATCTCCATGTAGTTGCGTTTCGCCTCGATCCCCAGCTCGGCCTCCAGCGCATCGACGAAATCCAAGAGCCGCACCTTGTCCGAATTGCCGATATTCACGACCCGCCACGGGGCGACGGGGCTCAGGCTGTCGCCCTCTTCCACAATGCCATCCGCAGGCCGCACAGGCACCGCGTCGATCAGCAGGCGGATACCGCGCACCAGATCGGTGACATAGGTGAAATCGCGCCACATCTGCCCGTGATTGTAGATGTCGATGGTCCGGCCGCTCAGGATCCCTTCGGCAAACTTGATCGGAGCCATGTCGGGCCGCCCCCAGGGGCCGTAGACGGTGAAGAAACGGAACATGGTCGTGGGCAGATCATGCAGATGGGCGTAGGAATGGCCCATCGCCTCGGTCGCCTTCTTGGTGGCGGCATAGATGGTCAGCGGATGCTCGGCCTTGTCCGTTTCCGAAAACGGCATCTTTTCGTTGGCCCCGTAAACCGACGAGGTCGAGGCCATCAGCAGATGCCGCACCGCGTGGCGCCGCGCGGCCTCCATCACGTTGAACGTGCCGGTGATGTTGCTGTCCACGTAGGCCCGCGGGTTCTCGAGGCTGTAGCGCACCCCGGCCTGGGCCGCCAGATGCACGATCACCTCAGGTGCGAACCCGTCCACGGCGGCGTCGAAACCGGCCTGATCCTCCAGCATGGTTTCGCTGAACCGGTATCCGGGAAAGGCGCTCAGAATGTCATTGCGCGCGCGTTTCAGGCGCAGGTCGTAATACGCGGTCATCCCGTCGAGGCCCAGCACCTCGTGGCCCTCCTCGAGCATCAGCCGCGCCAGGTGAAACCCGATGAACCCGGCCGTGCCGGTGATGAAAATGCGCATTTGGCCGCCCTCGCCTCTTTTGAGGATGTCTTACCAAAAGGCGCGCCTGCGGCGCCAGTTGTAAAGCGTTTCGCGATAATCCTGTTGCGCAGTTTCTCGCGAAATGCGGCGAGACACTCGTAAGGTGCACGTGTTTGGCCTCAACTGAGCGCCCCGGTTTCAAGGTGAAACGCCCTGGTTTTCGTTCAGGTCACGAAGGCCTTGGGGGCGCGGCCCCCAAACCCCCGGGATATTTTTAGCCAGAAGAAAAGAGGGCGGTCACGTGTTCGCGGTTTCGATGCGCCACAGGAGCTGGTCAAAGCGGTCCTGGCCATAAAAGGGCTCGCCCCGAAACACCATCAGCGGCACGCCCCAGTGCCCGGCCGCGTACATGGCCTCGGCATTGCGCTCCAGGATCGTCTGCGCGCGCGGCCATGACATGTCGGCCAGCAGCGTTTCCAGGTCGAGCCCGATTGCATCCAGGGGGGCGGCCAGTGCCCCGTCGCGGTCCCACCCGGCAAGCGATCCGTCCCAGAGCCGCCGCAGGACGCGATCGAGAAAGGCGGGGCCACACCCGGCCTCGACCGCCCCCACAAAGACACGCTGCAGATATTTGTTGCGCGGCTGGTCCGGTTTGGCCGTCCACAGCCTGTTTTCGTCAAAGGCGATCGGCGACGGGTCGGGATGAACCAGCGGCAGCCCCAGGAATTCGGCTGTGCGTGCCGAATCGGCCGCAAAATACCGCGCCTCCATCTCGCTGCGCCCCGCATAGGCCCCGGGGAGACGCAACACCCCTCCCAGCACCGGCCTGATCCGGACCTCGATGCGGGCGCTCAGCTCCAGCAGGCGGTCGAACAGCAGGTAGCAATAGACGCTCTGGGTCGAGATACAGGCCTCCACATGGGCCTCCGCAGGACCACTCACTGCGCCGCCATGTCGGCGTCGACCGCCTCGCGCATCCAGCGTTGCAGCGCCTCGATGGAATGTTCGGAATTCACCCCGCATCCGGGATCGAGCACCAGCGGTCCGGGCCGGTAGCCGCGCGACCCGAGGCCGCGATAGACGCTCTCGACCAGGTGGATATCCTCTTCCACCGTCGTCTCGCGGTCCTGTTTCGCCAGCCCCCGGATCACCTCGCTTTCGGCCCCGCCTTGGGTGTACCAGCCACGCCAGACGGTACAGCGATCCACGCCATGCACCCGCCAGTGATAGGTGTTCAGAACATTGCCCGGATAGCACTGGAAACTGACCATCGGCCACAGGAACCACGAGCGGTACTCGTCCGCATGCGGCACGCTCAGATCGACCGGATAGGTCATCGCCTCCATGCTCTGGCACTCGGTCGTGTGGCGCAGGACATAGCCGCGCTCCAAGGGCTGGATATCATAGGTTTCGGGCTTGATCACGCCGGTGGCAAAGGTCGGATGATTGATCGGGCAGTGATAGCACTCCGAATAGTTCTCGACCGAGACCTTCCAGTTGCACCGCTCGGGGATTTCCACCCATTCCAGCGGTGCCAGCGCCTCGATATCCGGCACATAGGCGCGCAATTCCTCGCGCACACCGGGGAACCACTCGTCCATGGGCGCGGCCTCCGGGTCGAGATTGACGAAGAGAAAGCCGTTGAAATCCTCGCAGCGCACTTCCGTGAGGCAGATTTTCGACTTCTCGAAGCCGGGCACGGATTTGATGTTGGGCCCCGCGCGCAGCCCGCCGGTCAACTCATAGGTCCAGGCGTGATAGGGGCAGACCACAACGCGGGTGTTGCCGGACCCCTTGACCAGCTGATGCGCCCGGTGCTGGCAGACATTGTAGAAACAGCGCACCGCGCCATCCTGCCCGCGCACGCAAAACAGGTTCTCGCCCGCCACTTCGAAGGCGAAGTAATCGCCCGGATCGGCCACCTGGCTGGCATGACCGGCAAGCTGCCATGTGCGCGCCAGAAGCCCGCGCATCTCGATCTCGAAAATTGCCGGGTCCGTGTAATAGCGCGCCGCAAGCGACAGGACGGGCGTTTGGCTCATTGCGGGTCCTCCTCGTAGATGCCCAGCTGGTGACGGCGTTTGTGAAAGGTCTCGACCCGCGCCACGATCTCGTCGCTCGACACCGCGATGACAAAGCTCAGCAGCGTCTCCAGCAGCGCGATGGTCGACACCGAGGACGGAAAGAACTGCGGCGTGTCGGCGGCCACGACAAAGCCGTGATGCGCGTTCAGGATGATCGGGCTGGCCGGGCTGTCGGAAATGGCCACCACGGTGATGCCCTGCTCGCGTGCGACGCGCACCGCCTCGACCACTTCGACGCGGTAGGGCCGGCAGGTGATGGCGATCAGCACATCGCGCCCATCCGCCCAGGCCAGGTCATCCGTGGCCACCGAACCGGGCCGCGGGATGGCGTGAAACTGTTTCATCCCCGTCGAGGCGAGATAGGTGAAATTCTGCGCGTTCGAATTGTTGACGCCGACACCCAGCGTATAGACCGCGCGGCCGGCCCAGATCGCCTCGGCCGCCGCCTTCAGGCGCTCGGCCGAGATGCCGGCAAAACTCTCCTCGATATTGCGCAGCGCCGCCCCGACCAGATCGGCATAGAGCCCGCCCAGATCGCCGGTGCGGCGTATGTCCTGAAGCCAGCGCGCGCGGTCGGGAAAGCTGACCGCGCCGCGCCGGATCGCCTCGCGGAAGGGCGCGCGGAAATCGTCGTAGCCGTCAAAGCCGACCTGCCGGGCCATGCGCACGAAGGTGTTCGGCTTGACCCTGGCCGCCTCGGCGATCTCGCGCACCGACGACACGCCCACATCCCGCGGGTTCTCCAGCACATAACGCGCGGCCTTCTGCGCCTCGGGGGTCAGCGCATCCCACTCCTCGGTCAGGCGGTCCAGAACGGCGGATGATACGTTTGTGTCATTCATGATTGACGATGGTACATCTGTGCGCTTAGCCTGTCGAGGACTTTTGCGACTCGATCCGGCGGATTTTGCACCATGAACGACAAGACCTTTCCGACCCACGCCCGCGTGGTCATCATCGGCGGCGGCGTGATGGGGGTGGGGCTGGCCTATCACCTGGCGCATGAGGGCTGGGGGCCGGAGGTCGTGCTGCTCGAAAAGGCCGAGCTGACCAGCGGCTCGACCTGGCACGCGGCAGGACAGATCACCCATTCCACCTCGTCCTTCGGGCTGGGCAAATGCGTGGACTACAATATCGGGCTCTATTCCGGCGCGCTGGAGGCCGAGACGGGCCAGGCCGTGACATGGCATGGCTGCGGATCCTACCGGCTGGCCTATACCAGCGACGAGATGGACTGGCTGCGCCATACGCTCTCGGTGGGCCGCAGCCTTGGGTTCAACATCGAACTGGTGGGGGCCGACCACATCGCGCGGCATCACCCGTTCTACAATCTCGACGGCGTTCTGGGCGCGCTGCATACGCCGGATGACGGCCATGTGGACCCGTCCGGCGTCACCATGGCCATGGCCGCCGGCGCCCGCCGGAAGGGCGCCCGGATCATCCGCCATTGCCGGGCGACGAACATCACCCAGGCCGCGAATGGCGAATGGGTCGTGGAGACCGAAAAGGGTGCCATCACCTGCGAACATGTGGTCAATGCCGGCGGCACCTATGCCCGCCAGATGGGCGAATGGTCGGGGCTGCAACTGCCGATGACCTCGATGACCCACCACTATTTCGTCACCGAACCCGTGCCGGAGTTTCAGCAGCTTGAGCGCGAGTTGCCGGTCATTCGCGATGACAAACTGGTGTCGGGCTATATCCGCATGGAGCAGAAACGCGGGCTGATCGGCATCTACGAGAAAGAGAATGCCAACTCGGTCTGGCACGATCATTGCCCCTGGGACCATGAGAACTGGCTCTTTGATGCTGACTATGACCGCGTCATGCCGTGGCTGGAAAACGCGCTGGAGCGGATGCCGGTCCTTGCCGATCTGGGCATCACCCGCGAGGTGCATGGCGCGATCTCGCATCCCCCCGACGGCAACCCGCTCATTGGCCCGGCACCGGGGGTGCGCAACTACTGGTGCTGCTGCGGAACACAGATCGGCATCGGCTGGGGGCCGGGGCTGACGCGCGAACTGGCGCGCTGGATGGTGCATGGGGCCGCCGACATCTCGATGCGCGACTACGATCCGCGGCGGTTCGGCGGCTATGCCACGAAGGACTGGCAGGTGACCAAGGCGCATGAGGATTACAAGCTGCGCCACGAAATCCCGTTCCCGCATTTCAACCGCCTCGCCGGCCGCCCGATCAAACCCTCCCCACTCTTTGAACGCCTGAAGGAAAAAGGCGCGGTCCACGAGGAGGTCTATGGCCACGAGAGGCCCCGCTGGTTCGCCCGCGACGGGCTGGAGGCGCGCGACCATTACGGGTTCGGCCGCACGCCGGTGCATGACATGGTGGCCCATGAATGCCGCGCGGTGCGCAAGGCGGTGGGGATCATGGACATTTCGGCCTTCACCAAGGTCGAGGTCGCAGGCCCGGATGCCGGGGCGCTGCTCGACCGGCTGGTCGCCAACCGCCTGCCGCAGAAGGCGGGCGGGATTGCCCTGACGCATATGCTCAACCGCCGCGGGCGGATCGAGCTTGAGACCACGGTGGTCAATCTCGGCCCTGACACGGATGGGGTCCGGGACGGGACGCGCTACTATCTCGTCTGCGCGGCCTTCTTCGAGCAGCGCCTGCTGGATCATCTGGAGCAGCACCGCAACGGCGAGGATGTCACCATCACCTGCCTCTCCGACGACTGGGCGGCGCTGGCGCTCAACGGGCCCAAGGCGCGGCACGTTCTGGCGCAGTGCACCGATGCGGACCTCTCGAATGCCGGGTTCCGCTGGCTCACCGCGCAACAGATCGAGGTCGCGGGCCACGGGCTGTGGGCGTTTCGCATCTCCTACGCGGGCGAGCTGGGCTGGGAGCTGCACATCCCCCGCACCCGCGCGCTGGCCGTCTATGACGCGCTCTGGGCGGCGGGCGAGGCGCACGGGATCACCGATTACGGCAGCTTTGCGATGAATGCGCTCCGGATGGAAAAGATGTTCAGGGGCGCGGGCGAGCTGACCAACGAGGTGACGCTGGCCGAAGCCGGCGTGCTGCGCTTTGCGCGCACCGACAAGGACTATCTGGGGCGCGACAGGACCCTGAACACCGACCTGCCCTGGGTCTGCGCCTATCTCGAGATCGAGCCGGACGGGGCGCATGACGGGCATGGCGGCGAGGCGGTGCTGCTGGACGGAAAGGTCGTCGGTTCGACAGCCTCTGTCGCCTACGGGCATTCCGTGGGCCGGATTCTGGCCTTTGCTTACGTCAGGCCGCACGCCAATGTGGCGGGGACGCAAATCGAGGTCGTGATCGCGGGCCGGCCGCGCCCGGGGCGCGTGCTGGACGCGCCGGTCCACGATCCCGAAAGCCTCCTGCCGCGCACGGACGCGGCGCATGAGCCCGCAGAATAGGAGCCGCTCCATGTCCGATCGCCCCGTCGATGCCTCCTACAGGGTCCGGTCCGTGGCCGAACAGCGGGCGGCCTATGACGACTGGGCGGCGCGCTATGAAGGCGACCTCTGCGCCATGGGCTACCGCATCCCGGCGGTGATGGCGGCGGTGTTCACCCGATACGTGGCCGCCGGGGCGGGCCCGATCCTTGACGCAGGCTGCGGCGGCGGCATCCAGGCCGAACCGCTGGCGGCGCTGGGCTATGGCCCGATCACCGGCATCGACCTGAGCGACGGGATGCTCGCCGTGGCCCGCGCCAAGGGCATCTATGCCGGGCTGAAACAGCAGACCCTTGGCGAGACGCTCGATTTCGCCGCGGACCGGTTTGCCGCCGTGCTCTCGTCCGGGACCATCACGCCGGGCCACGCGCCTGCGCACAGCTTTGACGAGCTGGTGCGCGTCGCCCGCCCCGGTGCCCGCATCGTCTTTTCGCTGCGCTCGGACGCCGCGCAGCTGCCCGAATACCCCGCCGCGCTCGCCCGGCTCGAAGCGGCAGGCGCCTGGCGTCCGGTCTTTGCGACCGCGCCCTTCGCCTCCATGCCCTATGGCGAGCCGGACATCCGTCACCAAATCCACTGCTACGAGGTCACGCAATGACAAATCTTCCCACCACGATGAAAGCCATGGTGCTGACCGGCCACGGCGGGCTGGACATGTACGAATGGCACGAGGACTGGCCCGTTCCCGTCCCGGGCCGCCACGAAGTGCTGATCAAGGTGGGCGCCTGCGGGATGAACAACACGGATGTGAACACCCGCTCGGGCTGGTACTCCAAGGCCGTGGACGAGGCCACCACCGGCGCGGCCTTTGCCGAGGTGAACGAGGACGATCCCACCTGGGGCGGCGCGGCGCTCACCTTTCCGCGCATCCAGGGGGCGGATGTGGTCGGCACCGTTGTGGCCGTGGGTCCGGACACCGACCCCAGCTTTATCGGCAAGCGGGTGATGGTGGATGGCTGGCTGCGCGACTGGACAGACCCGATGAACATGGACAAGACCGGCTATTACGGCTCGGAATGCGATGGCGGCTATGCCGAATACACCAAGGCCGACACCCGCGGCATCATGGTGGTGGACAGCCCGCTTTCGGATGCCGAGCTTGCCACCTTCCAGTGCAGCTACACCACCGCCGAGGGTATGCTGACGCGCGCCGATGTCGGGGCCGGGGATACCGTGCTAATCCCCGGCGCCTCCGGCGGGGTCGGCGGCGCGCTGATCCAGCTGGCCAGACGCCGCGGCGCGCGCACCATCGCCATGGCGTCGGAGGCCAAGCACGCGGATGTCGCCCGAATGGCCCCCGACATGATCCTGCCCCGCGCGCCCGGCAACCTGCGCGCGGCCCTGGGGGACGAGAAGATCACCGTGGTGGCGGATGTCGTGGGCGGCCCCTACTGGCCCGACCTGATCGACATTCTCGAACGTGGCGGGCGCTATACCTGCTCGGGGGCCATAGCCGGGCCCATGGTCGCGCTCGACCTGCGCACGTTCTATCTGCGCGATCTCACCTTCACCGGCTCCACGATCATCCCCACCCATGTCTTTCCGGACGTGGTCACCTATATCGAACGGGGCGAGGTCACGCCGATGCTTGCCGCGACCTATCCCCTGTCGGACCTGCGCGAGGCCCAGGCCGCCTTCATCGACAAGCGCCACACCGGCAATATCGTTGTGGTGCCGTGATGGACCCGCGCTGGAGCACTGTCCTGACCGAAGCCCGCGCCCTGCACGCGACCCTGCCCGCGCTGTCCGCGTTCTGCCCGTTCCCCAACGCACCCGGCCCGCAGGACATCAGCGCCAAACACGACCCCCTTGCCGGCGCCATGGCCGCCGCCCCCGGCGATACCACGCCCACCATGGCGCCCCTGCGCGACGCGCTGATCGCCGCCGCACCCCTGGGCCAATGGCGCGACACCTATCGCGACACGCCCATCGGGGCCGAGCTTCACGCCCATTTCGGCACTTACGAGGTCCTGGGCCGCGACGCGCCCTTTGCGGCGGACGCCATGCGCGGCTTCGTGATCTACCAGGCCCCCGGCTATCACTACCCGATGCATCACCACCCGGCCGAAGAGCTTTACCTGGTGCTCTCCGGCCAGGCCGAGTTCCACATCGACGGCCAAGGCTCGACCATCCTGCGCCCCGGCGACACCGCCTATCACGACAGCAATCAGCCGCACGCCCTGACCACCCATGACAGCCCGGTCATCGCCTATGTGCTCTGGCGCGGTGATCTGTCCACAAAACCCGTCTTCACCTACCCCGAGGCGCTGACATGAGTGGCCGCGCCGCCCTCGATGCGCTGCTCGGGGCGGCGCGGGACTGGCACGCCGCACTGCCCGAGCTGGCCGCATTCTGCGACTGGCCCGAGGATGTGCAGCCGGTCCGGCGGGCCCCCGTGCCCATTCCCGCCACCGACCTGATCCGGCGCGACCCCGGTGCGACCACTGCGCAAAGCAAACCGCTCTGCGACGCACTCATCGCCGCCGCGCCCCATGTCGAATGGCGCCTGACCTATACCGAAGACGACGTGGGGCCTGACTTCCTGCGCCAATACGGCTGGTTCGAACTGGCCGGGCCCGGGGGCCATTTTCTGAGCCACCAGACCCGCCTCACGGTTGGCTATTGGGGGCCCGGCCTCTTCTACCCCCGGCATCAGCATCGCGCCGAAGAGATCTATTCCGTCGTCGCGGGCCACGCGCTGTTTCATGCCGACGGCGACCCGGACGCCACCCTGCACCCGGGCGACACGCGCTTTCACGCCTCTGATCAACCTCACGCCATGACCACCACGACCTCGCCGGTGCTCACCTTCGTGATGTGGCGCGGCGCCGGGCTTGGCGATGCGCCGGGGATGACCAGATGAAGATCGCGCGCATCGACATATTCCGGACCGACCTGCCCGTGCGCGGCGGTCCCTACCGTCTGTCCGGCGGGCGCGAATACCACAGCTACGACGCCACGATCGTGCGGCTGACCACCGACACAGGGCACCAGGGCTGGGGCGAAAGCACCCCCTTCGGGTCCACCTACATCGCGGCCCACGCGGACGGCACCCGCGCCGCGCTGGGCCTCCTGGCCCCGGCCATCCTCGGCATGGACCCGCGCCGGCATGACCGCCTCTGGGACCGCATGGCCGAGACACTCAAAGGCCACCGCGACGCGCGCGCCGCCCTCGACATCGCCTGCTGGGACATCGCCGCACAGGCCGCACACCTGCCGCTTTGCGACATGACCGGCGGCCGCATCCCCGGCCCCGTGCCGTTGATTTCCTCCATCGGCGGCGATGAGCCCGAGGTGATGCGCGCCAAGGTCGCCGCCCACCGCGCGCAGGGGTTCAGAGGCCATTCCATCAAGATCGGTGCCGCCGAGGCCCAGGGCGGCCCCGCCCTCGATGCGATGCGCATCACTGCCTGCCTGGCCGACCGCGCCCCCGGCGAATGGTTCCAGGCCGATGCCAATGGCGGGCTCAGCTCCGAACACGCGCTGCGAATGCTGGCCCTGCTGCCCCCCGGCACCGACATCGTGCTCGAGGCACCGTGCGCCACATGGGCCGAAACCCGCTCCTTGCGCGCCCGCTGCACATTGCCCCTGATGCTCGACGAGCTGATCCGGTCCGAGGCCGACCTCATCCAGGCCATCCGCGAGGACCTGTGCGACGGCGTCGGCCTCAAGCTCGGCAAACAGGGCGGCATCACCCCCATGCTGCGTCAGCGCGCCATCGCGGCGGCGGCGGGCCTCGTCATGTCGGTCCAGGACACCGTGGGCAGCGAAATCAGCTTCGCCGCGATCCTGCATCTGGCACAGTCCACCCCGCGCCCGCTGCTGCGCTGCGCGCTCGACACCCGCGCCATGACCACCGCCAGTGTCGCCCGCTTCGACGCCCCGCTCACGGACGGCGGCGCGCAGGCCCCGGCCGCACCCGGCCTCGGCCTCACCCCCGATCCTGCCACCCTCGGCGACCCCGTCGCCAGTTTCGGACCGGTCTGATGCGGCGTCCTTCCAGACATATCCCGGGGGGTCGTCATCGGTGCGCCATCGGTTCGGGCGACAAGGGCGACGGGCAAGGCCCCCAGCCTGCGGCGGCGTCAAAGGCGGCGCGCCCCCTGCAATGGACCGCACCATGAAAATCACCCGCATCCGCCTCTACCGCACCGACCTGCCTTACGTGGGCGGCACCTATGCCTGGGGCGCCGGCAACACCATCGCGGTCGCCAAAGCCTCGGTCATCGTCATCGACACCGATGCCGGGCTCACCGGTTGCGGCGAATTCACGCCTTGCGGCGAAAACTACATGGTCGCCCATTCCGAAGGCGTGGCCGCGCTGGCCGGTCTCGTCGCACCCCACCTGCTGGGTCAGGACCCCCGCCAGGTCGGTTGTATCGAACGGCTGATGGATCACATCGTCCAGGGCCACGGCTATGCCAAATCGCCTTTCGACGCCGCCTGCTGGGACATCCTCGGGCAGACCACGGATCAGCCCGTCTGGATGCTCATGGGCGGCAAGCTCACCATTGGCGCGCCGATGTACCGCGTCGCCCCGCAGAAACCGCTGGCCGAAACCATCGCGGAACTCGACGCGCACCGCACCGCCGGCTACCGCCAGTTCCAGATCAAGGTCGGTGCCGACTGGAGCACCGACATAGGCCGCATCCGCGAAACCCTGCCCCTGCTGAGACCCGGTGAGAAGGCCATGGCCGACGCCAATCAGGGCTGGCGCGTGGACAACGCCATCCGCGTGGCGCGGGCGACGCGCGATCTCGACTTCATCCTCGAACAGCCCTGCAGGACCTACGAGGAATGCCAACAGGTCCGCCGGGTCGCCACCCAGCCCATGAAGCTCGACGAATGCGTCACCGGGCTTCATGCCGCCCAGCGCATCGTCGCCGACCAGGGCGCCGAGATCTGCTGCCTCAAGATTTCCAATCTCGGCGGCCTGTCCAAGGCGCGCCGCGTGCGCGACTA
>FYBJ01001464.1_pt1 | contig 11527 bp, 12 predicted proteins | sample 1134611 | NCBI WGS metagenome assembly FYBJ01 (sample SAMEA104116008, study PRJEB20421) | marine metagenome | isolation source: marine | reverse complement strand
GCGCCAGGAGGGTCGCGGCATCGGCCTGCTGAACAAGATCAAGGCCTATGCCTTGCAGGATTCCGGTGCAGATACCGTGGAGGCCAATGTCCAGCTCGGTTTCGAACCCGATGGCCGGGAGTACGCTATCTGCAAGCCCATGCTGGAGCATCTCAAGGTCAACAGGATTCGCCTGATGACGAATAACCCCCGCAAGGTCAATGCATTGCAGGATCTGGGATTTGAGGTTGGCGAGATAGTCTCCATTCGCACCGGTGCAAACCCCCATAACGAAAGCTATCTGGCAGTAAAGATCGACAAGCTAGGGCACATCAAGTAGCCATCACTCTTAATCCTGGTTTAGCCAGTTCCGTTCGATTCACCGTGGCAACCGACACCAAAAAAATTACCATCGACCTGATTCGTCACGGCGAACCGGAAGGGGGCCACATCGTGCGTGGTCGGGTAAATCCGGTGTTAACGCCGCTGGGCTGGGAGCAGATGCGCCTGGCTGCCGGATTGAATGACGACTATTCCCCGTCATCAGCTACCCCGGGATTCTCCCGCATCGTGACTTCTCCGCTGTCACGCTGCCGCGACTTCGCCCAGCGCCTGGGCGTCCAGGCAGGACTCGAGGTCTCGGTAAACGAGCTGTGGCAAGAGATCGATTATGGCGACTGGGATGGTATGCCGGCCGAGGAGTGGCGCAAGGTCGCGGCGGACCAGTTTCGCGCCTTCCGGGAAGATATCACCGCCCTGGCCCCGCCCAACGGCGAGACCTTCCTGGATTTTCGGGATCGGGTGCTATCGGCATGGGATGCCATACTGGAATATGATGACGGTGAACATGTCCTGCTCGTCACCCATGGTGGTGTGCTGCGCGTCATTTTGCCCATGGTGCTGGGCATGCCCATGAACCGAAGTTTCCCGCTCTATATTCCTTTTGCCTGTTTTAGCAGGGTGAGTATCGACATCCGCGACGGCAGGGTGCAGCCGGCGTTGATATTTCACAATGGTGCGGAGTATTCCGGTAGCTGGATGGACCTGCCGAAGGAATCGAGCCCGGGCTAGTCTCTGCAGAGACTAGTAGTCCACGCCTTTCTGGACCTTAACCCCCTGGTCAAACGCGTGCTTCACGCTTTCCAGCTCGGCCACCGTATCGGCAATCTCAATCAGCTCCGGAGAGGCATTGCGGCCGGTAATGACCACATGCTGCATGGCGGGCCGGTTTTGCAGGCAGTGGATGACTTCCTGCTTGTCCAGGTAGCCGTAAGTGAGCATGTAGGTGAGTTCATCGAGGATGATCAGGTCCACACTGTCATCCTGCAGGAGTCGCTTCGCTTCAGCCCAGGTGGCCTCGGCGGCTGCAATATCCTTATCCCGGTCCTGGGTTTCCCAGGTAAACCCCGTGGCCATGACATGGAACTCAACCCGGGGATGATCTTTGAAGAGCAGGTGTTCCCCGGTTTCCCACACCCCCTTGATAAACTGAATAACGGCGCAGTTGAGGCCATGCCCCAGGCTTCTGGCCAGCATGCCAAAGGCAGAAGAACTCTTGCCCTTGCCATTGCCGGTGAGGACAACGATGAGTCCCTTGTCGACGGTCGCCTGTTGTATGCGACTATCGATGTGTTCCTTCTTTCGCTGCATCGCTTTCTTGTGCCGGACCTTGCGTTCTTCAGATGTAGCCATTGTTTCCTTCTTTCGTGTGTCTGCCTGCGAGCAGGGATCGCTCTGCTGCCGGTGTGTTCCGGCGTGGGAAGGCTGCAATCATTGACTGTCGCTATCGTTCTGTCAATTTGGGATTTTGACACTCTTCATGGCGTCTCTCTATAATCCCTCCTTGCTGTCAGGTGACTGTACTGTCTTGAAATTACGAAACCGGTTCGATGGTCGAGAGCCCCGATCGGGACAGTGCAGCATAAATGGGAACACAGGTGCACAATCCTGGGCTGCCCCCGCAACGGTAAAATCAAGAGTGACGGAAGGTTGTATTCTTACTCAGCGCTGCAGATAACGCGGCAAACAGATTAAGAACCAATCCCCCGCGCTTTTAATTAGCCCGACACCAGCCTGCCACAGATTCGACGAAGTAAGCGGAGGGCTTATGTGGGTCGGTCGGCACTGTTCGTGTTTCCTTGCTGGCTACACCTCCTTCCTCCCCGCTCCTTCATAAGTATTTTCTATTGGTCCTTTCGCCGCGCATCCCATGCATCGATGCCCGACGGATGCGCGAAGAGGCATTGATCTAGCATGCTGTTATTCGACAGCGATTATCGAGCCAGTCGACTCCAGGTCTTTCCATGGAACGATTGAATTCACGGACAGTGATCGGTGGCCTGCTGCTGGCCCTGCCGCTGTGCTTTCTCGTTTACCTGGCCATCGGCCCCAGACTGATTTCGCCGCTTGCGCTGTTCGCTGGCTCCGGGACGGAAGCGCTTGCCCGGGACGCGGTGATACTCAATGCGATTCGCTTGCCCAGGGCAGTCATGGCGGTGCTGGTGGGAGCGTCACTCGCCGTCTGCGGCGCAGTGATGCAGGGTCTGTTTCGCAATCCGCTTGCGGATCCTTCCCTGATTGGTGTCTCCAGCGGAGCATCGGCAGGGGCCAGCTTCATGATTGTGTTCGGTGCGTCCATCATGCAGGGCAACCAGTTGCTGGGGCTATCCGTGGTCAGCATCGGTGCCGTGGCCGGCGCCATCCTCGCCGTGTTCCTGGTGTATCGCCTGTCGACGGATCGCTACGGCACCTCGGTGATAACCATGTTGCTCTCTGGCGTGGCCATTGGTGCCGTGGCCAGTGCCCTGAATAATCTGTTCACCTATTTTGCCGACAGCGTCATGTTGCGCCGTATATCGGTATGGGAAATGGGTAACCTCGAAGGTGCCAGTTGGGAGAGGGTCGCCTTGATGGCGACGGTGGCGCTGGTCCTGTGCTGGCGCTTGCCGCGCTACCGCTCGGCCCTCAATGCATTCCTGTTGGGAGAATCCGAAGCCCGTTACCTGGGAATCGATGTGGAGTGGGTCAAGAAGGAGCTCATCTTCGTTACGGCCCTGGCTGTTGGGGTGAGTGTAGTGGTGGTCGGCAATATTGCCTTTGTGGGTCTCGTGGTACCTCACATGCTGCGCGGAGCCATGGGCCCGGATCACCGGGCACTGCTGCCCGGAGTGGCCCTGGCCGGGGCGACCCTGTTGCTGGTTGCCGATATGGCAGCCCGCACACTGATATCGCCGGCCGAGTTGCCTGCCGGCATCCTGACCGTATTGGTGGGGGCACCGGTGTTCTTCTATCTGCTGATCCGTAATCGTGCACTGAACAATCCGGAGAAGATGTGATGAGTACGATGAACACTCTGCATCTGGAAAGACTGCACGCGGCGATCAGCGCCGAGCTCGCACTGGATGAGATAACGTTGGAAGTGCCTGCTGGTACAACGACAGCCATTATCGGACCCAATGGTGCGGGCAAGACCAGCCTGTTGCGGGCAATCTGCTGTGAGCTGGCGCTGCAGTCCGGCGCGCTGCAATTTAACGGCAAGGCAATGCCCACATGGAGGCCCGCAGAGCGCGCGAAATTGATGGCGATCCTGCCCCAGCGCTCCAGCCTGGAATTTCCGTTTACCGTGGAGGAAGTGGTAAGCCTGGGTCGTATTCCCCACGATACGCCGCGGCAGCGCAATCGTCAGATCGTGATGGACGCTCTGGAGCTGGTGGATTGCGCCAGCCTGGCAAAACGCCTCTACGTTCACCTGTCCGGCGGCGAGAAGCAGCGGGTACAACTCGCGCGCGTGGCAGCGCAGATCTGGGAAGAGCAGGCACAGGACCGCTGCCTGATTCTCGATGAGCCCAGCGCCTCACTGGACCTGGCCCACCAGGCGATGATCGTTGGCATGATGGGTTTCTTCGCACGCCAGGGCGTGGCTATTCTCACGGTGCTTCATGATCTGAACCTGGCGAGTAAATGCGCAGACCAGATCGCGATATTGGACCGGGGGCGTCTGGTCGACGCCGGCGAGCCGAAGGCGGTACTCACGGAGCAGATGCTGTCCCGGGTCTTCGGCATCGATGCCCTGGTGTCGGTGAATGCGAAGGATGGTTCATGTCTCGTTGTCAGCTAATGCAATCGGAACGCAAGGGAATGAAGGGAATACGCGTGACAAGCCTGCGGCTGCTTGTGAGCCTGTTGGCACTGTACTGCCTGCCGCTGCATGGTCAGATCGAAGTGACCGACGATCTCGGGAATCGTGTCAGGCTGAGCGGGCCGGCTCAGAGAATCGTCAGTCTCTCGCCTCATATCACCGAGACGCTGTACGCCGTCGGGGCGGGGGACAGGATTGTGGGCACGGTCCAGTTCAGTAACTATCCCCAGGCGGCCTCGGCGATTCCGGTAATCGGTTCGTTCAGCGAGATCGCCTATGAATCATTACTGGGTCTCGATCCGGACCTGGTGATTGTCTGGGCCAGTGGCAATGGTGAGGAGATTATCGCCCGTATCCGTAGCCTCGGCTTGACGGTGTATCTCGATGAACCACGCCAGCTTGAAGACGTGGCCCGCTCAGTACGACGCTTCGGCGCACTCACAGGTGAGGAAGCCATTGCCGAGCGAACTGCCGAGGATTTCCTTGATCGTCTTGCTGCCCTGCGTTCGCGGGAAATAGCGGAAGAGCCACTGCGGGTTTTTTACGAGGTATGGAATGAACCACTGACGACACTCAATGGTGAACACCTGGTGTCCGACATCATTCGCCTGTGTGGGGGTGAAAACATCTTCGGCGATGCGATTCCACTGGCGCCGGTCATCAGCACCGAGTCGGTACTGGCAGCCGATCCGCAACTCATTGTGGTCAGCGGTATGGATGAAGAGCGGCCGGAGTGGCTCGAAGAGTGGAGACAGTGGCCGGGTCTCAGCGCCGCGGAATCCAATCAGCTGCGCTTCATACCCCCGGATCTACTGCAACGAAATGCGCCGCGTATTATTAAGGGTGCTGAATTATTGTGTGACTTTGTAGACGAGGCCCGGGCAGCGGCCAGGCTTAACTGACTTTTGACTGGATCTTGCAGGCGGCCAGTTTCTTCTGGATCGCCTGGACCACACCGCTGGCATCCAGGCCAACCGCCGCGAGCATGTCGGCAATCTTGCCGTGATCCAGGAAACGGTCAGGCAGGCCGAGGTTCAATACCGGGATGCTGTAGTTCTCGGTCAGCAGAAACTCATTGATCGCCGAACCGGCGCCACCCAACAGCGTGTTTTCTTCGATGCTCACCACCAGTTGGTGAGTAGTGGCGAGGTCACCAATCAACTCCTCGTCGAGGGGTTTGACGAATCGCATGTCGGCTACCGTGGCATCGATCTGTTCGGCCGCGTCCATCGCCGTCTGCACCATGCTGCCGAATGCCAGGATTGCCACGGTGCGACCCTTGCGACGCACCATACCCTTGCCGATTTCCGCTGCTGTCATGGCCGGGTCGATGGCCATACCCGGGCCCTTGCCCCGGGGATAGCGCACGGCTGCAGGTCCCTTATAGGCATAGCCGGTACTCAGCAGCTTGCAGGTTTCATCCTCGTTGCTGGGAGCCATGACAATCATGTTGGGAATACAACGCAGGAAACTCAGGTCGAAACTGCCGGCGTGAGTTGGCCCGTCCTCGCCAACGAGGCCGGCCCGGTCGATGGCAAACAAGACGTCAAGATTCTGCAGGGCAACATCATGGATGAGCTGGTCATAGGCGCGCTGCAGGAAAGTGGAATAGATCGCTACGACCGGTTTTACCGATTCGCAGGCCATGCCGGCGGCGAAGGTAACAGCATGCTGTTCGGCAATCGCCACATCGTGGAAGCGTTCCGGGAATCGCTCTGAAAATTCGCGCATGCCGGAGCCTTCGCCCATGGCGGGCGTTATGCCCACCACGGATTCATCTTGCTCGGCCATCTTGCAGAGCCACTGGCCGAATACCTGGGAGTAGGTGGGGGCAGGTTTAACATTTTCGGGCTTGCCGCCAGGCTTGGCCTTGGGGTCGATCTTGCTGAGGGCGTGCATGCCAAAGGGATCGTTCTCTGATTCCGAATAGCCCTTGCCCTTCTGGGTAACGATGTGTAGCAGCTTCGGCCCACGCAGTGTCTTGATGTTGCTTAGTATCTCCACCAGACGTTCGATGTCATGACCATCGATCAGCCCGATGTAGTTGAAGCCAATCTCTTCGAAAAGCGTGCCAGGTGACACCATGCCCTTCATGTACTCTTCTGCCCGGTGTGCTGCCTTGAGCACGGGCGGTATTTTGGACAGCACCTGCTTGCTGCCCTTGCGAATGAAGTTATAGGGCTTGCTGGCCCACATCCTGGCGAAGTAGCTGGACAGTCCCCCGACATTGTTGGAGATCGACATATTATTGTCGTTGAGGATGACCAGTATATTGTCATCGATGTGCCCGGCATGGTTCAGGGCTTCGAAGGCCATGCCAGCCGTCATCGCACCGTCGCCGATGACCGCAATATTGTGGCGATCCTTGTCCTGCATACGACCGGCCACCAGCATGCCGAGCACGGCGCTGATGGAAGTGCTGGAGTGACCAACCCCGAAGGTGTCAAATTCACTCTCGTTGCGATTGGGGAAGGCTGCCAGCCCGCCGCTCTGGCGCATGGTCAGCATGCGTTCCCGGCGACCGGTGAGAATCTTGTGGGGATAGGCCTGGTGACCCACATCCCAAACCAGCCTGTCATCGGGGGTGTTGAACACATAGTGCAGGGCGATGGTGAGTTCCACGACCCCGAGGCCCGCGCCGAAGTGGCCACCGGTCTGCCCGACGGAATACAGGAGGAACATGCGTAGCTCACGGGCCAGTTTATCCAGCTGGGATAAATCCAGTCTTTTAAGATCTTCCGGACAGTCGATCTGGTCCAGAAGCGGGGTTTCAGGCCGGGTGGCGGGTATTTCTTCGAGCATGGGAGTATTTCAACGCTAGCCCGCTGATAATTCAACTATTTACGGGCGTTTTCCGGAACAGGCCGGGTAAGTTAATGCAGTGGCTTGCAGAGGTCAATCAGTGGCTGCGGGCCGTGATATAGCTCGCCAGATCATGCAGGACTGCCGCTTCCCCCGCTACCGCCTGCAGCGCCTCGTGGGCCTGTTCTGTGAGCTCAGACGCCTTTTTCCGGGCCGCCTCCAGCCCCAGTATGGAGACATAGGTAGGTTTGTCATGAACCTGGTCGGAACCCTGGGGTTTGCCCAGTGCTTCAGTGTTTGCCACCACATCGAGAATGTCGTCCTGGACCTGGAAGGCCAGGCCAATATGCCTGCCGTATTGATCCAGGGCCGCGATGCTGGTGTCGTCGACTTCATCCTTGCACAAGGCGCCCAGGGTAAGACAAGCCCTGATCAGGGCACCGGTCTTGAGTCCGTGCAGTTTCGCAAGCTGGTGCTCCTCGAGTTTCTGGCCACTGGCGGTAAAGTCCAGGTCCTGGCCAGCCACCATGCCCTCGGCCCCAATGGCCCGGGAAAGTGCCTCGACCATGCGCAGGCGATTGCTCGCTGCGATGCCATTGTCCCGGCTCAGCAGTTCGAAGGCGAGGCTCTGCAGGGCGTCACCGGCGAGGATGGCCGTGGCTTCACCGAATGCCTTGTGCAGGCTGGCTTTACCGCGCCGCATGTCATCATTATCCATGCTGGGCAGGTCGTCGTGGGCGAGGGAATAGCAGTGCACCAGTTCCACCGCACAGGCTGCGTTATCGGCGCGTTCGAGATCGACACCGAGCGCCCGGCAGGTGCCATAGACGAGGACCGGCCGAATGCGTTTGCCTCCGTTGAGACAGGCGTATTGCAGCGCACGCACAAGATTGGGGGTAGTGTCTGCCGGGTTTATGCCCTCGAATATGGCCTGCAGCCGTGATTCGACACGACTCTGGCAGCGCTGCAGAAATTCCTGCAGCAGCGGAGTAGGCGCGGCAGACATGAGGCTAGTCTTCGAGTTCGTCGGATTCCAGGTCTTCTGTGTCACCGCTGAGGTTGAGCAGCACCTGGACTTTCTGCTCTGCCTGTTTCAGTGCGGTCTGGCATTCCCGGGTTAACTTGATGCCCTTCTCGAAGGCCTGCAGGGATTCTTCCAGGCTCAGGTCACCTTCCTCCATGGAACTTACCAGGGACTCCAGTTCTTCCAGTGCTTCTTCGAAGTTGAATCCTGACTTTTTTCTGGGGGACATAGAGCTTATCCGTCTAAAAGATTCGGGGCTGATGTGTTTTTGTCACATCCCGGCCATTGCAGGGAAATTATACGCGAAGCCCGCCGGAATTGTTGTCTGTAATGGCAATAAAGTTGTGCTGAAAGGCTTCACAAAAGCAAATTCGGACTAGACTTGAAGGTAGACATGACGGGGCCGGAGCAGGCCCCGGGTGCCGAATCGCGGGCAGATGCGTCCCTGGTTCGGTGGTTAATGGACTTGCTGAAAGGATTCAGAGCCAGATGGATTTAGCAACGCTGTTGGGACTGATCGGTGCCTGGGCACTGATAGTGGGAACCATCATGATGGGTGGATCTGCCTATATGTTCCTTAACGTCTCATCGATCATGATCGTGGTAGTGGGTTCGCTGCTGGTGGTGATGATGAAGTTTGGGATGTCCCAATTCTTCGGTGCGTTCAAGACGGCGGGCAAGGTATTCATCGACAAGATGGACAAGCCGGAAGACCTGATCACCGAAATCGTGGAGCTGGCAGATGCCGCGCGCAAGGGCGGCCTGCTGTCACTGGAAGGCAAGCAGGTGGACAATGCCTTCCTGCAGAATGGCATCCAGCTGCTGGTGGACGGCCACGACCCCGAAGTGGTCAAGACGCTTCTATCCAAGGACATGAAGCAGGCGGTCGATCGCCACGAGTGGGGCCAGAAGATCTGGCAGTCGATCGGTGATGTTGGCCCCGCCATGGGAATGATCGGCACCCTGGTCGGTCTGGTGGGCATGCTTGCGAGTATGGATGACCCACAGTCTATCGGGCCTTCCATGGCGGTGGCGCTGCTCACCACACTCTACGGCGCGATGCTGGCCAATATGCTGGCCTTGCCTATCTGCGACAAACTTAACCTGCGCAGTTCCCACGAGCAGAAGATCAAATCCCTGGTCATCGATGCACTATTGGCAATTCAGGCGGGCCAGAACCCGCGGGTCATCGATTCCATGTTGCGCACCTATCTGCCCGGCTCACAACGGGAAGCCGGGGTGGAAGCCTGATCCGCGGTAGTGGGGACTAGTTCATGGATGCAGATGAAGTCGAATGTCCGGATTGCCCGGCAGGTATTCCAGCCTGGGTAATGACCTTCGCCGACCTGATGTCGTTGCTGATGTGCTTCTTCGTGTTGCTATTGTCATTCTCGGAAATGGATGCACTGAAGTTCAAGCGACTGGCAGGTTCAATGGCGCAGGCATTCGGCGTGCAGAACCGGCTCAACGTGGATGACATTCCCAAGGGCACGAGCATCATCGCCCAGGAGTTCAGTCCGGGTATTCCCGAACCAACCCCGATCAACGAGATCTATCAGTCTACCCGGGAGATCACCGAGAACACCCTCGACTTCGAAGAGATGGAGCAGTTTGATGTGGAGCAGGGTACCGAAGGGCTTACCCAGGGTATCCAGTTACCTATCGTGCAACGACTGGAAGAACTGGTGGCCGAAACCGCCGCCGATGCGGAGTCGCTCTCGGAGGAGTTGCGTATCCAGATCGTCCGCGGTGAAGTGGAAGTGGAGACGGAAGGTCGCCGCATCGTGGTCCGCATCAAGGAGCGCGGTTCGTTCCAGCCCGGCAGTGCCGAAATGGCCGCGGACTACTACCCCGTGCTGCGCAGTGTCAGGGAAGTCATCGCCCGACGGGAAGGCACCGTCGAGGTAGAGGGCCACACCGATGACACCAGCATGCGCAGCAGCCGCTTCCGGTCTAACTGGGACCTGTCCGCGGCGCGGGCGGTCACGGTGGCCCAGGAACTGTTCATCGACAATGTGCTGGACCAGAGGCGTTTTGCTGTGGCGGGCTTTGCCCATGTGCGGCCGCTTGTGCCTAACGACTCGGCACAGAATCGTGATCGCAATCGGCGGGTAGAGATCATTATCCGGCAGGCGCCAGACCCTGATTTGCAGGAGCAGATAGAAGCCTTGCGCAATCTTGATCCTGCGCTGTATGAGAGCTTTGGCCTGGGAGAATCCCGCCAGCTCTATAACCGACCCTCGATAAACAGCTTCTAGCACAGACACGAGGCATTGAAAACAACATGAGCGAGAGAGCGCAAAACGTCGGCAGCAAAGAAGAACGCCGCTATTTCCGTATTGAGGACCTTGTTGGTGTCAGCTATAGGGTCCTGAGTGACGCGGAATATCACTCACGCAAAATAGCCAGCCAGTATGCGGAAATTCCTGCACTGGATGAGTTGTCAGAGATCGAACAGCAGTTGGAGCTGCTGTTTGAAAAAGTCAAAATCCGCTCGCCGGAAGTGGCAGAGATGGGCAAGCTGTTGAACCAGAAGTTGAAGATACTGGTCAACAACAGCGGCATCGCCGAAGGGCTCACCCATGCCGAAGATATTCCCGAACAGCTGGTTGTCATGAGCGCTGTGGGAATGGCATTTGGGGTCAACGAGGCCATCGAGGGTTATCAGTACCTGGAGATTCACCTGGTGCTGCAGTCCGGTCGACAGTACCTGAAGTTACTGGCGCACCTGGTTAGCTGTGATGAAGGATACGCTGGAGCAGACCAGGATGAGAGTGGTTTTACCCACACGGCGCGGGTTGAATTCGTCAATGTCAGCGAACGCATACAGGAATTCCTGATCCAGTACGTGGTCAAGCGCCAGAGCGCCCAGCTCAAGGCGCAGCGAAATCCCGGGCTGACACCCATAGACAAGATGAGCTGGTGATTTTGTCTTTCGGGAAATACCGCTGGATAGCGGCAGGAAGAGAGGCGCTGCACGGGAGCCAGAGCAGGCAACCCGCTCGAAATCAGGAAATAGTATCGACTACCGATGTTTCCAGTATCTGTCGCAGGAATTCGTCTTTCACAATCTCCTCGACGGCTTGCTGGCTGAGGGAGTCATCCAGCATCTTGTCCACGAGATCTTCGATGAAGGATTCTGAAAGCTGGCAAGGTACTGTGCCTGACGCATTCAATCCTTGCAGGCAGTGGTCGATTGCACTCACCAGTTGCAGATAAATCTTCTGCATGTTGGCTGGCAGGGTGTTGAGTTCCTCAAGTATTGCTATTTCAGCAAAGCACTCCGACATAAGTCTCCCTTGAAATCATTGTAAGAATTATTGAGGGGGAGGTGTTGCCGCCGATTGTAGCGCAGCTGGAATCGGGAAGATACGTGGCGCTCAGGGCGTCATGGTGAAGCGCTGAAGGTAAGGCAGTTAAAATAGGAAAAGATTGGCAAGACCTGCGCACAGCTAGCTGGGACTACTCACCGCGGCGGCGTAATTCTCGCTCGAAAAAGGATTTGAGTTCGCGCAGCTTCTTGTTGTCCTTGCTGTTGACGTTGCTGGCTATGCTGGACTCTATATTGGCGAGCATGGACTTCA
>FYBJ01000062.1_pt1 | contig 11537 bp, 2 predicted proteins | sample 1134611 | NCBI WGS metagenome assembly FYBJ01 (sample SAMEA104116008, study PRJEB20421) | marine metagenome | isolation source: marine | reverse complement strand
GAGTTTGCTGCAGCCTGTTAATCCTTTCGGTAACAGGCCTGGTGTTGTAATTCTCCAGCGCAGGTGTTCGCGTGGAGAAATACTTCACCTCAATTTTGTCTGGAAGTACTTTCCAGACTTCTGCTAGGTACCAGTCCTTGGAAGAAGGACTGTCCTTACAGATAATATACTCTCCTTCTCGGAGAGGATCATTATGTGCCAGAGCATCATAGATGCGTGGCTTTGGCTTGGGAGCATCCGCTGGGTCGCGGATGTCTTCTGTCTTGGGCATATCGCACGCTGGCACTATCATTGCCTCGTCGCGATAGAACGTGGTGGTAACCTCGTCCCCCTTATCATTCTTTTCCGTGTACGCGATCTCGTATGAACGAGATCGCTCTACTCCGGATTTATCTTTCACCTTCCCAACTATCGTAGCAGGACCTACGTAGTGGTGCAGATGTTTAGCCATCCTGCCCTTAGCCTCTACCTGGGCTTGAGTAGGTGGCTTATAGAAATATACCTTCGAATTTGAAGGGATACCATTTGGGTTAATCGGCTTTCCAGCCTGATTAAGTCTGTTGGATGACATCTTGCGATGCCATTCCGAATTTTGTTGGGCTATGTCTGCCATTCTAGTGGCTAGCTCCAGAACCTTGTGCGGTACGGTGGCGTCCCACTTGGTAGTGATGCCTTCCATACCTTCCATGCCCTCCTCAGTACTATATTGTAGCCTGGGAGACATGCGGGCGTCGGATATGGTACGAGCCCTAAGGCCGTGCCCACATTCGAACGGGGTACACTCTATTACTGAGTTGTATGTCGTGTTGTGTGCAAACGCGATCGCTTGCAAGTTTAAGTTGATGTTACGATAATCTTCTGCTGAAAATTTTCGTAACATCGAGTTGAGTGTTTGCATAAAGCGCTCAACAATAGCATTCGCTCGGGGATTATATCCTCCCGTGGAGACATGCTGTATTCCTAGATAGTTGTTGAGCTTTTCAACAACACCTTTGATAAATTCACTTGCGGCATCACTGCGCAGGTACAAGGGTACACCTTTCTGAAATATCAATCCAGAAAGGAGACACTTGGCCACTTGCTCTTGCGAGCGTGTGGGGGTGAACCAGAGGATTACCTCTCTGGAGCAGAGGTCTATGGCCACTAGAATGTTTCCTTTCTTGTGACCGTAGAAATCAATGCCGTATGACTGTCTAGGCAAATGCAAAGTTTGCTTAGGAGTGTACGGTATGCTTAAGTGCTTTCTACGTATGCGAGCGAGTTGACATTGTCGACAGGCTTTGCAAACTTCTGTGATTAATATTTTCATATTAGGCCACCAGAAGCGCGTAGATAGGTCTCGCCAGACGCGTTCTGCATTAACGTGCAGAAGCGTTTGGTGAGTCATGTTTATTAGTCTTATTCTCTGTTCCTTCGGAACAGGAATAAGAACATTTCCTTTCGTATCCGTATAGGCTTTAAGACCTTGCGGATACTCTTTGGGAAGCTCCGTCTCAGTGAGCTTATCAGATATTGCTGGTGTTGGTTGTTGACCAACCCACTGGTCGTAGGAATCAGCTGGGTCAGCTTTTCCAAAGACCGTTAACCGCTTTGCAGCGGAGCGATTCGGCAGGCGATTCGCTGTATTGTCATTTGGACGAGAAGGAGACGGGTTGTGATCCTGCTCCTGATCTCGTCGTTGGGGTTCTAGCCTTCGTGCCATAGACCTGGTGTTGACTAAGCAGTAGTCTGCTTTTTCAATCCTGGGTCTTTTGGGCGACGATTGAGGCAAAGTCTTGGGATTTTGCCGAGCGTCGTGAGCTCGCTTGGCAGAGGTACGTGTGGCAGTCTTGTCCGAGCGGACAGACTGCAATTGACACGGTTTATCATTTTTCATGAGCCTGTCTAACTCATGTAACGCCTTGCCTAGATGCTTCCAGGGCTTGCCCTCAAGCATTAGGTGATTATCAAGATGTATATCTTGATCTTCGTTATACAAGATCAGGTTTTTAGGCTGATCCCGATAACTGTCGTGGTTGATTATCCACGTGTGTCCCATAGCAGTTAACACTATCTTGGCTGTGCTTGATAGTGCTTTTGCTACTGCTTCATCTCTCTGACCATCGGCAGTACGAGGTATGTCGTTGATCAGAGATGTTGGAACTAGGAATGCAAATTGCTTTCCTTTCCTGAGGAGGTTAGCCACTCTGTGGGTCACCTTGTCAGCGTACGTTGCAGCTATGAGAAACTGGTAGTTACCCGGGTTCTCAGGCTTCAACGTGTTGATAACGTTTTTGGGTTCCCTCCAACGTTGGACAATCCGTGCGGCTGCGACTGTGTCGCGCTCAGCTGAAACCCGTATGTGTTCGGCTTTACGAACATCATCAGGTAATCTTGTTAGGAGCTCCTTAAACACAAGTGGTAGGAGCACCATTTCCATGTCACAGCCTTTACGCTTTATTCGCGAAAGTCCGTCTGACACGATCATGGTGATACCCTTACGATGAAGCGTTTGAACAACTGAGTTCAAATCCGCCGTCTCGTGGATACGCCATGTTGAGAGCTGTCCTTTGTTAGAGAGACTAGCTTCTTTAAGCGAGGGCAGGTGATCAGTATACACTGTCGTGCCGGCTTTAGGATCCTGCGTTTCTATCAGGTTCCTGAAGTGTTGTAACGCTAGCAGTCTCGCTAGGGTTTCACGATAGAAGCACGGTAGCTTCTTTTCATGTTCCGTATGGGCTTTGCTTATCCAAGCAATGACCCGTTTAGGGGATTTGTTGAGGAGACGGTAACGTCCCTCGTCATCACATTCTGGTGGAGGGATGTCGGCGTACTGGTACGCACAGGCACCCCACCCATCTTGGCTGCTGTCCACCTCTATGAAGAGACGCTTGGTAGACACTTTGTTCCAAAGGAACAACGGGCCATCAAGCATTCTCGACTTGAGACGGTGGAAAGCTAGATCATAATCGGTACCAGGAAGCCACGGCCTGGGAAAGACTGAAGGCTTCCCAGTGGTGCGATTAATTTTCCTGGTTAGACTGTGCAATGGTTCCGCCATAATGGCGTACCATTGGCAGTAATTGGCCATCTGCCCACAGCATCCTAGGAATGCCTTCACCTCAGTTACTGAGGTGGGTATTCCCATTTGCCTGATGGGTTCGAGATTTTCCTCCTTAATGGTGGTGATCTCTTCACTTATCTTGTAGTTGTGGAATTTAATCTCCTTAATTCCAAATTTTAATTTCTGAGCTTTAACTTGGATGCCAGCGGCATCCAAGCACTCAATTAGCACTTTGTACAAGTCGAATAGTTCTTCGATTGTATTAGCACCTGCTGCGATGTCATCAGCCATCAGAGCAAATCTGTGGCGATACTTCGCTGGGATATATTTATCCAAAGCTTCATGATAGGCAGATTGCTGGACGCTTGAGCTGGGTTGTGCACCCATCGTCAAGCGATCCCAAGCAAAGACACCTTCATGGGTTTGGAAAGCTAGGAGTTTCTTTGACTCTTCGTCAAGAGGAATACTCCAAAATGCTTGACTACCATCTAGCTGGAGGTAGTACTTGTAGTGATGAAGTTTTTTAATTTCATCGGTGGCAAGTGGCATTACACTTGCCACGGGCTTGATGCAACTGTTTATCAGTGCATTCATCGTGACCCTGTACCCAGTAGGAGGTGAATCCTTCGGGGTTCCAGGGTCTCGTTTCGGTACGATCACCAGACGCGACAGGCATCTGGGGTGATCGCATCTTGAGACTACCGGAGTCGTACGCACAAAGTGTTCTAGGATCTTTCGCGTAGCCGGTTTACCGTGATTGTAAGTGGCCCTAACCGTAGGCAGTGGCTTCGGTTTGGGTCCTTTAACATATTCGTCCCTTAGTTCAAATCGGTAAGGGCGATTCTTGAAGGCGGTTAGCACTCTAGGTGCCCCAGATTCGGTTGGAAACACCGAATCGTTGCCCACGTATCGTCTGGAAAAGATGAAGAAGAGGTGTCTAATGTCCTCACTTACATCTTTTCCTATGGTGCAAGCTCTCAAGTCAAACTTTGAGATCTTCTCACCATTAGGAGTGGTCATGATATCTGGATTAAACCCAGTATCAGGATCCCCTTGTTTTTCGAGAAGGGACTGCAGTTGTACCTCAGTCATGAGGCACACCGCGCCTTCTTCACTTGGTGATGAGTAATTCTCATCCCATTCTTGTTCGGTCTCTCCATGAGATTCCGGCGGCGTGTCCGGGAGCTCATGGGGAGACCACAAACTTCATTCTGGTCCTTCCTCAGTAGATGAGGTGAGGAGTAATTTTCCGAGCTGCGCACGCGCTGAGCGCTTGGCTTTCTTGCTCTTATTGCGAGCCTTGCCCATGAAGGCTCTTTGTATGCGCTTAGCCTTCTTAAAGACTTGCGATACAATGGATTCTTTTGGTACCCTTAATTCCGGGTGCCGCCACGGATCCACACCTTCCGGTGTGAAGTCGCGGAAGTGGTAGGGTTGCTTCGTTTTTCGTCGCAACGGTTGGATGCCTTTATCACGCGACGTCGTCGCATGATAATGTTCATCCACCTGAGCATCTAGTCTAGTGGACATGTCCATTAGAATCAGGTCAGGATTGTCATAGTCTACGTAGGCTAGGCTAGTACAGAGGATACCGTTATCATCGTAATATTCAATGATACCAGCATCCCTCTTCCAACTAGTGGGTTCCTTGCTAGCAGTTATCATTCGTACCGGGGGTATACCGTACTCGTAACAACTCTTTTTGCTATGTAGAAACTTTTCTCCTGCCAACATTCTTGTGTTGCAGTTGTCAAGTTTTATGTCAGCAATGACGGTTTTACCGTTTGCCAGTTTTATTTTCGCTGTGCACTCACAAATGAGGCTACGCCTGTTCGTGTCTGCCAATGACGCGTATGCTTGACTTTCCACTTCTATTCCGAAGTGAGAGTCCAGCGCGTATATGTTGGGATCATCCTCTGAGGAGATTCCCACTGTAAAGTACGAAGAGGTTTCACGCTCAACGTCTCCACATTCTAGAGGGTCTCCATTCTCCTCGCTAGAGGTAGTGGAGTGACCATCTATTGAATCAGCTTGGCGGGGTGTGAGCTCAGATGAGCCATGTATCCCCTCTGCATCTTCATGGTCCCAGTCTTGCGACTCGAACATGTCGATGTTGGTATCTTCGTTACCGAAGATATTGTCAGCTTCCTGATTATCCGTGAAGATATCAGAGGCTGGTTGCTGTTCGTCGTCATCATCCTCGTGCCCCCAATCAGTGGCAGCGAAGAACGACTCGACGTTCAGTGGTGCCATGATTGCCCGACCTGAGTCGACGTCAGCTTGATCCGTGCCGCGTGATGCGTCACGAATGGCTTGCGCGAGTGCAGGATCATCTTTAAGGGCAGTCATAACGTAGTTCACGTTGTCTTTCTGCTCCTGTGTGGGGTTGCAATAACCTTCACAGGATGGATTGAGACAATTGTGACATACGTTAGGCAAGTCATATCCAGATATGACTGTCTTGGCAAGATGCTGTAGATCTTGCGTGTAAAATGTTTGGCGCAGCCGTTGCTGTGCCGCAGGAGCCGTGGCAATTCTTGTGTGTACACTAGAGGTATTTGCCTTCCGACTGTTTAGTACCGGACACTGACCATATGGGTGAGTGCCGCCACATATTCTGCAAGGGTAACGAGAATTGTGAGAATTTCGTCCCTTGCCTTTTTGCTGTTTGTCATGTGTATTGCGAGACGATTTCTGCAATGCACCATGATTTGATAACGGCCTGTGCGCACGCGTAGAGTTACGTTGCGCAGAGGTGGCAGTATCAGCTGGTGTGAACACCTGCTTGTCTTTATTCCGACACGTAGCGTACGTGTGGTTGCGTGCAATATTGCGTTGAACGCAATATGGATTGGTACATTGCAGGTGAGGAGGCAGAGCTCCTCCTTGCAATAGTTTAGCATGTCGCGAGATGCGAGATGCGGAACGCTGTTTTGATTTGTCTACTCGCTTGTTGCGTGTAGATTTAGGCTGCGATCCAGTTTTGGATTTAGACTTACTGCCTGCTTGTTTGTGATCCGGTTGCTTGGTGGTGGTGTACACCAGAAGCTTGGGATCAAATTGTTTATTTTTGTAGTGTTCATAGTTGTACTTGAGCACACCAGCGTCGGGTTCAAACACAGGTTTAAACTCCTGTTGCGTGAGAGTGAGAAATTCCTCCATAATAGGAGTGTCGAATTCTCCGTCTCTAAAACGCGCAATTCTTTTCCACTTGTTAGTGGGAAAGTTATAAATATCTTTGAGGTTGAACAAAAGCGTAGTTTCGTTCAGCGTTAAGTTCCTGCCCCAGGACTTCTTCCAAAGTTTCTGCTCATCCGTTTTCGAGAGAGCAGTACCTTTGAGGTTGTTGAGTTCATGTACGAGTGGTTCGTACTGTCTCAACCATTGTAATGGAGTAACTTTGTTCTTACGATAAAGTTTTTCCAAATTAGTTTTGTAAAGACGTATTAAGTCTTCGTTATCGACGGAACACTTTTCTTTAAGATAATCATAAAGCGTGTCCGCCGTGAATATACGAGGGGATTCCCCTTCCGTCAGGTTTGCATTGCTGCGAACATGCGCGCTATGCAGGTTTCGCATGTGTTCTAAGGTTTCTTTATGACAAAGAACCGTAGACACATACATGATGGTGTGATTCAGCAATTCGCGGAATCGTACCAAACTACGCTTTACGTTTGCAACGTAAGTTTGCAGTTGGTTAAGCTTGTTAGGGTCGGTTGGCTCACCGACAATGTTAAGCTGACCTTTGCTGTAAATTAACACCTCTAAATCTTCATGATCTGAAGGTGCTAATGGATTGTCGGCAACTAAGGATTGAACAATACTGTTCATCTTTAGTTTTGCCGCATCATGAACCGTCATAGAGAGGGTTCCAATATGATCAGCGTCCCCTGAGTAGAGGCGCTTTTCATTTTTATCTAATAGATTTAGCTCGGCTAGCAAGCTAATTACATGTTGCGACGCTATGGGTAATAGCGCCTGCCACCATGTTTCGACTTTGCGCACAGCACCCTTGGTAGAGGGTCTGTGTAGCATAAGCCATGATCTTGCTTGGGCTTTGAACCGTAACGCGTCATCGCGTTCGGAACCAGCCGGAATCTTGTTACCATCCAACCTGACAAACTTGAGTACTAGCCTCAAGTCTGTCATGGTTGTTGTTGTGGCGAGCAACGAGTGCTCGGCCTTCGGATAGATATCCGAAGCTGTGATTGGTGAGATCGCGGCAAACACTGTGCTCTTGCGCGCGGCGTCTAACCAGTCAGTCATGCTGCGCTTGTTAGACATGTCAGGACAGTTTAGTAAAATATATAAACTATTATGAATTTAATATATATATATATATAAATAGGATTGTTTGCTGCAGCACTACCAAGCCAGGTGCCTAGAAGCGTTGCAACAGGATTTTGTAACGCGAGGAAGTCCCCCGCGGATCGCTCGGGACTTTACTGCGCCGGCTCGACCGCAACTTGGATCCCGGCGGTATCTTCCCTGCCGGCTGAGCCATCGTCGGTCTGAGCCTTGGTCATTTGGTGTTTTTGATGCGCGAGCCCTCTTTTCAGAGCGTTCAGCACCAAAACATACCCCCTCCCAACAAGGTAGTAAACCTGATGGGGAGTAAGCATTTGTCTCTCCTCAACTTCTTTCATCAGTTGGGTTACGACAGATACGGCGGTTGTGAGCAACCTAGGCTCAAACTCACCGTTATCATTGCATCCGATGCCCCAGTGAGCCATATGCTCCACTGCGGCTTGTTTAGCCCCCATGGTTTTTCCCGGCGGAAAGTCCAAGAGGGCAGATATGGGAAAGGTGGTGGAACTACACACTTCCATGATCGTTCCATCATTCCCAATCTCTTGAGGTTTCCACAGCACTGAATTGAACGAGTCAGACCAGTGTTGTGTTGCTTTTGCTGTTGGCGAGCAGCATTCAGCTAGTCGCGTCATGTGACTTGCCACATCATACGGGCAGTCTGGAAGGTATTTACTTGCCAGTAGCAAGTGGGCGAACATGACACACGGCATAAGGCCATAGTCAGTGCCTTGTTCAGTCCACTGCTTATGTGAGTAAACTTTTTGCAGTTCCTCCCTTATTGCGCTTGGCAAGCCCAACAAGGAAGAACGCAAGATCTTGTAATCATTGTAAGCAGTTCTTCGAACTTTGCCTACTTGTAGAGCTATCCTAGCCACATGTCTAGGTTTGCCCGTGTAATCCGGAAAGGCATCTCCAATTTTCATTGGGTTGACTTCCACTGTTATCTTGGGACCCGATGGAGGTTCTACGCCTTCATCGGTTTGCTTGATTATGATGGAATACTCGGTGTTTCTCCACGGAGGAAGATCACCGAGATCCTTATTGTCATCATTTTGTTGAGCACCGAAGTCAAAGTTGGCAACAGCACCAGTTGGAGGTGCGTTGTCAACACTGTCGGAGCTCGTCATGTATCTGAGGTTGAGGAGGGATTGTGGTCGAGGTACACTCGCTAGCAATCCCGCCGCGTCTTTAGGAGCCACAAATGTTTCAATGTTCTTGAACATATAATATGTGGCTTGTGGTGCGCTCATTGCAGCAATGTCGCAGGTGCCCGTCCGTGGTGAACAGACGTAGTAGTTGTACTTTTCACCTTCAACTCTGAACGGAGATTGAGAGGCTGAAGTAATCATTACGTCACGAATGACTTTCAGGATTGCTCTAAGCTCGCCTGACGCGGCTTGAGCATCTGAATCAAATGACGTCAGATCAGGAGCCTTTCTTATTACGAATGGTCCTGTTCTGTTAGGATTTGATCGTGTTGGAATCTTATTTTCATAAGCTCCAATATGCTTTGGCAGTGGGTGGATATTGTATCTATCCTTGCCTTTCACGGAAAGAACTCGTGAATTATCCACTACGTTCGTTGTCGGAGCACCCGGATTAGGGGTGTCCCTATTCGGTTGGTTTGGATTATTTCTAATCCCAACTTTCCCGGTTCTTTTTGCAACCGCAGCAAAGGTCTCCTTCTTCGGTACTCGAGTAGGAATAATGCTGGGTTTCTGTGTCACCATCTTCTTACGAGCAACGTCAGGAGACGTGCCCGCAGGAGTTTCTTTTCTTTTTCTGTTGTGACTATCCACAATAGATCTGGATAAGACTTCGGCAATCACCTTGTTCAGGTGAGTCGAGTCATCTTTGATGTCAAATGGAAGTTGAAGATGGCTGAGCATTTCAACTTCCGCTCTCATGTCAGGCAGGGACTTAGCCACCTGTTTGCTAAGCTGAGGTGTCAAACGGCTGAGGTTAGCTACATCAATAGCTTGCCTCTTCGGAACCGTTAGTCCCATGTTGTTAGCATCATAAGCGGTATCCAGGTCTGCCATCGCTGCGATGGAGCCCTCGTTACCTGTGGCTATATGCAACCCTAACGCATCTACGAGGTTAGGTTGCATTGCCATAATCGGACTCCGCTCTTGGGATGCTCTTAATCTCAGAGCAGCACCCAAGGCTACGGAAAGATGATTTGCCCGGTGTTCTTCCAACATCGGTAAGTCATCTGAAACATTTTTACACAAATCAACTTTGTTGTTTGTGTCACGTTGCAAAAGATCATCAAGTGCAGATCCCGCAAGGTGATTTTTGGTCAGCAGGACGTCCTGTCTGTAAAGTGTGTCTTGCACTTTACTGGCTAGGTACTCCTGTGTCTTTGTCGCGATGTCGGGTGAATGTCCTGGGAGATTTTCCCATACATTCTCCAACTCTCCGCGATTGTTTTTGACCGTGCGTAGATTCTTCCGTTGTCTCAGAAGTTCATACACTTGGTCTTGAGGGATGTCATCCAGGCACTGCCTTTGTATCAAAGGTAGTAGCTGGAATCTTTCCTGAAGTTGCGTGTAGGCAATCGTAAGATTTTGGATTGACCTAGTTTGCATATTCATCATTGCAGCGTAGTCCGAAGCCATTTGGCTTGAACGATGCTGCTGGCGAGCTATCTCAGCCACATTGTGATGCGAACTCTGTAGCATCTGCTCTAGTTCCGCAATCCTTAGTTGTAGTTTTGTGCAAACTGACGTTAAGGTTGCGTTTCTTACACGCGTAGATGCATGTGAGATCACGAGCTTACGTAAGATCACTCGCAGTTGATTGAGATTCTCGTGGTTGCATACCGTAAAGTCTGGTAGCTTGCACGGATCATAATCCTTGTCCTCGACCAGAGATAGTCTGGCCTTGGGCTTGGATTTCTTCCTTGTGCTCATACTAGGATGAGGCTTGAGGAGGAATCCCTCAGTGGTCATCTTCTGAAGAAGGGCCATGAGTTCCCCATTTTTCTCCACAATCTGTTCCTGTGTCTCATGCACATTTCCAGTTGTTGGAAGCCAGATTTCTTTGAACATGGATGTTGCCTGTTCAAAGACGTCTGTCTTAACATCTAGCGGTCCTGACTCGGATATCGCTTGAAGCCCCAAGATCACTTGCGCGACTTGTTGTGCTTCGTTTTGCGTGTGGGTGCCATTGATAACCCCCCCCGCAAGCCTTTCCAATGTCCTGCTCTGGTTGACCAGTTCAGTGAAGAGACTTGGGGGCACGCACACCATCCCGCCATTGGCGGATGATAAAACTGTGGCAGCGAATTTTGGAATATTGTATCTCTCCGTAGAAAGAAACTTATCAAATTCCTCATCGCTCATCTTGTTTGTGGGAGCCCCTCCTCTCAGGGCTGCCCAGGATGTGAAATCCAGAGACTGTCTGAGTTGTTCAGCTGTCACTGGATTATCAGATCCCAATTTTGCCATTCCGGTCAACAAGTCTGTATTGTTGTCCTTCATGTCATGATTCTTGTATGGAGCGATCTTGATGGCGTTTTGCACCAGATCTTCCTTTTCATTTGATGAACTGGAACCAGGCCAGTTCTGCGAGAGATGTTTCAAAGCCTCTTGCTTTGTTTTTGCATCTTTCACTTTTGTTTGCAGGACAGTATCTACTGCCTGTTGCAAAAGGTTGTTCACACGATGTAAGGGCAACATGTGAAATGTATGCGGATACACCGTGTTGTTTATTTTCGTGTCAGGTTGCAAAGTCGTATCGACCTGCAGAGCCTGATTTGCATCCTTCGTCTGAGGTGCAACCTTGGGGACAGTGACATCCACCACACCTTTGGGTGAAGGTGTGGGTTCAGTTTGTGCCCCAGCAACTGGCTGGTTGTCCACTTGCATATCCGTGTCCCCCATCTTCTTTGATCAACAAAGAAGACGGGGACGTGGAGATCTCCGAAGACAGTGCCAGGGGAGTTACCCCTTGGGTGTGTCTTGGCCAAGACTCGCCTTATCAGGGCGGTCGTCAGTGGTGGTGACGATCTTATTAATAAGATGTCAGTAGCTGTGCGGGTACAGGGGCGGTGAACACCTGTGCACTGCACGGAGAGGGGAGATAGGCAAGAAGAGAGAAAAGGCTGAAGTGGAGGAGGGAGGAAGAGAAGTGGTTCTCAGTCCTCCCTTCAATCCGAGCCGTGCTTTACTATTTATGG
>FYBJ01001275.1_pt1 | contig 11570 bp, 7 predicted proteins | sample 1134611 | NCBI WGS metagenome assembly FYBJ01 (sample SAMEA104116008, study PRJEB20421) | marine metagenome | isolation source: marine | reverse complement strand
AGGTGATGTGATGTTTCTAAGCTGTAGTTTTACAACGTATGAGGACTTGCTGGACTTCCTAAAGGATAATCCAGCTAGTCAATTCTCAGTTCAAATGCTATCAGATGAGGAGGGAGAGCTTTGGTTTTATTCTACACCTGACAGGGAGGCAGCACTAACTAAGTACTAATCCTCTTCGGGGGTCATCATGCAGTACATCTGAAGTTCGAGCTTTGTGTTCTCCAGTAGACCAACAATCTCTGGGACACTCATCTCTTGAAGGGCAGGGAACACCAACTCTCTGAGGTTATCAGCGAGGTTCTCTGCCCTTTCTTCAGACCGCTTAAAGTCAACAATATCTGTAATGTTTGTGATTGACATAGTATTACTCCAGTCCTGCTGCGTCTGCAATTTTCTTAGCACGAGTCTTCAAGGGCTGACGCACACCCTTCGGGTCTACAAAACTCGTGACCATCTCTTTACGGACAATAGAATCGTCTCCCGCCCGCATAGCCTTTAGCAAACTAGGCCACTTGTTCTCTTTAACAGAGCCTACATTGAATGCTATGTTCGTCAATACGTCCTGATATTTCTGGGGCATCTGGTCGAAGTCTTTAACATCCTTCCTAACAATATCCCTATGCTTCTCGATGTCCTCTCGGAACAGGGCAATAGCGTCCTCGTCGGAGATACCATCCTTGAACCTTCCTGATGAGACATCCTCGGCAGTTAGTTTGTGTCCATATCCGATGGTATCTGTGCCACCCTCTGGCGAATCGTGAGGAGACCACATCCCATCAGAGAAGCCGACACGTTGTGCATTCTCCACCTCAGCCAGAATAGCCTCGAATGAATTGAAAGGGGCAGGCTTTGCTTGTGGCACATCACCCACTCTCTTCATCTTCATCTGCTTGGCAGGGGCGGGAACATCTCCCACCCGTTTCATTGACAACTGAGCCATTACTGTATCTTACCTCCAACTACGGTGAATTGAGTGCCATCATCTAGCTCATAAACACCATCCTCTACACCTTCAAGTGGTGGAAGGCTTGCTCCTTCTTCAGCTAATTTCTTATCAAGCTGTTCTGATGTCAACACTGTACCACTTACTCGCTCTCGCTGTGTAGGCTCAAGAGGAGTAGCTTCAGGCAATTCCTCAGCAGTAGAAAGCTCAGACAAGTCAGCAAGGTCAGCAACACCAGCACGATTATACGCCAAGTAGGACGCATTGAGAGCATCCACCATCTCACGGGCTTGGGCTTCTTTGCCTGCCGCCGATCTGCCTGCCAGACCCGTCCTTGCTCCTTCCCCTGTAACCACAGCAAGTCCATCATCTCCGATAGAAACAGAGAGAGCTGTCGTACCTTTTACATAGTCAGCGACTCTCTTTTGCTGTGCTCGGAGAACTTCCCTAGCTCTCTTAGCAGCCTCTGCGTCGCCCTTAGTAGCAATCTTGTTGGCGTGTTGAGAGAACGCACGAATGCTCTCAGTGAACTCATCGTTGTCTGACAGGTTAACACTGCTTGCCTCAAACCCACTAATAGAGTCGTTAAAAGCAGTATTAGCTTCTGGTGACTCTTTTGGATCTACCTTCTTGACCATCCCGTTAGTCATGAATGTACCTAAAGCCGCAGATATAACACCGTCATCCATTTGCTGTTGGATAGAGTAGTCTGCGGTGAGGAGGTAGGTCAAAGCCTCTTGAGCACTTGCTCTCATCTGCTCGGCAGATACAGGGCTATCAGCTGGAATAAGAGCTTCTAGGTTAGTGGCAGGATCCATAATTGCTAATAACAAGTCTTGACCACCCTTGCCACCAACACCTCCCATAGACAGACTCAGTGCTGCCTGAGCACCAGCAGGAGCGTTGGCCTGTACCATAGCTTGTCGTATCTTCTGAGACTTCTCCATTCTTGCAAGGATGTCTGTGTTCGCCAAGTCTTCTTTGAATATATCTGAGGTGTAATACTGACGCTCGGATGCCAAGTCAGAACGAAGCCTGCTGATCTCGTCCTGATCCAGAGGCTCTCCGTTTGCCCTGCCCTGTGCTATCCGATCCTCCAGCTGTGCTTCCATAGCATTGAACTGGCCGATGACGCTGCTCATGTACATATCTCGGTCTGTATCTACCAAGCCACCCTTCTTGCTAACGCTAGACAACAAAGCTGTCAATGCACCACCGTTGATTGCTGTAGAGAGGTTGTGTACTTGTCCGTCCAAAGCGGATATTCGAGCAGAAGCATCATTCATCTTCTGAGCAACAAACACCTGATTGCCAACAAACTGAGCCTTCTCACGAGCACCCCATGCACCTACTCCGTATTGTGCATCAAGGGTCTGGTTCAGCTTTGCTTCAACAGGGGATTGCGTAGGGCCACCTGCTGCTACGTTGCTTCCGAACAGGGAGTTGATGTTGCTCTGAATGTTTAAGTGAGATACGTCAGCAAGAGCCTGCTTGTGCATAGCATTCCTACGCATGGAGTAGGCTGTCGGGTTGAGCAACCCAGTCTTCCTTGCTGCATCTAAACGATCCAACTCACCCTTCATAGAGTCAAGCTGTACCTGCTCTTCCGGGGAGACTACACCGTCCTCGTAGATAGAAGATGTTGCCTGAACAGCTGCCTGCTCGTCCAGAATAAGCTGAGATCGGCTATCTTGCAGATCAAGGAGACCCGTAGTTGCTGCACCAATAGCTACATTTGCTTGCTCTACACGGCGTTCCTCACGCTTAACACCCAGCCGCTGGCCTAGCTGTCCGAGAGAGCTGGCTAGTCCTTCAACGGCCCTTGCAGCTGATGAGTCCACAACACCGCTTTGAGCACTCATGTGTCGTGCGCTTGGCTCTGGTAAAAAATCAGACATTATCTATTTTCCTCTTCTAATAAAGTTCCAGACAACAAAGGCAGAGGCTCTCGGCCACCGTTCTTCAACTGGTCTAATGTAAACTTACGAGCTTGCAGAGTGAACGCACTGTCACCTACAAGAGTGCTCTTGTTAAAGTTCTTCTCAATCTCTCTGCGTACAAACGGATTGTGAACTGACAGCAATGCAGCCTTTTGCTTTCGATACAAGTCGAGGTTACCGCTACGGGTGTACTCAAGATATATCTTACGCAAGTCCTGTGTAGTCTTACGCTGGGAGTCTGCACTGTCGATGTTGTAATCGTATGCTCTCCACAAAGCACCCTCTCGGTCGTAAGGGAAACCAACAGCCTTAGCTACATCGCTTGCCCAGTTAGTCCCTAGCTCCTCTGGAGTCAGCAGGACGTTGCCTCGCTTGCTCCTCAAGCCTTCCCCAAGAACCTTGGCATAATATGCCTTACGTGCGTTATTCCACGTAGAGGTTGTTGAGGCAAGACCATCTAGGATGTCCAGAGTTTCGTAACCCAGAGTAGCCATGGACGGATGCGTAAACATGTTACGAGCTGCATCGAACAGGTTGATTATGGCATCCGCTCCGCGTACCAACGTGTTACCCGAAGCACCGAAGCCTACATCGAACACGCTTGCCTCAACTTCGTTGCCTGCCATGTAGTCTGCCAGAGCAGACGCTAGCTCAACAGCTACGTTGTCGTCCATACCTGCCAACAAGCTACTGCCCTCAGAGAAGTTGTTCTCCAGACCAGCCATTGAGAACAGGACACCTACAAGACCCTCCTCGATACCTTCTAACAGCAATGGGTTCTCCCGCTGCATTGCCACAGGATCAGTACCTGCTTCTTCTGCGAGATATGCAGAGATGCCTTCTGCGAAAGGAACACCGACTGTGCCGTATAAGATAACTTGTCCAGCCAACACCTTAGCAGACTCAGACCGAGTCCACTTAGCGTTCTTGCTGCCTAGTAGCCCCGGTACGATGTTCTCGCCAAACTTAGCAAACACCTGCATGAACTGTGTGGGAACACCAAAAACATTCTGCTGCCATGTTGCTGCGTTCTCTGCTTGCAAGTTCATGTGCAGACGTAATGTCTCCTCCGAGAGACTCTGAGGTGTGATGGCCTGACCAGCATCCTTCAGGTTGTTCTTAGCAATCTGTGCAGCCAAGATACGGGATACAGTTTCACCTTCCTCGTAGAACACACGACCCTTGGCAGCAGCTTTACGTAAGCTCTCGAATGTGCCTGTACCTAGACCAGCTACGTTTGCATCAAAGTCTGCCACTCGGTTGATTGCGTCCAGCATACCAGACTTCTTAATCATATCTACGTCTTGCACAAACTCCTCAACATCCATGCCAGACTTTTTAGCAATCTCCTTCCAGACTTCAGGGTTGTCGCTGTGAATAGCCATACGAAGGGCAGGCAGTTTAGCTACAGCCTTAACACCCTGTACTGGGTGCATAGACACAGCAATCGAGGCGTTCTGAGCCTGTACCCAAAGCTGACGAATGTTGAACCAGCCCAAGTGTGCGTTGAACGTCAAGCCCTTCATAGCCTTAACGGGATCACCGTGAAGATTGTTCAGAACCCAATCACCGCCCGGCTTGCCTCTCATCACTTCACCTAGGTGCATCATGGTGTTGCGGAAATGGCTTTCTTTGTCTGAAGGGATGCTCAGGACATTTTTGATGTAGGCTCGTGCATCCTCCATCATTGCCAAGTCTTCTGGCTCTAGGTCGATAGCACCGTCAATACCATCCTGCTTGCGGATGCCCTGACGACCCTGTAGCTTGGCGATGTCATTAACAGTGTTCATCCACTGCTCTACAACAGCCATGCGGTAGGTGTTAACAGGCATCACGTTGCTAACGCTCTGGATGTACCGTTGGGTTGCACCGGCAACAGACATACGCTCAGGACGTTCTAAGCCATCCGCAGTCTTAACCATCAGAGGTCGTGTCTTACGAGCACCTGTGTACAATCCACCAAATGACGCAGCATTCTCCTCCATGCGCTCTAGGTCAGTGAACTCCCGATCAGCCTTGACGATAGGGTTCTTATAGTCTGACGAGGGGTCATTACGCAGGTCATCAGCATACTTCTGTGCATCTGCTCTGGTCTCGAACGCAAGAATAGTCTCTTGTGTAGGACTGTCCCCATTCTTGACGAACGTGTACCCTGCCTTGTAGATACGAGGAACATACCCTGCCGAGTAGTTGAGAACCTGACTAGGCAGCTGCTTAGGTGCATCCTGCCTCACCATAGCCCACTCAGACATCACCTTGCCATTCTTGTTACGGATAGGCTGTGCCAGCTTGACAGGCACGTAGCCTTGATCAAGCATCTTGTCTCTCAAGAACTTGTTGTCGCTGAACTTAGCAACACCCTTGCCTTCGTTGTCTGGGATGTAGAAAGTCTTCTCACCCAGTTGAGCCTTAGCAGTGCTGATGTCGTCATAGGTGCGAACCATCGCATCCCTAGCAACACCATTGGCATCGGTATAGCGGATGTTCTTAAAGCCCTTGAATGACAGCTGGTCACGCATCAGTTCGTTACGGAACCTGTGTAGCTCATCGAAGAAAGCTCGCTTCTGGAAGTACACCATAACTTCTTCTTTGGAGTATTTCCTGCGAATGCCTTGCTCCCCGATACGAACATCTATCATACCGTCTAACAGCTCACGAGGTGTGAACACTGTACCAGCCTCGTCTCCTGCCTCAAGAAGAGCATCTACGTGGATACGACTCTCCTTCCCGAGAGCACCGTCAATCTCCCGATACTTCTTCATCAGGCTATTTGCCAGCTTAGCTGTCTGCTGACCTCCGTAGGTGACATCCTTGATGAACTGCCCCATCATGTCATTCCACACCACCTCTGGAGACAGAACGCCTCGGAGCGCTGAGGGGACATTGCTCTTGGCTAATTTAGGATCTGCCACCAGAGAGCCTGAGTCGCTCACTGTGAAGTCGTAGCTGTAGGTGTCATCTACCCCTGCGTCTGTGGTGTAACGTGCCGTGAAGCCCTTCTCAGAGCGTCCTGTGACCTCCAGAGAGTTGATGTTCTGACCGCTCTTCTCCATACGCTTGTGGAGACGTTCTAAAGCCCTGTCTTCTGCTAGCTTACGCTGTGATGCAGACAGTGCTCCAACAGACAGCTCTTGGCCTTCCTCTGCAATTGCTCGCAGGGGCAGGGTTACAGATGCTTTAACAGCCTCTGCAAACTCTTGGGTCAGGCCAAACTCTTCTGGAGCGTCCATAAACCGAGGGTTAGCAGCCAGCTCTACCGCATCCTCTTTGCGAGGAGATACGTTAGGGGCCTGCTTGGGCATAGGACGAGCAATCTTATCCAGCTCCTCCTTCATCATTGCGTCAAAGGCAGGCTTGAGCCGGGGTGGAATGATGCCTTGGCTTAGACGAGAGATGTCTGCGTAAGCCTCAGCAGATACAGTGTTGATAGCAATTCTCTCGTTAACCGTTGCCAGCTGGTCGTTCAGCTTGGCGATCTTCTCTGTCATCACAGACTTCTTAGCTGCACCTGATCGGACGTCCTTCTTGGTAATGGCTGCTCGCTGCTTCTCCAGCTTTGCTATATCGTACTCAAGGCTGCGTTTCTTCGCCGCCAGCTTCTTGGCTTCCCCACGAGGCAGCTTGTTGCCAGCCACAGGCAGAAGATCTTCTACAATGCGGTTGGTGATTGGCTTGAAGTTCTTCTGTACTTCCGCAGCAAGGTCGTCCATCTGACCTGTCAGGATTGGCTGGTCTTCCATACGGGCAGGGTTGGCTGTGCTAGCCAAGTCTGTACGGTTGGCATCTACAGCCTCTAACACTTCGTCAGTCTGGTCAGAGCCAGCTCTAGTTACAGTAGCTCCAGCCATCTCCATGTTGTCCAGATCAGCAAACTCAGAAGCACTGTTCCTGTTACGAGCAGATCGACTGCCTAATTTAATCAGGGAGGATACACCTCTCGCAACAAAGGCTACGTCTAGGAGAGCCAGAGAGTCGAATGCAGCAGTAAGTCCTACGTCGAACCCAATATCGTCCGAGTACATCATGTCCACAAAACCACGAACAGCTGATGGGTTGTTGTCGAACGCATCCACAATTACAGGAAGCAGCTCATCCATCACCACCATCTGTTCTTCAGGATCACGGGTCTGGAAGTCAGCCATAAGATCCATCAAGCCGGGGATGTCTGTGCCTAGCGAACCAGCAAGGTCGTTCATGTCCTTGATGTCATCAGGGGCGAACAGTTGAGCTACGAAGTTACCTGAGTTCTCTAAGAACCCATTCTCTTCAAAGACTTCATCAACCTTTCGGTTGACAGTGTAACGGCCAGCAAGCTGTCGTTGACGGAAAGACTCAATGCTCTCGTCAGCGTATTGATCGACAAACACCTGCTCCACTCCGTCATAGTCGTCAAGGAGGCTATCCCTAACGCCTGAGAAGTCAGATATGATGTTGTTGATTGTTGCTTGTACGGTGGGGTCTGGGTTTGCAGCATTCTGGGATACGTACTCTGTAAGGTCAGCAGACACAATAGCAGCGTATGCAGACTGCTCCTTCTGTTGGAGAGCCTGCACATCTATGCCACTTTCGATCTCGCCCATAGCCTCACGGAAAGAATCCTCCATACCGGCCCCTGTGTTAGCAGATCGCATCTGGGCTATGCGGAGGGCATCTTTCTTCTTCTTTCTGTCAGACAGGATGACTTCATCCATGCTGAACATTCCCTGCTTGCTAACAGGGGCAGGTTGTGCGTCAAAGATTGTAGACATCAATTATACCTTATTAGAGGGTAACTCGATTTGGGTTAGGAGACATACTTCCGACAGCTGGCTTTTCCTCTTTATCAAACAAACCTGCTCCATCGGCAGCCATTATCCCAGAGGAAGCTAGTTGTCCAACAGCGCCTATCATCCCTGCCCTCTGGCTTGCCCTACCAGCAGCCATGCTCTGTTGACCTATAGCACTGACAAAGCCCTGTTGTGTGTCGAGGAAGCTCAAGTTAGAGCCGAGTTCTGATTGGATGCCACCAGAAACACCAGCTGTACGGGAAGTTGTAGCAGTTCCCATAGCCTGTGACTGAGCTTGAACCTGTGCCTGTGAAACACGAGCAGCTCTTATCTGCTTGCGTCTCTCACGAGCAGTGGTGTAGTCCTGCCTTTTCTGGTCTATACGCTGTGCCTTTTCCTGCGCCTTGGCCGCCTTTCTTTGTTGTTTCATAGAAGCTACAGTGGACGCCGCTGATACAACGAATGCTGTTACTGCCATTATTAATCTCCAATATACTTTGTATAATTTCTTTCTGCGTAGTCGTAACCCATCCCCTTACACAGCGAGTCAAAAGGAAGAGCCGTTTTCATGTGGATAGCGATTACGTCTGCCCCTTTCTCTTTTAGCTTCTCTTCAGCAAACCGAAACATTTCTTGCCCGACACCTGACAGCCTGTAGTCTGGGTGTACATACAGTATATCATTTACAGCATATACTGTCTGAGAGTAGTGAATGCTGGGCGTAACCAGAGAAAGAAAATACCCTATGAGCTTTCCTTCGTCCCTCACTGTCACTGCATGGAAGATCCCTTCTTCCTCCAAAAGAAAATACTTAGAGTAGTCTGGGTCAAGAGGTATCTTGTCTTTGTACATGGCAATCTCTTCGTAGTGAAGACGAAGGATTGGCTTCATCTCTTCGAGACAGTCTTTTAGTTTCTCTTCTGCGTAAACAATCGTCATACAGTTGTTCCCCCGGTAATAGGCATTCCCCACCCTATGAGCTGGCAATCCTTAGCCGGTGCTGTTTCAAACTTAATACTCACTGCTCTGCCACGACCACGTAACTTAGTCTTCGATGTCACCACAGACTGTCCGTAGTCAAAGCTGTCGCCTGTGCCTGTAGGCAGGAAGTTCCTGTTGAGCCTGTAAGCCTCGAAAGGAGTACCCCACTTACCGTATGTCGAGCTGTCTGCAAAGTCCCAGCGAGCCGTTACAGTGCAGCTAGAGCCATTGATAGACTCCAATTCCCCATCTACTTCTTCAAACCCTGTCTCGCTTCTGTTGAAGTGAGTGGTTAAGTAGGGAACTTGCTTCCGTCTCTGAGTGTCACCGCCTAGCTCATAACCCGTAATCAGGAAGGCAGAGCTGTCAGTCTCACCCCAGTCGAGGTAGTCCACATCCCCGTAGAACGCAAAGGTAAATTGATAGTCATCACCAGCGCCTGTCGGGGAAAGCGTAAGATACTTAGTTACTGTGTTGCCTCGGCTTCTCTGAGGCACAGTGACAACCACTTGCTCTCCGTTAACAACAACAGGCTCACCATTTACTACGACATCCTGTACCTCATTAACAACCACAAAGCTCTCAGTCTCAAGGTATGCGGCAAGGAATCTCCCCTCGCTGCTATCTGCTATTGCTCTAGGGTAGAACGCCTGCAACACTGTGTCGAACACCAGCTCTTTGTTATATTTGTACGGGAAGGACACACCGTCATAGTCACTGCTGTCGTTGTACAACCAAGTGATCTTTCGGTTTACTGGGTCAAAGCGTCCCTTACAAAACTGCTTTCCAACATCAGGGATGTTGTTGAAGAACGTCTGTATCGTTGTCTCAGTGATGTTCTGTGCGTTCAGGTTACCTGAGATTTGATCTGGAGTAAGGACGTAAATACCACCATCGCTCCAGTAGAATACATTGTCCTCTGCCACAATAACACTGTCAGCACTAGCACAACCAATGTTTGTCACTTGGTTGATTGCAAAGTCTGTTGCACTGAATACACCGTCTGGGCCTTTGATCTCCCACACACCGTTAGTGGCAAACACAACTAAGGAAGACCGAGCCGTAACCAGCTTAACAATATCAGCAGCTTCTGCAATCTTAATAAAGCCACCGTCTGTCGCTACTAGAGTGTTGTCTTCCTCGTCCGTAGGATCAGCTTGCTGGTAGCACTTGGTGAACTGTCCGAAGTTCTGTATGCTCTGTGTGAAGAACAGGCAGCCTGTGTAGTCAGGGCTTTCCTCATGAGCTTCGTCGATGTTGCTTGAGATGCCTGAGTAGAAAATCCTATTAGCAAACGAAATAACTTTAGAGATGTTACCTAGTTCAGAGTCCAGATACCCTGTATCTTTTCCTGACATCTCCTGCCTTGAAGCACCTCGGTCAAAAGCATCTATAATAAACCTACCACGGGGGGCTGGGGTTGTTGATGCAGGGCCGAGGATGTTAACCCTTGCTGGGTCAAAGTTTGGATCTCCGTCTTGGTTAACACCTTCGCCTATGCTTCGTATGTCTGAATTAGCAGGGTAGCCTGATGTTTCAGCACTGTCCCACATAAGAGTGGTGGATGGTGCACCAAACCCGTACGTCCTTTTTAGGTACTCAATCTGCTCATACTGTCGTCTAGTTCCTCCCTCGTAGGTGCTGCTTGCGTATCTTCCGTATCTCCCGTTACCTACTTTAGCAACAGCCTTAAAGAAACCAAAGCTGGTGAATAAATCAGGATAAACTTCACCGAGTGTGTAGCTACCGTTGCCTCTTGCTTTTTCTCGGGTATAGCTCTTGCTGAGAGAGGAGCTGCTGCTGTCTGGCCAGCCTTGGTTCATCAGGTTGTATTCGTGCTCAGGAGTAAGGGCAGGTGGTCGCTCATCCACCTCTAGTCCATCAAACACGCCCCAGATGTCCCTAACCTTTATACGGATAGGGGACACACTGACAGGGGATGACCCATCTTCTGCTACTCCACTAAACTCCAAGTAGACAGGGTAGTCCATCTCTGCACTGGCGATGACAAGAACACCACCAACAGCTGCGTATGATAAGGGGAAGTTGCCAGATATGTCAATAGGGTTCTCGTCGTTCAGGTCAAGAGCCTGTACAACACCGCTGCTGTCTTTGTTCAGCATGGCTGTAGACTGTGTCTCTGCAAACAAGTCAGTGAACCATAGTCTGTTACCAATCTGGATAACACCGATAGATGTGTCAGGGTCGTTGCCTACGTTCTCCCACTTGTATGTGGTGATGGCGTAGTTCCGAATAGACGTAGCAGCCCTGCTGGTGTCAATATCCGTACCTGTTGCCTCGATAGCAATACCGAGTCTACGGGCAATACTTCCGTCCCTACTCAGCTCGAAATTGGACAGGTCTATCGCTGCGTTCTCTGGGAAGTTCAGAGGGGTCGTCTCTGTTATCAGACCCTTCACGAAGCTGTTCCTCTCGATGCTCGACTTTGCTTGTGCCATTCTTCTTCGCTCTCGGTTTCTTAGTGGTTAGATATGCGTCTATTGCTTTCTGGGCTTCTGCTGGGGATGTGAAGTACCCTGTTAGTGATACGGGTCTTTGGCCGCCCCCGTTGTACTTCACTTCAAACCCATATGGCCCGTAGTCTATTCGTAAGTCTTTGCTCATTTAACACCTCGTCGGCTGTAGTCTGGCATACGAATACCACCGTGTGCTCTCCAGCTCTTACGAGACATAGCATTACGCTGACGCATTGCTTGCTGTTCTGACTTGTTGTCTACGTATTGCTTCAGACGAACAAAACATGCTGACTTAGCCTCTGCCAACAGACGAGAGAATGCCTCTTCTGGTAGGTCAGGGGTAAAGCTGTCATCTACAGTCCAGCTTGGGTTACGCACAGCCATACACTGGCTCTTGCTGTTCTGTAGGTTAGCTTCTACAGCACTGTCGTATGAGTCGAATACAATGTATTCATCATCGAAG
>FYBJ01000072.1_pt1 | contig 11594 bp, 21 predicted proteins | sample 1134611 | NCBI WGS metagenome assembly FYBJ01 (sample SAMEA104116008, study PRJEB20421) | marine metagenome | isolation source: marine | reverse complement strand
GTTGTATTATGTTTGTAATTCCATTATAAGAAGTCACTGAATCTTCCAACTGTAATTGGTAATGACTTGATTTTGAATGCAATAGTGTGTATAAATGTTCTCATATAAGTATTATTTATAGGTGTATAGTTATTTATTAGTTTATTTTATAGTAATAGTACTGCACGAAATGTGACAGTATGTCATGACAAGTAGTAATTATAATACTACTTTGTCACGAAGAACTACTGGTACACTTGTAGTTGAAGTATAAGATTTATATTTTTCAAAACAATTCATAGAATTTAGTTTATCTTTCATGATTTCATATACTTTATCATGATTGTACTTGTACTTCTTTCCATTTTTGAAAGTTACTTGTATGATTGTAGGATTTCCGATTAGTGATTTGCGCACAACAAATCTTTTTGAATTGATAATTTGCATAGTTATTATTATTATATTAGTATTTATTAGTTACATTTATATTATCCAAAACATTCTGTATTTTGTTTGTAAAAGTTGAAAATATATGAATAAATGTGTGAAAAAGAGGCCGGGGGTGGTTAAAATATATTGATTTTACATAAAAAAATAAAGTTTGGCACGATAGTTGAACACCACAACCCTCTATTTGTAACAACTTTTAAAAAACCTGACATTAGCCTTATAAGTTATATAAGTAAGGGGCTATTGTCACGTTTGTAAGTTTCCGCCTTTATCTGTAAGTATATATAAATATGGAAACACAAAGATTTATGGGTCGTAATCAGCTGGTAAAACGTCTAGCTGCGCAATTAGGTAGCAAGTCCTTTGCTATATCACTGCTGAAGAAGCGTGGTCACTTAGACGCTGGCGGTAACTTAACTGCTAAAGGTAAGGCTCGTGATGTAATGACTGCAGAAGAACGTGCAATTGACAGAGCATCGAAAGAATCTAACAAACCAGCATCACAATACACTTACGATCCAACAACTAACAGAGCAACATTAAAGTAATATGGCAATAATTAATTCGTATCCAACTATAATACCTACAGCTAATGACTTAGTACTTGTAGTAGATACATCCGAAGACGGAAACCCAACTAAAACAGCTACAGTTTCAGAAATAAACTCTGTAACACCAGGAGGAGGAGCAGGAAGCTATGACACTTATACAGCATTACTTACTCAATCAGGTTCAAACGCACCAGTAGCCACGGTTTTAAACAACAAGCTATCTGGAACTATGACTTGGGCAAGAACAGGAGGCGGTGATTATACTATAACTAGTAGCGCAACTCCTTTTACACAGGACAAAACAATAGTATTTTTAAATGGAGGTAACAATGCAGTTACACACAATGTAACTTGGAACAGAGTATCTAGCAGTGTTATAGCTGTAACAACACATAATAGTGATGGTAACTTAACAGGAGCATCGTTTGAAATAAGAGTATATAAATAAAACAATATGGCAATAGTATATAGTTATCCAAAAGTAACATCACCATTAGCTACAGACGTACTGGTATTAACAGACACTACTGTAACTGCTGGTAAGAGAAAGAATAAGACTAAGAGTATAGCTATGTCTGATGTAGCTACATATGTAATAAATAGTAAAAGCGGTATCACTGGCTCAGGTACAGTAAATAAATTTCCAATATTTACAGCATCGACTGTGATTGGTGATTCAATTATAACTCAAGCAGCGCTTGGTCAAGGTATAACAGTAGCAGGAAATCTTGATGTAACAAATGACACTAATCTTCAAGGAAGTCTTTTAGCTGATAGCTTAGAAGTTAGTAATGATTCAGTATTTACAGGTTCTGCTAGATTTAACAGCACAATAAAAGATACATCAGGCGGCGTTGGTACAAGCGGACAAGTATTAACATCGACTGGAACTGGTGTTGCTTGGACTACAGATGCAGGTGGTAGCGTAACTGGTACAGGTACCACTAACTATATAGCTAAATGGAATACATCTAGTTCTATACAAAATAGTATTATATTTGACAATGGTACAAACGTGGGTATCGGTACTGCTAGTCCAACATCTAAATTAGATGTATCAGGTAGAGTAGATTTTTCAAATGATCTTAGATTAAGAGGAACTGATTCAGCGGCAAATCAAGGTATAGTAAGATTCTCTGTTGATAATAATAATAAACTTTTTATAGATCCGGCTAACGACGGTAGTAATAGGTTTGTAATAAATTCAAATGGTAATGTAGGTATTGGTACTACTTTCCCTACTGAAAAACTAGATATATACTCTGATGGAAATGCTGTTGTAAGATTAGAAAGCGCTGGAGGTGGTGTAGGTATGCTAGATGTCGGTACAGATTTTACTATAAATAATAGAATTAATACTAATTTAATATTTAAAACTAACAATACCGAACAAATGCGTATTACTAATAGTGGCAACGTAGGTGTTGGTACTACTAACCCATTAGGTATACTTCATGTAGCAGACGCAAACCCTGAGTTTATACTTGAAGACACAACAAATCTAAATAGGAATAAGATACAAAATGTAGACGGTAATATGAGATACCACGCTGACTATGGCAGTAACATAGGTAACTCAAGACACATATTCTTCATTGATAATAGTGAAAAAGTTAGGTTTGATACTAATGGAAACGTCGGGATTGGAACTTCTAGTCCTAGTGAAAAATTAGAAGTAGCTGGAGACATAGTCGTACAAGGATCTAATGATTCATCAGATGGATTACACTTAAAAGATAGAACATTTTTGGCTTTTAGTGACGCTGGTAGCGTTGTTTCTAGATTTAGAAGCGCATCATCAGGTGTTTTTCAATTTCAAGACGGTAGTTATAATACAAATGTAGTATTAAATAACAATGGTAACTCATACTTTAACGGAGGCAACGTAGGTATTGGTACCACTAGTCCTGCTCAATTATTACACGTACAAGGTAATAACGCTACAATTCAAACAGTTGAAAGTGGAGGTGCTACTGTGAGAATGAGATCTGGATCTATTGGTAGACTTGGAACATATTCTAATAACAATCTTATGTTTGTTTCTAATAGTGTTGATAGAATGACTATCACTACTGCTGGTAACGTCGGGATTGGTACTACTAGTCCTAGCGCTAAATTAGAGGTAGACGGTGATATATACCCTGCATCAAATGTTTCTTATAGCTTAGGCTCATCAACAAAATCATTTCTATTTACAAACACATATGCTGTTAGCAGCGCAGGTAACTTGCAGCTTCTTGCAGGAGGTTCTGAAAAAATGCGTATCACTTCTACAGGCAACGTTGGAATTGGGACCACTAGTCCTAATAGACAGTTACAAGTTTCTGGCGCAGGTACTACAGTAGCTATCAAAGTTAAAGCGACTGATGGAAGTCAATCTAGTTTAGATTTAGAAAATACTGAAGGTTGGTTCCGCGTTATAAATGATGGAGGTTCACTTAGCATTTATGATCAATCAGATTCAGCAGAAAGATTTAGAATAAACACATCTGGTAACATTGGTATTGGGACCACTAGTCCTGCTTCAAAACTAGAAGTTGACGGAGGAGATATAGAAGTAGATGACTCAGCAAGTGGATTAATATTAAGATCCCCAAACGGTACAAGATATAGAATAAAAGTAGATAACTCAGGAAATTTAACAACAACAGCAGTATAAAATAAAAAAAATGATAACATACAATTGGAATTGCAAAACAGTAGACGTAGTTCTACAAGAAGAAGGTTTAACAGATGTAGTGTATAACGTACACTGGATTGTAACAGGAACTTCAGATCAACTTGATCCAGAAGGAAATGGTTATTCATCAACTAGTATCGGTACACAAACTGTAACACTAGATGAATCAACACCATTTATACCATTTGCAGATCTAACTAACGATATAGTAGTTGGTTGGACTAAAGATGCTATGGGAGAAGAACAAGTTGCTTCTATTGAATCTAGTATAGCAAGTAGTATTGAAAAAGAAATAAATCCTGTAACTGCTACAATGCAGTTGCCTGGATAGGTAAATATCACTAAAACCAAGTGAGTATATAAATATAAAGAATTTAAAAAAAAACAAAATAATGGCAAGATTTATAAACTTGATAGTAACAAACGGAGGTTCAGATGCAATGGGATTTATTCTTAACCCGGGTATGGACGGTGATAATTTAATAAACACAGATATTATTGTTTTAGTAGGCTACACTTTAAGTGCTTCAGAAGCAAAGTTTGATATATCTACGACTGTAACATATAATGATGGAATGACAGATCAAGTAAGAAAATATAGAGTTTATGCCTCAAAAGCTAGAACTGGAACTTATACAGATGGAGCGTCATTACCTTCAGCTAACTGGATGGTTAAAGCTAAAAAAGTTATATTAGAAGCAGTAAGTAATCAAGGGCCAGGAGGCAATCGAACAACTGTAGTATTTCCAAAAGACGGCACAGACCACGTATATTTAAGAGGTATTGAATTTTAGAAGTATTACATAATTTTATAAAATAATACCCTGCTCGGGAAGAGCAATAAACCAAATATTAATTTTAAAACCCAAACCAATGACGTTTTATTACGAGACTAATTCGTGGACTAGTCAACCACAACCAGATGAAAACCGAATTAAACTATGGAACCATATTGCTGAAAAAGCTAATTGGCGCATTGTTCAATTACCAAACGGTTATTACCAAACAGAATATCAAGATCTTCAAACAGAAGACAAGTGGCACGATGTAACACGTCGTGAAACTATGGAAGCTGCAGAAACAGCTATTGATAAAACTGTTGAACACTACAAAAAGAAAGTTGAATTTATAAACGGACCCAAAGTAGTTAAGACCTTTAAATAAACCAATACTTAAATTTAATCTAATCAAATCATGTCAGACGCAATAGTCAAAAACCTTAACTTTGGTGAAGACGCTAGAGTTAACGTATTTAAAGGAATTGAAAAACTAACGCACGCTGTTAGTTCCACACTTGGAGCTAGCGGCAAATGCGTTATGTTAGAGGATCACACTGGAAGACCAATCATAACCAAAGACGGTGTAACAGTAGCAGATTCTATAATACTGCGAGACCCAGTAGAAAATATGGGTGCAACGCTTTTAAAAGAAGCAGCTCGCAAAACAGTGCAAGAAGCAGGTGATGGTACAACCACAGCTACAGTACTTGCACACGCTGTACTACAAGAAGCTTATAAAATAGCTGATAAAACAAACTCAAGAGAGTTGAAAAACGGTATTAACTCAGCTGTTGAAAAAGTAGTTAAGTATTTAAAAACATTATCAGTTGATGTAAAAGGTCAAATGATTGATCAAATCGCAACGATATCAACAAACAATGATCCTGTACTTGGTAAAATAATAGCAGACGCATTTAGAGCTGTTGACAATACAGGTGTAGTTATGATGGAAACAGCTTCAGATGGTCAAACATCAGTTGAAGTTGTAGATGGAGTTCAGTATGAAAAAGGACTTAAAAACTCACACTTTATAACTAATCAAGCAAATAAGACTGCTGAACTAGAAAAGCCATTAGTGCTTTTACTTGAATCACCAGTCGATACAATTAGGCAGATTCAGTCTGTGCTAGAGCATGTAATAAAAAACAACAAACCTTTACTTATTATAGGTGATTTAGAACAAGGTGTTTTATCCGCTCTAGCTATGAATAAAATGAAAGGCAATATAAAAGTAAATGTTATTGATGCTCCAACATATGGGATCAATAAACAACAAATGCTACAAGACCTTTCATTATTAACCGGTGCTGTTATTATCAACGAAGACTTAGGCGATGATATGGATATGATACAGCCAGAACACTTAGGTACTTGTGTTAAAAGTGTTACATCACATGAAGATACAATATTGCAGGTTGAAGAGTCACCACAAGAGGTTTTAGATGTTATACAAGAGCTAAAGCAAAGTATACTAAAAGAGAAAAACCCTAATAAACTTATTAAGTTTGAAAAAAGATTAGCGATGCTATCAGCTAAAATAGCTATAGTAAAAGTAGGTGCTAATTCAGAAATAGAATTAAAAGAAAAAACAGATAGAGTAGAAGATGCTATCTGTGCTACTAAAGCTGCTATCAAAGAAGGGATTGTTCCTGGTGGTGGTATTGCTCTATTAAACGCTGCAACAAATATAACGGCTAAGTCAATAGGTGAAACAGTTTTACTAGAAGCTATAAAAGCGCCTTTTAAAACTATACTAGATAATGCAGGTGTTGAACACGTAGATGTTCCATCTCGCAAAGGACAAGGTTACAATGTGGTTACAGGAAAAATGGTAAATATGATCAAGTCAGGTATTATAGATCCTCTGCTGGTCACCAAGAGCGCTCTTCAAAATGCAGCTTCCGTAGCAACAACGATATTATCTACAGATTGTGTAATTAATAATTTAAGGATTGATGAAAGCAATAGGTAGAAATTTAATAATAAACAAAACAAAAGAAGGGACTACTAAAACAAAAGGTGGTCTTTTACTTGCAGAAAACCAACGTGAAGATATACGTTATGTAAAAGCTACTGTAGTATCCGCAGGAGATGAAGTGGCTGGTGTAAAAACCGATGATGTTATTTATTTTGATCGTCACGCTGGTCATAAAATTGAAGTTGATAATAAGTCTTATCACGTTATAAAATCAGGCGACATTGTAGTTGTATTATGAGAAGGTTAAATGCTAGTGACATTAGAGAGCTAAACCTTTTAAAACACTACCGCATCATAAGAAAATGGGCCTGCAAAAATAATGATTTAAACGATGCAGACTTAGAACTTCTTATATACCTTGATTGTATGGAGTTTTTCACTAAGAAAGACTTTGAAATGGGTGTTTACTCTTACAGCTGGGATAACCGGCGTTGGAATAGACTATTAAAAGAAGGTTGGATAGTTGTATGGAGACATAGAAACAGAACAACACAGAAATACCATATATACAAAGTATCTTTTAAAGGCAAGCAATTAATAAGTAGGATATACAGAATAATGCTAGGCGAAGAAGATATAAACACAGGTAGACGCAATAAGATAATTAATGGTGATACATACACTGATAAAGTTATGACAAAAGCCATTTATAATGTAAACAAAGATAAAGACAGATAATATGGGATATGTAAGTGACGCACAGCGAAAAGCTGTTCACGCTAGTAAAGCAGACGGTGGTAAAGGTGCTCCAGCTAAAATGATGGGTATACCAACTGCTCCAGTAAGACCAGCTAATAATGTATTTTCGCCACAAACACAACAAGTTGCAAGTCAAATGTACGGTGAAGAAATGCCTGGTTCTTATGATAGATCTTTACCACAAGGTATGTATGCAAATGCTCAAGAAGCCATTACAGCAAAAACAAACTCTCGTATGGCACAAGCTTTAGGTGGAGCGCTATCACCTTTTAGCAAAAAAGGTTGTAAATATAAAAAATAAAAAAATGAAAGATATAAAACAATTAAAAGCTGACTTAGCAGGTCAAGTTGGTGAAAATGCTATTTGGGACGGACCATTAAGCAAAGAAGGTTTTCCAATGGGTGTTGGTAACAGTAATGGTATTACAGGTTTACAAGTGTCTAAGTATCCTTGTAAATACGAAGCTGGACCAATTACTAGCAAAGCTAAAGTATACAAATAATGTTTTCTCCATTTTTTAAAAAAGATTTTCCTGAAATAAAAGAAGAGAACAAAGGCAAGTTTACAGCTTGGGCTAAAAAGAACGGTTTTAAAGATGCTTGTTCTGCCGCTAGTGCTGTAATGAAAAATAAAAACAAATATAAACCATCTGTAGTTAAAATGGCTAACTATGCTAAAAACTTTGGTTGTAAAAGAAAATAATTATGGCAAGTAAATTTTCAACGCCTTTTATGGCAAAATCTCCTTTATATGGAGCTTATGAATCTGGAGTAGGCGGTGAGGTGTATGTTTCTAACAGACAAGCTTTTGAAAAACTTCAAAATGATATAGTTTCTGGAGCTAAATCTGCTATTTATGGAGAAGAAAAAACTGCATGCGAAAAAGGAGCTAAAAGCTTTACAAAAGATGGTGCTACTTATGATTGCCCTTCTAAAAAAACTAGTAATGTTAATGAATCTACTAAAAAAACATCAGAAGAAAACTATGGCATGTCAAATGGACCAGCTATGCTAGGTAAATGCCCTAAAGGTAAAGTACGTAGTAAAGTTAATAAAAAATGTGTATCTAAAAAAGGTGCAGGAAAAGAATACGATAAATAATATATAAAATGGAAAAAGGACATTTCGGAAAATACACAGGAAACGCTAGATGCTGTATGGATCACGCTCATACAAAAGTAACTGCTAGCAACTACAAAGATACAGAGCGCGATGATGCTGCTCACATAGATTATTTAAAGCAAGATATTAAGTACGATGCTAAACACGGGCATAGCGATGCTAATATGACTGCAGATGAAAAACACATCTCTAAGCTTGCTGGAGATATGAAATACGATAAAAAACATAAATCACCAGCAGCTAAGCACTGCTTTTAAAAAATAATTATGGAATCAAACAAACAAGAAAAATACAATCTAATGCACGATAACCCAGTAGCTAAACACGCTAGCTGGATGTCAAAGCACTCAAAGTCTGCTTTTCAAATGGGACATAGCCCAGCTAAAATGGGGCACGAATCCCCAGCACAACACAAAATGCAAGATGCAACAAAAGGAACTCATTGGCATGCTACTGATGGTACTGTAGTTACAGAAAAAAAAGGTAAAAAGCATAAGCAAAAACTTCCTACAGGACCTAATGTTCCAGCTCAAATGAAATATAAAAAATAACAGATTAGGACTGTACAAACCTAGCCAAAAACACAAACATTAACATTAACATTAAACATTTAACAAAATGGCAAATTACATTAAAATTAAAGCAGTAGATGTCAATCACCCTAGTCAACTTTCTGATATATTAATTGGAGGAGTCACTTCTGTATTTCAAGGATTAGCAAATGGAACTGGTGACGCTAGCAAATGGACTGTTTATACTGAATCAGGTAAAAGTTATTTATTTACTACAACTGGAAAAGCTAAAGAGTGGGCAAACCAATTTATATCAGCTGCAACAGCAAATCCAGGAGGACCTTTAGCAATTGTACAAAATAGTACAGGTGTAAAAATCACTGACGTAGTAGTAGCATAATTATGAAATCAAGAGGTTTAGGAGACAGCGTAGAGAAGTTTACTAAAGCTACTGGTATTAAAAAAGTAGTAGACACAATGAGCAAGGGGTTAAATATCCCTTGCGGTTGTGCTGCTAGAAAAGGAGCATTAAATAAAATGTTTCCATACAAAAACTAATATGGCTTTTAAACTAACAAACCCTCCGTATACAATAGATAATACTCCAATATATCACGTTGATATGGAAGCAGGTGTTATGGGTAAAGCTAATAACAATGGAACTATCATTATAAACAAAGATGTTCCAGTTAATAAAATCCAGGACGTTATAAACCACGAAAAGGTTCATATAGACCAAATGAAACGTGGAGATCTTAATTACGACGATAAATACGTATACTGGAAAGGAAAAAAATATTCAAGAGCACAAATGCAAGAAGGTGCTAAAAACTTACCTTGGGAAGCTGAGGCTTATAAAAAAGCATAATGAAGAAAGTTTGGGAATGGTTAACAGGTAATGTCATCAAAGAAGTTGGTGATGTTATTGATAAACTAACTACTACCAAGGAAGAGAAGTTAGAAGCTCAAAGGCTAATAACTGAAATACTTGAGAAAGCCGATAAAGAAGCGCAAGAACAAGTTACAGCAAGATGGCAATCAGATATGCAGTCTGATTCATTTTTGTCTAAAAATATTCGCCCAATAGTACTTATATACTTAACAGTTATATTTACTATATGTGCATTCTTCGATGGTAACATTGGAGAGTTTTCAATATCAGAAGAGTATATACCAATATTCCAAACTCTTCTAGTTACAGTGTATGGCGCATATTTTGTAGGCCGCACGTGGGAAAAAGCAAAATCAATAACAAATAAAAATAAATAAATATGGGACAATACGGTAATCAACCGGACTTTGCAGTAAAAGCTGTTTCAGTAAATGTAGCCGCTGGAGTTAGTGGTCTTGATTCTGCTGCTTTGTACATTGGTACAAGTGGTGATTTAGAAGTTCAACCAGTTGGTAACGCTACAGGAAGTACAGTTGTGTTTAGAAATATACCTAGTGGTAGTTTTTTACCAGTAATAGTTTCAGCTATTATATCAGGAGGTAATTCTACTGCGCAGGACGTTTTAGCATATTACTAGTAGCCTATGGGTACAACTACGAAAGAGATCGGTGGTAGCTCTTTCAACGATATGATAAGTAGCGTTGACAGAAGAAGTGAATACGTAGAAAACCGAGCTGGAGCAAACGTAAGGCTCAATAACTTTTTAACACCATATACACTAGATGATAAATCTAGTATTTTAAACGCGCCCTGTGGATACAGTAATGGCGTGTATGCTAGTTTAAGGCCATCCGATATTTTTGGTCCTGAATTACTTACTAATGGAGATTTTAGTCAAGGAACTAATAATTGGACAGTGCAATTAAATGCTAATTTTTCAGTTAATAATGGTGTTGCTACTATACAATCAGCTCAAGTTAATTCTTTAATCTTTCAAAATATTTCACCTTCTTCTGTTTCGGCAATTTTAAAAATAGAAATAGATGTTGTTAGTTTTACAGGCTCTGAATTTTTTGTTTATTTTCAAGGATTTACTAAATCTTTAAATCAAACTGGTAAAATTGTTGTTTATACAAATCCAAATAGATTAAATAACAAGTTTGATCTTGCACCGTTAATAGGTGAAACAATAGTAATAAACAGTGTAAGCATAAAAGAAGTAACAGATGCCGACTTTGACTTTACAAGAGGATCTGCAGCAACGCGCGTTACAAAAGACGGGCTTATAAAAAACGTACAGATATTAAGTGGGAATTTAGTACAAAACGGAGATTTCTCACAAATAGGTAGCGAAGAAGTTACTAATGGCAACTTTTCACAAATAGGAAGTGAGTTAATTACTAATGGTGATTTTGCTACGGATAGTAATTGGACTAAAGATACAGGAACAACAATATCTGGTGGCAACGCTAACTTTGTAAACGCTACAACAGTATCTTTATATCAAAATATAGGTACGCAATCTGGAATTGTAAAAGTAGAATTTACTGTTACTAATTACACAAGTGGAACTTTAAATGTATATAGTGGAGGTAATCAATCGGTAGGAGTTGTTAATGTATCCGCAAATGCTTTAGGTTTATACACAGCTTATGTAATTAGAACAGGAGGTAATGTTAATATAATATTTGGCTCAAACAATAACTTTACTGGCTCAATAGACAACGTAAGCGTTAAAGAGGTTGGTCAAGATTGGACTTTTAGTAGCGGTGCTTCTATGGGAGATGATATTGCAACTATTATTGGAGATGGTACTTCTTTCACGAGTATAAGTCAGTCAAATGTTTTTACAGTAGGTAAACTCTACAAAGTAACGTTAGATGCTGTAATAAATAGTGGTTTAGGTTTAAAAGTGCAAGATGGCTCAACTAATGAGAATTTTGGTGCTATAA
>FYBJ01000190.1_pt1 | contig 11626 bp, 19 predicted proteins | sample 1134611 | NCBI WGS metagenome assembly FYBJ01 (sample SAMEA104116008, study PRJEB20421) | marine metagenome | isolation source: marine | reverse complement strand
TGTCGCCCGCAAGCTGCGCCTGCTGCTGCGCCTCTCTGGCGGCGCCAACGCCTGCCAGCGTCTCAAGGTCAGCGAAGCCAAACTGTCGAGCCATAGGCGCCTGCTGGATAGCCTGTTGCTGCGCTTGGTATGCCATAGGTGCCAGCGCCTCGGCCACTGCCGCCTGCTGGTAGCCGGAGCCGTACCGCCCGGCCTTCGCGGCCTGTGCCTCAACCGCTTGAATGGCGGGGCGGAACGCGGCAGACTGTAGCGGGTTAGTCCCCATCAGGTTCTGCATCACGACATCTTGAACCGCGCCGATAAATGGCGAGCCTTGTATTGCCTGCTGACGCAACGCGCCAAGAGCCATTTCCGACTCAGGCGAAAACCCCACAACCGTCTGGCCGGGGTAGTATTGCATAGGCCCAGCCTCATACAGCTTCTTGGCCTCTGACAGACCAAACTCCTTGAACGGTGCCGTGGTTGGGTCTGTCAGGGTTTGGGTCACCTGCCGTGTCTGTCCGCCGCCTTTACTCATTGCTAAAATCCTTCATCAATACAACCGCGCTCTGTCGGTAGTCTTTCAGTTGACGAGACCAGCCCCTGCGGCCAACGATCTCCATTCCGGCGCATCCCTGCGTCTTTGCCCAATACGCAATAGACTTTTCTGCGTCCATCAATTCGTCCAAGTCCCCGCCCGCGAGCCATATCCGGCACATAGCCTTCTGCGGGTAGTCCACTATTTCGGTGATTATAGCAGACTTTTGCAGCGGAAAGAATTGGGCTTTCCCAGACCACACGGCTTGCGCCACATCGTCCATTGTGTGTGATCCGCCAGCATACTCAAGCGCGTCACCGATCCAGCGCTTGCAGCGGTTCCATTCGTGTACGGCTCTGTCGTCAGCCGATAATAAGGTAGGCGAATGGTGCATCATGCCCCTGATTGTCGTGATTAATTACCATAGTCCCATCGGTGCTTGAGCTGTCGATATATGGGTTGTGGTGCCAAGGGTCGTGGTCCACGCCCGTAAAAAACACCAAGCTCGACACCGAATATCTCGGATCACTCACCGTTGTCTGTGTTGTGTTCGCCGGAAACGTCACATACCCGACACTGTTCAATCCGCCGTTGATTGTGCGGTTGAGTACCTCGGCGATCTCGCGCGTTGTCGCGGTGATCGGGTTGAGTGTGCGAAAGTTGGTGGTGCGCTGCTCAGTCGTCATCGCCGGCCAATCTCCCGCGCCTCAATGTCAATGCCCAGCGCCTTTGACCACCCATCAGACAGCGTCATCCGCGCCCTGTGGTAGCGGCCCTGCGAGCGAAACGGGACAAACCCTGCGTCATTGGGTGAAACGGCACTGGTGAAAACATGCTGGCTCGCCTGTGTGTTTCTGGTGCCAACCGCCATTGAGACAGTGCCGTCCTCGTAGTACGGGTAAACGCGCGTGACGATGGAGTTCTTGCCCATAGACACCGGCACCTCTGAGGTCTCAATAGTTGCCGTCAGCGGTGCGCCCGTAAAGGTGTAAATCTTGTCGCCATACGCACCGCCGAAGAAATACTGCCCGCCCTTAAAGAACCGGCTGTCTAGCTGGATGCTGAGACCGTCAACAGTGGCCGATAGATTGTCGAGGCCGTCAACCGTGTATCCAGAAGAGAACATAGGCGCGAGTAGGTCAGCCTCAACCTCGGCCAGAGACCACTTGTTCAGCGTGTAGTTGTACATGATGATCTTGTCCGGCTGTCCAGACGGTGACTGCGTGGACGTGTAGGACCACATCGCCACCTCATTGATCGGATCAACAGAGGCGCTCATGCGATAGTCATAGTTAGAGTCAAAATCATTCTTGAAAAACTCGTTAACTTTCTCCGACCCAATGGGCGTGGCGCGTTGCCCATCAAATGCGTAGAAGCCATCGTTTGCTAGGAAAAACACTAAACCGCCCACGTTGCAGACTGAATCCTTGAACGCACACCCGCGCTCAGACACAACCTTGTCAAATTGCCAGATCAGCGGCGGTCCTGTGTAGGTGGCCCGAAAGATGGCTCGCTCTGTCAGGACTGTCGCGTACTCTCCGCCGACTAGCCCGGTGATAGCGCCTGAGTCCGGCAGGTTTTGAAAATCGCTCTGGTTTACGCCTGCGGTCCAGCTTGTCGGATCGTTAAACCCTGACCAGTAGCACTGATATGGAACACGCCCAGAGCCAGTGTCCACGTTGGCGAGCCACACAAAGTCTCGCACCACCGCAATGAAGTCAGCCTTTGGCGGGGTGCCGCCAAGGTCGGCAAACGCGCTTGACGTGCCAAGTCCGAATTTCTGAGGCGTCTCCCCGACACCGCCTGCCGCAATAACGTCATCGCCAAACTGCACAAAGCGCCACCGCTCAAAGTCGGTCAGCGTGTAGCCCCCGGCCTTGCTGATGTCGTCTAGGTCGTTGTCCACTGAGGCGTGGAGATACAGCTTTGTCGCATCGCCAGCGAATAGCTTAGTGTTTGAGGCGTTGTCTTTCGCCGCAAAGATGCCCTTGATCGTTGCGGTGGCGGCGTTGCTGTACGGCACAAAGCTGTTCATAGAGTGATAGCCGTTGGCCGCAGGCAGCACGTTAGTCGCCACGGTAACGCCAGCGTTTAATAGGTCGGCCTGATCGGGGAGCCACTCGCCAAAAGGGATCACTTTACTGCCCACCTTTCACTGCCGGTTGTGGCCGTTGTCCACGTTGTGTTTGGAATAATCTCGCTAAGGTCATCTAAATCCTCTAGCGTCCCGTAAAAGTTTAGGCTGTCCATCGAGCCTAGCTGGTCCAAGTCCTCAAGGGTAGCGGGGAAAACCTTTATAACATTCCACGTCTCACCATCCCCGCCGACAACAGACCAGCGATCACCCATAACGTGAGGGCGACCGGCCACAGTCATACGCATGTCCGGCGCCGCAGACATCACAAACGTGACGGCGTTTTCGCTTGACGCGGTCACCGCTGTCGAGACCGCCGACAGCATTCCCCTGATGCGGAAGAACGCGCCAGATGATGTCGCCGCGATTGAGGCGCTCGCCTCAAATGGCCGGATGCGGAGAACCGATGCCGAGGTTGTAATGGCGGTAGACACTGACGCCGCAAACCTAGCAATAAACGAGGCATAAGCCGCGACAGATGCCGCGCCGGTTACAGAGGCGACAAAGTGCAATATGCGCTTGAGTGACGCGGATGTTGTGGCGGCTATTGATACAGCAGCAGTCGGCTGCTGGAGCGTCAGGTTGTCTAACTGCTCCAACGTGCCAAAGGAGTCGATGTTATCCATCGTCCCCCAATTATCTAGCTGCTCAAGTGTCGCCACAGGACGCCCCCTTAGTCGGCGCTGATGTCGAGGTCACCCGCATCAATCTTGAGGATGTCGCCAGAGGCGATTGTCTTTGCAGCGGAAAACGCGCCGTGGATCAGCAGGTTGCCGGATGATGCCGCATCGAAAACACCAAAGTGCGAGACGCTGCCCCAAGAGCCGGTTGCCGCCGCAAATTGGATGGCCGAGGCGTTGTCAGCGGTTCCTGATGCTGCCGCGTTAAACGTAGCCGACACGCGGGCGTAGCCGGAGCCGGTCAATTCCGTGCCGGTGTTACCGTCTCCGAATGAGCCTGTGGACAGGCCAATGTAGACTGCCGATGGCATAGTGTACGAGCCGGTCCCAAGGATGTGATCGAGAATTTCGTTCTCAAGGTAGTTCGACATTGCAGACATTGCTTAACTCTCCGCTGCTGCTTGCTGGCGTTGATAATCGGACCGAATGGCGAGCGACCCAACGCCGTAATGAGACCGCTCCTCGTCAACCTTAATTTCTGCGATGATGCGACCAAATTTTGAGTCGTATTGTGACGATCTGGCTTCATCAAGCAGGTATGTGTAAGCCTCCGTCAAAGCCCCGTACAAATACAAATCCGGGTGGCGCGTGAACGCAATCGGCGTGTTTGTGTCAGACAGTGCCGGCAGGCTTCCTGTGTAGACAATTTCAGCCGTGTATGCTGTGTCTGGCACGGGGCGCAGTTTCATCTCCAAGCCGACAACACTGTAGGCTCTGGGCCTGCCGTTCCCGGTGCTTGAGTAGCTCTTGTCCAAGCCGTGTGGGCTTTGATATTCCAAAACCGTTATCGGGTTGGTGTTGAGCTTTACCTCACGCACCTCGCGCAAATCCGTGGGCAGCGCGATGTACTCGTCTCCAACCTCCAGCGAAGCCGTGGCCCGCTTCTCCTGCTCCCGCGTCTCAAGCTCACGGCTTACACGCGCCTCGGCAAGCCGAATGAAGTCAGGTATCTGAGCGGTTAGGTCATCACGCGCCAAAAAGTTGGCGATGGCCGTCTTTAGCTCGCTGTAGGTGCTTATGCTCATATCCGTCCGCCGCCTGTCCTAAAGTCTCGGTTTTGGTGGTCGTTCAACCAAGCCTTCCACGCCTTTGGATTTTTACGCGGTGTGCCTAGCGTCTGTAAAAGGTGATTATACACGACATTCGGTATTTCAGCCACATGTTGTATGTGACGCTGAGTGTTGCCGATCATCTGCCCCTTTGAGTAGTCGCCGGACATGTGTTTGTTGATTTTAATAACATCATCAAACCGCTGTTTCTGGTGGATGATGGTGGAGCCGTCACTGGTCTGCTCCATCGAGACTTCCTTCCTTGTGTGCGGGTCGGTGTAAAGATAGCGTTTCATGCTTTCCCCTTAAAAAGAGAGGGGGCAGTTGCCCGCCCCCTCGTTAGTCTTAGGAACCTGACAAATCGAAGATGCCTGCGTGCGCCTTCGGGGCCAAAATTTTGAGGCTCCACTCAGTAATGAGCATCGTAGCCTGTGAGTCACCTGTGTCGCCCATATCCTTCTCTTGGAAGTTACGACCGTTGAGTGTGCAGATTGATGCAAACTCAGGGTCAAGAAGGAACATCTTGTCGTTGGACATGAACCGAGATGGAATTGCGTCAACGCTTCCGAAGTCGGTAAGCATAACACTCACTGAACCCACCCAAGTGGTCGCCTTCGCCTGAGTCATGTTGACGTCATTTGAGACTAGGTTTCCAGAAGCCGCGAGGTCGGACACGTTCGCACGGTTGACCGCCGATGCGAGCATCCCTGATGGATTGCCTCCATCAGTCCACGCATCCTGCATGCCGTCCTCGATCAACGCGAGCGTCAACGCACGGTCGTCACCATCGGTGACCGTGTCTGTGCCTGTACCGGCTGAGAATGCGCCTGAACCTGCACCAACAGAACCGTTGGTGATCCAAGTCATCAGTGAAGCTGACTTGCGTGGCTCAGAGCCAGAGCGGGCCACGTTAGTGTCCGTGATGCTCTTCTCGATGTCGCGGCGTAACTCAAGTGCCTTACATTTTGTTACCGCTGGCCTGTTTATGACCAACTTCTACGGCTTGTGGTCAGGTTATACCGTAGATCAGACTATATCTTCACTTTCGTGTTGGGCGCTCGTGGGCAGATTATTCTTTCGTCACCGCCTAGTCGTTGAACCTTCACCAGCCCTCAGCTTTCGCTTCCATCTGGCGCTTGGCTGCTGATTACCCGCCTCCGGGCTTCCCAGCAATTCACCCAATTTTTTTCCTGAACCAGTCAGATAGAAATCTGATTTAGAACAGGGGTGCCTGAAGTCAGGTTAAGCACCTTCTGGTAGTTATGCTCGCGCTCACGACCAGCCGTATCGACAGCATCCAGAGTGCCGGATGTGGCAAATGACTTGACGCTGATCTGGTGGTAGTTACCCAGACGAACGGTTGGTGTAGCCGCCGCTGTAGAAATCGCAGCGCCCTCATTGACGTGGTTGTTAGTGGCGGCACTGGCGAGTTCCTGTGTCTGCCACTCGGTAAAGATTCCGTTTGATGTTTCCTTCTTCGCATTTGAGAAGAAAGGTGTTTCCGCAGGGTCGATGCGGTAAATGACATCAGCAAGCTGCTCGCGCTCACCTACTGCTGCCGCTGTTGCGAATGTAGTCATGATCTTGGTTCCTTCTGGGTCATCTGCCCATTAAGTAGTTGACTGCGGCATCAACGCTGCCCTCTTTACTGAGGCGCTCAAACGATTGCTGCCGTTGCTTGGATGCAGCCTGCCTCTTGGTTGTTGGCTTGCCTGCCTTGGCCATTCTTGGGGCTTTGCGGGTGCGCTTCTTGGCCGTGGGTTTCTTCTCTTGAAGGTTGTCCCATTGCCACGCCTTGTAGAGCAGTTCGATGGCCCGCGCGTCAGAAGCGTTGGCAATCTCCTCCTCACTAAACCCGATCCGCCGCTGGGCGTACTTGATAACCTCTTGCCTCTCGGCATTGCGGGTCTCTTCGTTCTGCCAAGCCGGTATCCGACTGAGCATGTCCTCGCGCTGCGTTGCCAGATGCTGCTGCATTTTGGCTTGCTGCTCTTGGGCTTGCTCTGCGGCTATGCGCTGCTGCTCTGCCTCGACCTGCTTGGAATACTCTTTCTGCTGATCCCATTCGGCTTTGGCGAGGAACAGATCGCGCTCCGTCATTGTTTCGGCCAATGCTCTCCAGTCAGGCTCTTGCTGAGTTGTCTGCTGGATTTGACTTTGCAACATATCAAGTTGCTGCTTGTATGCGTCTCTCAGTGCCTGCGTCTGAGCCTGCTCCGCCTCAAAGGCTTTGCGTTGCTCTGCAAGCTCCATAGAGCGCTTTGTGAACGCCTGCTGCCGAGAGTAACCATTTTGAAGCTCGTCAAGGGTGACAGCATGCTCCTCACCGTCAATCTTGACGGTGTATAGCTGTTCCTCTTCGCCTTCGTCCTCGTCATCCTCTTCGTAGGCATCTTCGCCGTCATCAACGTCCTCGTCATCGTAGTCATCTTCGGGAGCTTGCGCCGTGTCCTCTGATGCTTCGAGCGTCTCTGTCTCTTGCGGTTGAGGCGCTTCCGCCTCGGGCTGCTCTTCCGTTGCATTGTCCACTGGTGGGGTGCTTAGAAGGCTTAATGCGTCTGATACTGAAATTGCGCCGGTCTCTGTCGAGTTATCGGACATGAAAATTACCTCTGTCTATTGTTAAAATCGGATTGCCTCTTGACTTCGTCAAGGTGCAGTTTCGCCAATTTACCATCCTCTATTACACTTTGGAAATAGCCCTTTAGGGCATCCAAGTTTTGCAAAAGTTGGTATAGGCGTTCCCGGCTCTCTGTGTCAGCCATTGCCGAGCCACGCCAAGCCGCGATAAATTGTTGCTCCAAGTGAGCGAAGCCGTCCTGCAAAATCTCATTGCGTAGTAGCGCCTCTGCCTTTGCAGATCGCTCAATCTTTTCTCTAGCCTGTCCCTCATTCACGTTCTTATCCTTATTATAACAGTGTGTAACCCGGATACTGGCGCACAGTCCCGCTTGCGCGGCGGAACGCTTGGTTGGCCGCAGAGAAGTCTACCGGCGGCAGGCCAAAGCGCTGGCCAAACTCAAGCAGCCCGGTGGGGGCAGTGTCAAGCAGGCCCATCATCCCATAGGTTTGAGGCGCGGTGTAGTCTGCTGGCTGGATGGCGCCAGTGTCTAAACGGCAAGCCTGCAAGTCCTCGTCAAATATATATCCGTCTGGGCATTGGCCGGTGTCAGGTGACGGCGCAACGATTTGTTGCTGACCGCCCTCGCCTAGCTGGGCGCGGCGCATTGCAGCCTCGCGCTCAGGGTCTTGGCCTGTCAGGATGCCGCGCTCGTCATAGACGCCAATTACTTGACCGAGATCGTTTGTGACAATTCGGCCCCGCATAGCGTTGGCAGCGTCAAACGGCTGCATTTCGCCAAACTCGCCAAGTGCGCCGGCTAGATTTCTTAGATTAAGAGACGACATTCCGCCAAGGAAGCCGGGCAACTTAGGGCCGGCCATACGATCTTGAACATCTGACAGGTAGTTTCTCAGCAGGCTCTGCTGCTGCGCAACAAAGGGAGCCTGAGCCTGCTGGGCTGTCGCCGCAGCCTGCCGGTACATCTCAGGGGCGCCGGGTGCGCCCGGTGCGCCACCACTGCCGCCGCCCATATTGATAATGTTCTGAGCCTGCTGAGGGGTCATCCCGGCAAAAGCCTGAGTGCTATATCTAGCGGCGGACTCGGCTGGACTCATGCCGCGCTGCTGATTATCGCTTGGCCTGTCGCCCCCAGATGGCCGGCTTGAGCCTTGGCTAAAGTTGCCGCCACCGGCAGTCGTCTGACCCTGTGCTTCTATTAAACCTCTTGGTGGCATATCTAAACCCTCGGCAAGTTGGTTGATATCTGCGCGTCTGTCACCGCCTTGGCGACACGCAACTCCGCCTCAGCCTGCAACTCCTGCCGGCGCAGTTCAGCGTTTAGCTGCATTTCTTCACGCTTTAGAGCGATCTCAGCGTTCATCTTTTCGCGCTGCAACTCGATGTCCATTGCCAGCTTCTGCTGGGCAATCTGCATGTCCTGCTGCGCCTTCATCACCTCTGGGTCAGGCTGAGGTGGCTGCTGCTGCTGCATCGCCATCTGCTGCTGGATCATCTCAGGAGAGCTAAAGAATTGGTCGGCGTCCTTGAAGCCGCCAATCTCCGCAATCGAGCGCAACGTGCTGACATACTGCGCCATCGTGACAATCGGGTTGCTCGGCCCAAGCTGCATCATGATCTGCTCTTGCTTCGCCGCGATCTGTGTCAGGAACGCAATCTTTGTTTTATCGTCAGTCGTGCCAAGCCCGACCTGCACGACAACGTCAAACTCGCTGTCCCACTCCGCCGGGTTGATAGGCACAAAGTTATTGCGAAGGCGGATGGTGCGCGGCTTGTTGTCGTACTTGGTCAGAAGGTGCAGGATGCCCTTGAAAAGTGACTTCATGCCCGTCTCCGCAAACGTGCGGGCGATGCTCTCCATCTTGACCTGAGCGCCTCGAACCGTGGCGGCAACAGCGGATGCGGTGGTTGACTGTAGGGCGTCAGGAGAAAGACCCTGCGATGCCGCTGAGATGCCCGTGCGGTTCTCTTTAATGCTGTCAACATAGTCCATAAGGGGCCGGATTTCACCGCCCACTGGTGCGCCAGAAATCGACTGCAACATGCCCGGCTGTCTAACGCGGATCACGCCGCCCGGAGACGCCGAAAGCAGATCATCGAGGTTCACCTGACCCTCAACAGCCGCAACGCGCGGCATGCTGCTGGAATACACGCTGTCCAGATACTGACGCATCAGCGTGGTCTTAATGACCTGCAAGTCCTCGGTCATGTCGTAGATTGACCGGCCAACGAGGCGGTGTGGCATCATGATAGGCGTCACAACCGCAAACGGGATGTGGTCGAAAGGCTCGTTGTGCAGGATGTGTGATCCGCCGTCACCAATGGCGCAAATGCGGCGGCGCTCGGCAATCCCGTCTCCGTCAAAGTCCACGTTCATGATGCACTCGTAGTACAGCACCTCGCGGAGAGCGGGATAGGCTGCATCAGTGCCTGTCGCGGCCTCTAGGTCTTGGAAGCGCGAGGTGCGCTCGCGGTCAACGTCAAGGTCGCCAGCGCCTGCATGCGCCTCAACCTCGTCCTGATCGTAGCCCATAGCGACTAGGTCAGACACAGTCATTGTGGTGCGGTGCGCGACAAAGTGCGCGTCCTCAAGGCTCTCGGCCCGGCGGGACACAAGAAACTCCTCTGGCGGCACGTTGATGATCTTGATCTTGCCGGAACGGCGCGTCACCTTCACGCTGAGGTCGTAGGTGCTGGCCAGAGGCACCAGCGAGCCGTCATCCGCCAGCATCGTCTCGGTGACAGTCTCCTCCTGCGAGACAACGTCAACGTCAGGGTCGTTGAGGAGCATCACAAGCTCGTCCTCGTTCAGCCCGTTATATTCCTCTTCGTTAACCTCTTCGGTCTCGTCCCAGAAATACTTGACGACACCGAGGCGGAACATCAGCGCGTCCTTGAACCAAGTGTGCAGAACCTTGTAGCCGGGGTTGTCGTGGTTGATGACGAAGTTGGCCATATCTGTGGCCTGCTCCGCGCCCTTAACGTCCTCGGCGGTGCGCGGTGCGAAGCGCACATATTGATCGTTGGCCGTGAACACGCGCATAAGGTTGGGCATAATGGTCTCAACCGTATCCGCGAAAGTGGTGTCCACAACGGACGACTTTCCAGCCTGCTCGTTCCCTAGCGGCTCGCCGAGGTAAAAGTCGATGGCGCGTAGACGCTCCTACGTGTACTCGCTGTCGAAGTGATTGAGCGAGTCCACGATCTCAGAGGACACAATGCTCGATAGCTGGTAGTCGTCCATTTTGTCGGCCATAATGCCCTCTATTCTGCGTACTTGCCCAACGTGGTGTTGTGGCCGGGGGACTTGCGGCGGCGCGGCGAGCGGGCCGGCGGAGTGACGGGCGCAGCCCGCATAATCATGTCGCTGCCCATCATCTCGTTCATTGTGCCACGGCGCGGCTTAGGCATAGGAGGGGTGACCTTTTTCTTTTTACCGTACATCATTTTTTCACCTTCTTGGCTAATTTCTTGAGGGTTGTGGATTTCTCAGGCGCGACAGTCTTGGCCGGGCCTTTGGTGGTGTTAATGTCCAGAACAGGCGGAACAATGGTCTCCGCCGCAATGTGGGCGTTCTTGCCCTGTATGCAGCGCCCCATATTCTCGCAGCGCCCGCGATACGGGCAGTCATCACAAACAATCATTTCTTGCCTCTTGCTTTCTTGTAGATGTCTTTGTCGGCGGTGCGAGCCTTGTCGCCCCGCATATAGCTGTTTACTCGGCCCATACTCCAAGCCGCCATTGGCACGTTGCGTGATCCGCTTGAAAGGTACGCGCCCTGACCGCGCCGGTAGACCTGAGCGAGTTCGCCATATGTAAACTTGCTCTTCTCCGCCTTGGCACGGAGCGATTTCTTTGTTGCCTCGGATAGTGGCTTTGCTTTAGGCACGGCCTCGTCTCCCTTGCTTTGCTCTGGATTTGCTGACGGCCTTCACGTCTATCTTCTTGCCTTCCTTGTACGCTTTAGCAGTTTTTTTGATCTCAGCCGCCTTGCGTGTTTTAGATTTAGCGCCCGCAAGATACTTCTTCGGAACGCCGGTCTTTTTATCTTTCGGGACATTGGGAAAGCGCCTCGGCATTACTTCTTCTTCCCGCCCTTGCCTTTTCCGTAGTGTTTACCGGGCATTTTTCTTTCTCGCTTTCTTTTTTGCTGTTTCGGACAAATCTGCGAAATGATAGACGCGCTTGCTCTTGGGCGTCATGCGGGCGCCAGTCATGATGACGCCGTCATTGTGTTTGTGTATGTCGCCACGATATTTTGTGCCGTCTCTGAAATAGTGAAGCCCTGCGGCCATTACGATCCCTTCTTCCACTTTTTAGATGGCGACTTGGTCTTTTGTGGGTTCCACTTGACCTTTGACGCCCAATACGCCGCAGACAGCTTGCCCTTGGCTATGTTCTTGCGGTGACGGCTCTCAAACGCCTTGCGCTGCCCAACCGTCTGATTTGTCTTTACGCCCTGCTGGCCAAAGCGAATGACCTTGACCGTGTCGCCCACCTTCGCCACAACCACATGCGACTTGGTCGGGTGGCTGGGTGTGCGCTTTGGCATATTGTAACCCTTAACGCCATATTTCGCTAGGCGGGGGTCTTTAGGGGCGCTTGGGGCCATTAGAGGATGCCGCCGGCGGGCTGGGGCCGCTCTTCACGCGCCATACCAGCGCC
>FYBJ01001632.1_pt1 | contig 11630 bp, 11 predicted proteins | sample 1134611 | NCBI WGS metagenome assembly FYBJ01 (sample SAMEA104116008, study PRJEB20421) | marine metagenome | isolation source: marine | reverse complement strand
TCGTCGCATGGGTGCCGGGATTGGTGACATGCCCATAGCTCAGTCGGCTATCGACTTGAGCATAGCTGGTCGTCTTGATACGTACTTCGGGGTAGAAGGCACGTACATGATGCTCTGGAGCGCCATGCACCATCGCCTCGGAAAACCGCTGGCACAGAAAAGCCGTCGCCTGATCATATAGCACAATCAGTCGTTCGACGGCTTTTGCCGGATCCGTAAAGCTTTCTGGATCAAAGGTCTCGGGGTTGGTGTATTTCGTCATTCAAGGGGATCCAATAGGTCAACCTTTTCAAAGGTGCGCACGTCGATCAGGCCAAGGTCCGAAATCCGAAGTTCAGGAATCACCACCAACGCGAGCAGAGAATGCTGCATGTAAGCGTTGTTCAGATCGCACCCGCAGGATTGCATGGCGGCGACCATCTGTCCGGCCTTTGCGGCGACGTCTGTGGCGGGGCTGTCGGACATGAGGCCGGCGATAGGAAGCTCGACCAGTGCCAATTCTTCTCCATCCCGCCAGATGGTGATGCCGCCGCCGACCTCGGCCAACCTGTTTGCGGCCATCGCCATCTGTGTGCGGTCGGTGCCCACAACAATCATATGGTGACTGTCATGCGCTACGGTCGAGGCCATGGCCATTTGGCCTTGATAGCCAAATCCCGAAACAAAGGCGTTCGTCACACCGCCCGTGGCCCGGTGCCGTTCCACCAGCGCGATCTGGCAGGTTTGGCCGTCGCCCTCGACCAGCCCTTCGCGCACGGGCAGATCCGCCTTGAGCGCCTTGGTCGGGGCCTGATTTTCGACAACGCCAATCACATTGGCGCGGACTGAATTGGCACCTTCAGGGGCTTTGATCTCAAAGTCCGTGGCGTCCAGCTCATGACCCAAATGAACCGTGCCTCGCGCACTGTCCGGCCAATCAAAATGTGGACATTCCACTGTGATAGAGCCGCTTTCAGCAACGATCTGTCCGCGTGCGATCACGGTCTCAATCGGCAGTTCGGTCAAGTCAGAGGTCAGGATGATGTCCGCCCGACGACCTGGTGTGATCGAGCCAATCTCTCGCTCCAGCCCGAAATGGGCCGCAGTGTTGATCGTGGCCATCTGCAACGCGATAACCGGATCACAGCCACACGCAATTGCGTGACGCACAACCCGGTTCATGTGTCCTTCGTTGACCAGGGTGCCTGAATGGCAGTCGTCAGTGCACAGGATGAAATTGCGCGGGTCCAGTCCTTTTTCCGTTACCGCCGTGATTTGGCTTTCGACATCGTACCAAGCCGACCCCAATCGCATCATCGACCGCATGCCTTGACGCACACGGGCAATGGCATCGGCTTCGCAGGTGCCCTCGTGATCATCCGCCGGACCACCTGCGACATAGGCTGCAAAGGCAGGCCCCAAATCGGGAGACGCATAATGCCCGCCCACGGTTTTACCTGCGTTCTGGGTGGCTGCAATCTCGGCCAGCATCTTCGGGTCGGCGTTTGAGACGCCGGGAAAGTTCATCATCTCGCCCAATCCGATGATACCAGGCCAGGTCATCGCCTCGGCTACATCTTGGGGGCTGATTTCATATCCGGTGGTTTCCAGTCCCGGGGCCGAAGGCGCGCAGGACGGCATCTGGGTAAAGATGTTGACGGGCTGCATCAGCGCCTCGTCGTGCATCATGCGCACGCCATCAAGACCCAGAACATTGGCGATCTCATGCGGGTCGGTGAACATCGACGTGGTGCCATGTGGGATCACGGCGCGGGCAAACTCGGCCGGGGTCAGCATGCCGCTTTCGATATGCATATGCGCGTCGCACAGGCCGGGGATCATGTAACGCCCATTGGCCTTGATGATGAGTGTGTCAGGGCCGGTGCAATGGCTGGCGTCGGGTCCAACAAATGCAATGCGCCCGGCGGCAATGGCGATCGAATGATCAGGGAGAACCTCACGAGTGTGGACATTGACCCAAATTCCACCGGTGATGACGGTATCAGCGGCTTCACGCCCTGCGGCGACGGCGATCAATCGGGGGGCCACATCGGGCCAGCTGGGGAAAGTTATCTGTTCCATGGCTCAACTTTCCCGAATGTTAGCGCCTGTGCAACCCCTACTGTTGCGGTATCATGAAAGGGTCACATCCGGCTGGATACAGGAACCCATGGACACGGTCATTCATCGCGACCCGGGCCTGACGCACCTTGCGCAACGTGCAGCAGATTATCTGCATTGGATTCGCTTTGGCGCCTGGGCTCGACCCGGTGGATCAGATCTCGCGCCGGAATAAGCGGTATTCCGGTCGGATATCCTCTTGTACGACAAAGCCCCTTTCGGTCTGGTGTGTTCTGAAAGGGAGGCCATCAATGGATTACCAAACCGTAGATGCCGAAAGGTTTGGCCGGTCACTTAAGGGGATCGGTTTGAATCTGCTCGTGCGGGATGTGCAGGCAGAGTGTCGTTTTCTGGCAGATGTGTTCGGGATGCAAAGCCATCAGGTGACGGCGGACTTTGCCATAGTGACCTACGGCGATCAGGTGTTTCAGCTGCACGCCGATGCCACGTATCACTCGAACCCCCTTTTGGCCCTGTTGCCAGAAACCCCACCGCGTGGCGCAGGGATGGAAATCCGTCTCTATGAGAGCGACCCGGATGAGGCTGTGCAACGGGCAGAAGTATTTGGAGCCACGGTGTTGCAGGCAGCGACGAACAAACCGCATGGGCTGCGCGAGGCGTATATCCTCTGTGCCGATGGGTATGCCTGGGTGCCAAGCAGGCCCAAGGGTCGCGAAGACTAACCTGACAGGGAAGGCACGAGACAATCAGGTGGCTCAAATGTCTCAGGGGTCGCCACAGGCGCCGCAGGCGCGGGCCGGGTCCGCGTCTGCCCGGCCCAACGGGAGGAGATGTTCCAAAAGGAACATTGACGACGGGCGGGAGCGCTTGGGAATCAGGAGGAAACTTCGGCCGAGATTTCAGATCTCAGCCAATTGGTAAACGCGATGGCACCGCGGTTTTCCTCAGCTTGGGGAGATAGCAGCAAGTAGTAGGCTTCAGGCATGACTGCGCGATGCGCAAAGGGCGCGATCAAACGGCCTTCGTCAATCAACCCGCGAACGATCGTGTCATGGGCCAGGCACAGCCCTCCGCGGGCCATCGCAACCGACAAGCTGACCATATAGGTTGTGGCGTAGGTGATTGGTGGGTTTGTCCAGGTTAGACCCTGATCCTCAGCCCAGTTCACCCAGTTGGACAGCAGGTTCGAACAGTCATAAAGCGGCTGGTCCTGCAGATTCTCCAATGTCACAGGGAACTCCGGGTCGCAAACGGGGTAGTAATGATCCGTCCGCAACAGTTCGGTTCGAACCGTGTCCGCGGGGCGCAGGGAATAGCGGATTTCGACCGCAGCGCCTTCGGCCATTTCGCGCGGCTCCCAAAGCTCGGTGAAGATGTTCAGTTGAATATCTGGATGCAGCTCGCGAAACCGGGGCAGCCTGGGGGCCAGCCAGTTCACTGCAAAAGTGATGTTTGACTGCACCTGCACCGCATTCGCCTGATCCCCAACCACCGCCTGAGTGCCGCGCACGAGGGTGCGAAACGCTTCTCGCACGACGGGCAAATAGGTGATCCCGGTTTCCGTCAACTCCAGCGCCCGGGGCCGACGGTGAAACAGCGGACGCCCCAAGTGCCCTTCAAGCGACTTGATCTGCTGGCTGACCGCGCTTTGCGTCATGTTCAGATCCCGTGCTGCACCGGTGAACGACAGATGGCGTGCTGCGGCCTCAAACGTGCGGAGCCAGCCCAGTGGGGGAAGCGGTTTCTGCATATGTATAACTCTGCCATTAGTAATACTAATGGGATAGCCGTGTTTTTTTCGTTGGTCAAACGCTAGCCCGGGATGCAGGTTCTTCATCACCTAGGGAAACCGCCTCGGCATCAGGGAGAATCGGCGATGAGCGTGACAAATCTGCGACCTAACATGGATCACTGGTCCGAGCGGGTTGATATGGCGGCGGCCTTTCGTTGGACCGTCAAGCTGAACATGCACGAAGCAGTGGCGAACCATTTCAGCCTCGCCGTAAATGATGATGGCACCCAGTTCCTGATGAACCCGAACCAGATGCATTTCAGCCGGGTCAAAGCTTCGAACCTGTTGCTGCTGGACGCCAACGACCCGAACACAATGGACATGCCCGGCGCGCCGGATCCGACTGCCTGGGGCCTGCATGGTTCGATCCACCGTCACTGCCCCCACGCGCGCTGCGTGATGCATGTGCACTCGATCCACGCCACGGTTCTGGCGTCGCTGGCCGACAGCAACATCCCTCCGATCGATCAAAACACGGCGACCTTCTACAATCGCTATGTGATTGATGACGAATTCGGTGGGCTTGCGTTTGAAAGCGAAGGCGAGCGCTGCGCTTCGATGCTGAATGATCCCAAGAAAAAGGTCATGATCATGGGCAACCATGGCGTTCTGGTGATCGGCAGTGATGCAGCGGATGCGTTCAACCGGCTCTATTACTTCGAGCGCGCGGCCGAGACGTACATCCGCGCCCTGCAAACCGGTCAGAAGCTGCGGGTGCTGAGCGATGAAATTGCCGAGAAAACCGCGCAAGAGCTCGAGGATTACCCCAGCCAGGCCGAGGCACATATGCGCGAAATGAAAGCGATCCTGGACGCAGAAGGGTCTGACTATGCGAGCTAAGCGGCGCTAGCCGCCAAGCCAGAAAGGACATTCCATGTTGGACACCACACCCCCACGGGCGCGCACCCTTGCCGCCCGACACTATACCTCTGCCCAATCGCTGGAGGCCGAGCGCGAATTGTTGCTACGCAGCTGGCAACTCGCGGGCCACGAAACACAGCTGGCTGAGCCGGGGCAGTTCATCACCCTGTCGCTGTTCGATCAGAACATCTTCCTTGTGCGCGACCGCGTGGGTGAGGTTCGCGCGTTCTACAACGTCTGTCCGCATCGGGGGCATCAACTGGTCGAGGGGAACGGCAAGAAGGCGGTTCTGACCTGCCCGTATCATGCCTGGACATTCGGGCTGGATGGTAATTTGCGTGGGATGCCGAAACGTGGAGGGACCGATGCCCCGGCCCGGGCCAAGGTCTGTTTGTCCCATGTTAGGGTCGAATCCCTGGCTGGGTTCCTGTTCGTAAACCTCGATGATGACGCGCCCAGCCTGGCCGAGTTTGCACCGGGGCTTGAGGCACAGATGTTGGAACGAATCCCGGAACTGCCCACGCTGGTGATCGAAGGGGACAGCGCCTATGGCCATACCTACACCTGCAAATCCAACTGGAAGGTAATGCTCGACAACTACCTCGAATGTCACCACTGCGGCCCGGCGCATCATTCGTTCGACGATATGATGAACATCGCCGAAAACCGGTTCGAGCTGTATCAGAACTACACATACCAACATGCCCCGACCGCGCGCAAAGCCCGGAATGAGGCGTTCCGGCTGGATCTGGAGCATGACGTTCTGGACGGGCAGTTCTGGTTCCTGTTTCCCAACACCATCTTTGGCCAATTCCCCGGCGCGCGTGGGTTCTATGCGTCGCGGTTTGACCCGGTCACACCAGACCTGACCGAGCGGCGCTCGATCTCGTTGATCACACCAGAACCCACCGACCCGCGCATGGCAGCGCGTTCTGCCGAGCGGGCGGAATGGTCGACCAACATCGTGTCAGTCGAGGACCGCGAGTTGTGTGAAAATGTGCAGCGCGGCATGCATCAGCGTGGGTTCAAGCAGGGCTGGTATGTCACTGACCCGGACGCGCATGACATCTCGGAACACGCGATGCGCCATTTCCACGACATCTATCTGGCAGCCATGGGCGAAAAGGCATGAAGAACATCTACACATATGGGGGCAGACCTGCGCGCCGCAATCTGACCGTCGACTGCCTGCGCCGCAACAAGGCTGCGGGCAAGAAGATGACCCAGGTTTCCGCGATCAACGAAGGTGAAGCGCGCGCCTGCGAAGAGATGGGGATCGACATGATCACCATTTCCGATCTGGACTATGATGCTGTTCGCGCGGGGGCACCCCGTACCTTCATCACGTCAAGCCAAACCATGTGCCAGTATTTCGAACCGCAGGAATGCCTGACGGCGGCGTTGAAAACAGCGGAGAAGGGCGCCGATGCAATCTTTACCCCGCGCGGGATGGGCATCGTTGAACTGATTGCGAATGAGGGGCTGGCGGTGCAGGGTCATGTGGGCCTGGTGCCGCGAAAATCGACCCTAACCGGGGGGTTGAAGACCTTTGGCAAGACTGCAGAAGAGGCGATGCGGCTGCTGGATTGGATGCGCCGGTATGAGGATGCAGGTGCCGCTGCGGTCGAGGTCGAATGCGTCGCGGTCGAGGCGCTGCAGGCAATCAATCACAAGACCTCGCTCTTGACCCATTCCATCGGAGCAGGTTCGGGCGGCGACATCATCTTTTCCTTTATGGAAGACATCTGCGGCGACGTCGAAAACCCGCCCCGCCATGCCAAGGCCTGGGGTGATGTGTTGTCGATCCGTCAGCAACTGGCAGCCGAACGCGACAAGGCGCTGACCGGGTTTCGCACGGATGTGCAATCGGGGGCTTTCCCGGATGTTGAACACACGGTCGGGATGTTTCCGGGCGAAGAAGACAAGTTGCGCGAAGCGCTGGATAAATGGACGACCCTGCACCAATGAACGACGCCACAGATTATACACGCGCCTTTGCCGCCAAGCCGCAGCCGCTGACGCTGGAACAGGCCGCATGGAATACGCCGCCCATGCAGCTGACCGATACCGAAGGCATGATCGACGTGCCCCGGATGCGGCGTTATCGCCAGAACCGGCTGCGCGAGCAGATGAAGGCGCATGGTCTGGCCGCAGTGATCCTGACCGACCCGCTGTCGATCCGCTATGCCACAGGCGTGCGCAACTGCACGCTGTTTCAAATGCATATTCACGCGGGCTACCTCTTTTTGCCTGCCGAAGGTCCGGTGATCTATTTCGATAGTGAACCGGGCCGGGAAACTGGCGCGCAGTTGGAAACCATCAATGAGATCCGCGATGATCTGCTTCCGTTGTCCTATATGTTTGCGGGCTATCGGCATCAGGACTGGTGCACCAAATGGGCCGCTCAGATGAAGGCATTGGTGGATGAACACTGCGGCGGTGAAACCCGAGTGGGCATAGAGCGCACCGCGCCGCTGCCGCATATGGCGCTGGAACAGGCGGGGTTGACCTTGGTTGACGCGGGTGAGGCACTGGCCCACGCCCGCAAGATCAAAAGCCCCGAAGAAGTCCTGTGCATGAATCAGACGATCGCTGTGGCCGAGGATGGCATGACCCGAATGCGCAACAATCTGGTCAATGGCATCACCGAACAGGAACTGTGGTCCCACATGTGGGCAGCCAACATCGAAGGCGGCGGCGAATGGATCGACTATCGCCTGCTGGCGTCTGGCGAGCGCACCAACCCGTGGCAGCAAGAAGCCAGCAGCCGCATCATTCGGGCTGGCGATCTGGTGGTGTTTGACTGCGGCATGGTTGGTCCGTGGAGCTATGGCGCCGATATCAGCCGAGCCTATCATTGCGGTCCGGGACGCCCGACAGATGAGCAGTGCCGCCTGTATCAATATGCGCACAACGAGGTGACGCATAACGGTGCTCTGCTGCGCCCCGGTATCTCGTTCAGCGAGCTGATCGAGCAACGCTATCGCCAACCCGAGGGATACAACGACCAGACCTATCCCTGCATGATGCACGGCCTCGGTATGGCTGATGAATACCCGGTGATCTACTACCCCGCGGACGGGCAGTTCCACTATGACGGCGAGCTTGAGCCCGGCATGGTCATCTGCGTCGAAAGCTACGTCGGCAAGCTTGGCGGCTACGAAGGCATCAAGTTGGAAGACCAATATCTGATCATTGAAAATGGCGCGGTCTGTCTGTCCCGCTACCCGTTCGAGGACGCGCTGCTTTCGCGCGAAATCTGATGTTTTGGCCAAAGAGGAGATGCCAAAATGACTGAAACCACTTCCAGGCTGGACCAGAAGGCTACAACAGCACCGACCCCCGCCCCATCATCGGGCGAACAGATGGAGGATATGAGCCGCGAGTGGAACTACCATCCGGATCTGCCGTTGCAGAACCCGTCAATCTTTCAGTGGCCGCCCAACCCGGTCTTTCTGGTCGGCTGGATGGCCCGCAACTGGCTGACGCTCAGCGAACGCGTGATGATGGTGATCCTGGCGGTGGCGCTGTGGTACTTCTTATACCCGTCACTGGAAAGCGCGCAGAGTTTTGCCTTTGGCTGGATTGCTCAGATCTACGTCATCAACTTCGCGATGATCTTTGCGGTTGCTGGCGGTCTGCACTGGTATTTCTACATCCGCAAAGGGCAGGGCAAGAAGCTGAAGTTCGAGCGCAGGGATCAGGGCAAGAACAACAAGCTGTGGAATTTCAGCGATCAGGTAAGGGATAACATGTTCTGGTCGCTTGGATCGGGCGTGTTCCAGCTGACCGGTTTTCAGGTCGTCTCCATGTGGTTGATGGCAAACGGCTTTGCGCCCGTGATCACTTTTGCGGAAAACCCGGTGTGGTTCCTGGCCTGGCTTGTGATCATCCCGATGTGGTCTGCGTTTCACTTCGACTGGGTGCATCGCCTGTTGCATCAGCCGGTTCTGTACAAGCGTGTGCACTCTTTGCACCACCGCAACGTGAACATCGGCCCATGGTCGGGGTTCTCGATGCACCCGGTTGAGCATTTTATCTATCTGACCACACTGTGCATTCACTGGGTTGTCGCGTCGCACCCGATCCACCTGTATTTTCACATTGTGTTTCAGGGTCCGGGTGCTGCGATGAGCCACGCCGGATACGAGGACCTGCTGATCAGGGACAAGCGCAAGCTGGCTTTGGGCACCTTTTATCACCAGCTGCACCACCGGTATTACGAGTGTAACTATGGTAATCAGGAAATGCCGTGGGACCGGTGGTTCGGCACTTTCCATGACGGCTCACCCGAGGCCACGGCCGAGACCCGAGCGCGGAAGAAGCGGATGTTTGGCTAGGTTTCCCGATCGCGACGCTTCCAATCTGCGCGGCCTTTCGGCCTTGCGTCCTGCGGACGGCAAGGGGGCCAGGCTCACGCGGGCAAAGCCCGCGTGAGCCTGGCCCAACGGGAGGAGACGTTTCGGCAGAAACGGTGACGACGGGCGGGAGTGCTACCAGCGGTTGGCCAAACGCCGAGGCTGCGGCGAGGTCGGTGAAGACCGCCGCCAAATGCAGGCGCGCGCCGTCCTTGTCTGTAACCCATACGCTGTCCGGGTTCAATTTCCGGGGTGGAATGTGTTGTCTGGTTTGAACTTGTTGTTCTTGCTCATTCCGGTCCATGTGACGGCGCTGCTGCTTTGCATCGCGTTGGCCAAGCCGAGCTGACGCGGTTTTAGGCTGCCCGTGTGGTGCTCTTGACGACGCCGGCCTCTGGGTTTCTTCTGATGCGCGAGTTCTGCCCTTCCGTGCCGGATTACTTGATTGATCCCCGCTTGGACAGGATGGGAGGTGAATAGGTCCCACGGGTCAACTCCCGGACGCCCGGCCGATCATCTCGGAAAAAAATGGAGCGTGCGAAGCGCTAAAGATCGCCGTTGTTTTGGATCGGTTGATGCTTGGCAGCCACCGAGAGCGTGATCAGAACACCCCCATGTTCAACCCAGCGCCAATCGCCTGACCCAGGTCACGGCACGGGGTCAGTTGATCGTCGCTCAGAACCTTCGGGGCCAAAATGGCATCGGGGGTTTGGGCGTGGGTGCACAGGATGATCGCGGGCTGCACCTCGTTCAACCTCCACCCTTGGGCGATGCGGGCAATCTGGCGCATGGCACCCTGACCGTCTGATCCGGCGCAGATCATCTGCGCATAGGCGCGGCCTTCGATCTGGCCCAATACTGGATAATAGCAACGGTCAAAGAAATCCTTCATGATCCCCGACATGGTGGCCAGGTTCTCCGGAGCACAAAAGATGTACCCCGAGGCGGCAAGCACGTCTGCAGGTTCGGTTTGGCTTGCCTCTTTCAAGTCCGTTTCGATTTCTTCCTTGGCAGCGTGATAAGCAGCCTCAGCCATCTGCCGACTGCCGCCGGTGCGCGAGTGATAGACTATCAACAGGGATGACATCTGCGTTCTGCTCCGGTGTTCAGGCGACCGCCAGGGTCGGGCTGTTTTCAGCAAGTGTAGCAGTATGTTCCGACAGGATCGCCTTGAAATCTTCAAGCGGTTTGAATGATTTCTGCTCCACCGGATATAGGATACCAAAGGTCATCCAGTGCGCAGGGCTAAGCGGCACCAGATCGACCAACCCGGGTCGGATCTCGGCCGCGCTCAACTCGTCTGCGATGGTGACACCGGCCCTGGCGGCCACCAAACCGCACGCTGTCTGGGATGAGGCAACTTCGACGGACTGCCTCGGGGATACGCCGGCCGAACTGAAGATGTCGTCGAGTTGCTCGCGCAACAGCAATCCGTGCATCAGCCGGATGACAGGCTCGTCCACCAGATCTTCGGCGGTGACTTCGGGTCGGTCGGACAGGGGGTGCCCCAATGGCAAAACCGCTTGCCCGCGCACTCGGATCAGGGCCTGCGTGCGGATGCCGGGGTGCTGAACTGGCAGGGCGCCAATCCCGATGTCATATGCGCGGCCTGCCAGCCATTTGCCCGCATCGCGTCGGCTGCGCACATCAAGGCTGACGTTGACGTCCGGGTGCTCGTGCATGAACCGGGCAATCGCCGGAATTGTGACGGCCTGTGCGATACGGGGCATGGTCACGATCCGCAGGCTTTCGGAGCGGCCGGCACGGATTTCGGCGGCGATGCGGGGCACCTCGTCGAGATTGTCCAGTATGCGCCCGGCTTCGCGATAAAATGACAATCCTTCGGGCGTGGGAGTCAGTGCCCGCCCGCTGCGATCAAACAACGTCAGCTTGAGTTCCGCCTCAAGCCCCGAGATAAGCCGACTGATCGCCGGTTGACTAAGGTGCATGATTTCGGACGCGGCGGTCAGGGACCCTTCGGACAGGGTGGTACGGAAGGCGCGAAGAGCTTTGATGTTCATGCGCAATGCTTTCGTTTTTTGCAAGAGTATTAAACATCTTTGCAATTTTTGCAATCGACGTATCACGCTAATCTGGGTGTGATCTTATTTGGGAGGACCCTCATGAAACGTAGAACCCTGATTGGCGCCGTTGCCGCCACCATCGCACTGACCGTTTCCGCGACTGCCAGCCTGGCTGCGGAGTGGCCCAAGCGTCCCATCAACCTGGTTGTGCCCTACAAGGCAGGCGGCGGCACGGATGCCTACGCTCGCGCGATCTCGGCCGCAGCCGAAGGTGTGTTGGATGTGCCGGTTGTTGTTGTGAACAAGCCCGGTTCGGGTGGCCTGAACGGTGCAAACTCGGTCGTGGGCGCGCGTCCTGATGGCTATACCATGATGATGACTTCGGGCGGTTCGTTCCTACTGTCCACCATGACACGCGACACAAAAATTGACGCGCTTGAAAGTTTTCAGTTCGTCGCTCAGGTCGGTCAGCTGCGCACGTCGCTGATGGTGCCCAAGGACAGCCCGTTCCAGTCGGTGCAGGACGTGATCGAC
>FYBJ01002246.1_pt1 | contig 11660 bp, 12 predicted proteins | sample 1134611 | NCBI WGS metagenome assembly FYBJ01 (sample SAMEA104116008, study PRJEB20421) | marine metagenome | isolation source: marine | reverse complement strand
CGTCAGATGTGTATAAGAGACAGGCTATATCTTTATTATTACTGAACAGCCTTCTGCTGGGAGGCACCCCTGAGCAAGAATTAAAAGATATAGAACAACAAGCCGCACATTTGATCGTGGAAAAAACTGAACACATGTGTGCACTCTGCAATGAAATCGCCAAGATCTATATTGAACTGGGTGGCGACAGCCAAAACGATGATCTGCAAGCGCTACTTACGATGAAAAGCAACCCAATTACATATGACACATTGCTCAATGTTATTTATACATGCCTCTCCATGGAGTGGCCAAAAGCACAAGCAGCACAAGAAACAAAAGAACAATTGAGCCTTCTTCACGAAGAACTTACTGAGGAATATGATAGCATGCTCGCACAACTTGCTGTGCGAAAACGGCTCAAGAGCAAATGCTTCTGCACGCTATCAGCTGCAAATCTTGTGGCATGCCGCGCGCGCATCAAAGGCAATATAACTATCGATGGTAGTGCCACCATCGGCAATAATCTCCGCGTTGGCAACACACTAACCGTTGATGACTTAACTGGTGTTGTAATCGCAACTGACGGCCTTTTTTCAACTGGTTTAGTACAAAATGCAGACCTTGCTGATAATAGCGTTACGAGCGACAAAATAGTGGACGGTGCAATTATACCGAGTAAACTCATCTTCAACACCGTTGATACCGCTGGCAGCGAACCAGACCTGTTACGCATCTACCGCGGCACCATAAATAGCGATGGTACTACAGCCAATGGCGCAGGATTTACATCTGTACGAAATGGTCTAGGCAACTATACCATTACCATTACCGGCGGCGCCTATACAAGCAATGCAACATATCAGGTATTTGTGCAAACAGCTCCAAATGCGGCAACAGTCACAAAAGATAACAGTACACAGTTTACTATTGATACAATGGGTAATGATCAAGCTTTTGATTTTTTCACTATTGGCAATAGACCATAAAAAAAGAGATCCAAACCTGGAACCAACAAAGGGGCGCCCATAATAGCGCCCCTTTTTCATGAAGCCGCTCACAATGGACTTATTGCTGTCGTGCTCATTTGACAAACAGACTATAACAACATATACTTTTTTACCATATATCACTCCTGTATCCTACCTAAAAAGGAATAAAGCTTATGTCAAATAAAAAGTGCGCACCTATCCATTTCATGTTGCTCATGCTCATAGCGGTTTCTTCTGCCCAAAGCGCCACCTATATAGATATCGACGCCACACCTACTCATGATTTCATGACCTATCAGCCACAACCACATGATGATACCGAATGTTTTTCCACTATTGCAGGCATCACGGCTGGACTTGGCGCTCTATGCGGTAGCTTTTATGCATTAAACAACTGGTGGAAGGAGTATCATCCGGGCATTCTTCCAGCCTCATGCGGCATTGGCTTTCTCACAAGCATATTAACCAATTATCACATTTATAAAACAAGCCCTGAAGGCATCTTTTGCACGACACGCGCCACATTGGTAAAACTCATTCAACAACCTATCATCACGGCGCTCACCACAAGCACGAGCTCTATTGCAACCATTGATCAGCTCTATGTGCATCATGCTCACCCGCGCCCAAAGGCATTTTATGATATTTCTGCCTATATTCGCGCACTAAACAGCGTTATCACTGCGTTTGAAGAGCTTATTAAAGCACTGCCTTATTATGCAAAATTGGAAAAACAGAAGCCGCGCCTTGAACTGCGCACCGTTGCAATAAAAGCAGTCACAAGAGCGAAGGCACTACGGCAGCAGCTTGTACGTATCGCACAAGAGATGCAGCACGACCCATGTTGGCCAGAACAGATGAAAGCATATGATGCACACTTGGCACGTTTAGCACAAGAAGAGACAGCATGGCTTGCACGCCAAACCTATCTCAATCAGAGTATGCATTATTGCACCTGCTATTATCAGCATTGCTGCTGCTACTAACAGACAATCCATGGTAGACTCATAATAGATCATGGATATGCAAAACACGACGCACCTACCCTCATTACCGGGCGTCTATCTTTTTAAAGACGCAGACAACCAGACGCTCTATATTGGCAAAGCAAAACGCCTCAGGGAGCGTGTGCGTAGCTACTTTAACAATAAGACTGATTGGAAAGTGCATGCATTGCTCGAAGAGGCTACGCACATTGACCATGTGCTAACCAACACAGAAGTTGAGGCTATGCTACTCGAAGCAGAACTCATCAGCACGCATAAACCAAAGTTTAATGTGCTGCTCAAAAGTGGCCAGCCATTTGTTTGGCTCTTTTTTAGCAATGAAACGCTGCCAGTACTAAGCGTGGTACGCAATAAACGCAAAAAAGGCACCTACTTTGGCCCTTTTTTGCACAAGCGCCAAGCACGATCAGTTGCAAAATTTTTAACCGACACCTTTAAGCTCCATTTATGCAATAAAAAAATTGCCAATGGCTGCCTGGATTATCATATTGGCCGTTGTGCTGGATCATGCAAAACCCAGTTTGATCCGCAGGAATACCTCTTTCATATCGAACTGGCCAAAAATGCGCTGCGCAAAAACCATAAAGCATGCCTTAAAAGCCTCACCAAGCAGATGAAGCATTACACTCAAGAATTGGCATTTGAAAAAGCAAAACGTATTCATCAATACATCCTTGATCTTGATATGATTTTTCATACGTTGCACGTGAAATATTCACACGAAAAATATGCCCCTGACGTATTCATTGCAATGCAACAACACAAGCGCCTGCCGATAGAAAAAGAAACACTTGCTAACACATTGCAAGAAATCAGTGGTGCAGATCGACCAGTGGTGCGCGTTGATTGCTTTGATATTTCTCATTTTCAGAGTACACACATTGTTGGATCATGCATTCGCTTTAGCAATGGCATGCCAGACAAACACCATTTTCGACGCTTTAAGATTCGCACGCTCACCGAGCAAAATGATTATGCAGCACTGCAAGAAATTGTTGCGCGCCGCTATAAAGATCCTAATGATCTACCTGATCTGATTGTCATTGATGGCGGCAAAGGGCAGCTCAATGCCGTAAAAGAGCTTTTTCCATACACCCCTTTTGTGAGTCTAGCAAAACGAGAAGAGCGCTTATTCACACCAATACACCCTGAAGGCGTGCTACTTGACGTTAAAACACCTCTTGGCAAAACGCTCATTGCTTTACGTGATTATGCTCACCACTTTGCCGTGAGTTATCATACATTGCGTCGCAATAAGCTTATGACATCAAAAGATACAGGCCACCACTTGCTATAATTGCTTTTTATGACATCATACATACATGAAACCTATACATATAAGGGATACCTATGCATTATCGTTCAACCTTACTCACCCTTGCACTCCTGGTTGGAGGAGGAAGCGTCTACTCATTTCTTTTTTGGATCGTGCCAAGCATACAAATTATCATGAAATATGGCATTCTCGCTTCTATTCATTCGACACATTTTTTTCGCATAGCACAAGATGTCGCCACCTTCTTGCTTAGCATCTTGATATGCCAATACATCACAACGCACAAAGAAAAACAGGACGAAACAAAATGGTATCAGCAAAAGCCATTTGTATAATAGAAAAAGGCAATACGCCCTTTTATTTTGCTACCATCTCACATTATAATTAAATAAAAAGGTGAGCTTTAATAGAAAGAAATACAGATGCGTAGAGTATTTTTCATCTTGCTTGCTACTGGCTCACTTTTTTGTGCTGATGTAACGCGTTATGGCACCTTTACACTTGCAAACACCACATCTGCCACAATCACGGAATCTCATGAGCCAAGCCCCACTTCTGCCACAACAACACTGCTTTTAAAAGAAGATGATATCCTCAACCGGCTTATTGCAGCACAAAGTAACGACGTAGCATATACCTCTCTTTTGAATAAAAAAGAGAGGCGCATGCTACGTGCATATACTTCCGCAGAATGCGCTCTTCAAGAATTGCTCACACTAAGCGCGCAGGCACGCACAAGTAATTGGCATCCGGTCTATATTCAAGTGCTCGACACCCTTATAGAATGCGCAAAAACATTGTAATGCACTTGATGTGCAAGCAAGATAGTTGCCCCATTTGCAAATGCTCTTTTTGTTATTAGAATACCCAACAAAGGGTAGTCATATCGTGCGCCCCACTCGTAACAAAATGGATTGTAATGAAAAGGCTATTGCTCTGCATAGTATGCACCACATTCGCTGCTGAAAAAAAAGAAGACCTGCCTTTACCTCACAATCAATACGAAGCAATTGCGCGGCAACACATCGAACAAAACAAAAAGGCCTCTTCTGGCAAGCAAGAATGGCACAAACAGCCAGTATTAACACCGCAGGATGCCGCGCGCTATTTGTTTGACGCTTATGGATCATCAGAACAATGCCCCTGCACCATACAATAACGGCCATAACGCCACATTACTTTTTGCATAATCCACTCATTCATGCTATGGTAACGTGCAGTCATCCTGCAAGAAAAACAAAGGACACCGCATGAAACAGCTACTTTATATGCTCTGCCTAAGCGCACCATTATATGCCGCTCAAGCAAGCACCTCCCATGGCGAATACTCAAGCGATATGCTTAAAATTATTGAACAAAAGCGCGAACAGATGCAAAAGCGCCTTTATTTTAATAGCCAAAAGCGCGCCCACGCCTTATCAAATCGTGAAATGGAACTGCAAAAACAGCAATTCACTGCTGCCTATTGGCACAAAAAACATGCTGATGACCTGAGCGCCGCTATGCATCGAGACACACAACTAATAGCATTGTCAAACCGCGTCATCAATAACATCAATGAACGCAAAACCATGGACATGAATGAAATTATAAGATGGTACACAAAAAAAATAGCCAAACAAAATTATGAAATAAAAAAAACAAGTCAACAGCTACATTCGTTAAAGACTGAACTCAACAGATTGCATACTAGATGCTTTCACTGTTTGATAAAACGTTACGATCCCAAGGAAAGCTGCTACAAACATAAATATAATTCTGCCATAGTGGAGAGCAAACAAAAAAAAATACATCTACTCGAAGAGCAAAGAGACGCACTCAAAGAAGAACGTGCCTTTCTATGCAGACTGCATATGCCTGCACAGAAAAAATAACTATACTTCTGGTATCTTTTTGGCAACTGTTGTAGAGAAAAAGCAAATGTATTACCCTTTGTGCTAGATAGCAAAAAGGGTTCATATGAATGCAGAACAATTTACTAACGCAAGCCAAGATCTTATTAATCAAGCAGTACGCATTGCCACGCAATTGGGCAATCCAGAACTACAACCAATTCATTTATTAGCAGCAGCTTTAGAGACTGCATTTTGCCGCTCATTTTTTGAGGTGCTTAATGTGCCCATTAGCCAGCTTTCGCCGCTGGTTGATCAAGATATAAAGCAACTGCCAACCGCTCCAGGCACACAGGTGAGTGCTGGCAAGGCACTACAATCTTTTTTGCAATTGTGCCAAAAAGAAGCTGAGCAATTAAAAGACCAATACATTAGCCTTGAGCATTTCATGCTCGCATTTGCACAAACGCACGAATTGCCTCCATCAATCAGGCATTTTTTTGCACAACATCACTTTGCAAGAAAGAATAGTATTGATCATATGAACACGTTACGACAAGGAAGCAGTGTGGATAGCAAAACTGCAGAAGGTTCTTATCAAGTATTAGATAAATACGCACAAAATTTAACCGAGCAAGCACGTTTAGGAAAACTCGACCCAGTTATCGGCAGACATGACGAAATTCGAAGAGTGATCCAAATTCTTTCTCGTAGGACGAAAAATAATCCGGTGCTTATCGGTGAACCGGGCGTGGGTAAAACTGCTATCGTGGAAGGCATCGCCCAACGCATTGTTGATAATGACGTACCAGAAAGTCTTAAGAATAAAAAAGTCTACGCACTTGATCTTGGCCTCTTGATTGCGGGTGCAAAATATCAAGGTGAATTTGAAGATCGCATTAAAAATATCCTCAAAGAAATCGAAAAACACCCCGATGATATTATTCTCTTTATTGATGAGCTGCACATGCTCATTGGTGCTGGTTCATCTGGCGGCGGCATGGATGCTTCTAATTTATTAAAACCTGCATTAGCACGCGGCCAACTGCATTGCATTGGTGCGACCACCCTCAAAGAATATAAAAAATATATCGAATCTGACCCTGCACTTGAACGTCGCTTTCAAAAAGTATTAGTAGAAGAACCATCAGTGGAAGATGCTATTTCTATTTTACGCGGACTAAAAGAGCGCTATGAATTGCATCATGGGATTCGCATAAAAGACCAAGCACTTGTTGATGCAGTCAAACTTGCTGATAAAAATATCGCGGATCGTTTCTTGCCAGATAAAGCAATCGACTTAGTTGATGAAGCAGCTGCCATGGTGAAAATGTCTATTGATTCTCACCCTGAAGTGATTGATAAGCTTGAGCGCAATATTCGTCAGCTGGAAATTGAAAAGCTTGCCCTACAAAAAGAAAAAGATGATCCGATTGCGCAAGAGCGGCTCAAAAAACTAGAAAAAGAACTTGCTGAGCAAAAAGAAGAGCACACGCGCCTGGTTAATCAGTGGAAGCAAGAAAAAGCACCGCTTGAAAAGCTCAATAAACTGCAACAAGAAATTGAAAAAGCAAACTACCAATATCATATGGCAGAACGCGCCGGAGACTTTGCAAAAGCATCTGAAATAAAATATGGCACCATTGCGCAACTTGAAGCAGAACTTGAAAAAGAAAAAAAAGCACTCAAAGAGCTAAAAACAGAACTGATCAAGCGTGAAGTGGATTCAGACGATGTTGCAACGGTGCTTGCACGCTGGACCAAAATACCTGCAGAAAAATTAAAAGAATCAGAAAGCGAACGGCTGCTTAACATGGAACATACGCTTGAAGAGCGCGTGATTGGCCAAAAAGAAGCGGTCCAAAAAGTGGTGCATGCAATTCAGATGCATCGCACTGGCCTTACTGATCCTAATCGCCCTATTGGTTCATTTTTATTCCTTGGGCCAACCGGCGTGGGTAAAACTGAAGTCGCACGCACACTCGCTGAATTTCTGTTTAACGATCCACAAAAAATGATTCGCATTGATATGTCTGAATATATGGAAAAGCACGCAGTGGCCCGTTTGATTGGCGCTCCTCCTGGCTATGTTGGCTATGAAGAAGGCGGCCAATTAACCGAACAAGTGCGTCGCAATCCCTATAGCGTTATTCTGTTTGATGAAATAGAAAAAGCACATAGCGATGTATTTAACATTTTACTTCAGATTTTAGACGATGGACGCTTAACAGACAGCCAAGGGCGCACTGTTTCATTTAAAAACACCATCATTATCATGACATCAAACATCGGCTCAAGCATTATTTTAGGCACAAATGAAATCACCGATACGGTTAAAGAGCAGATTGAAAAGATATTGCATCAAACCTTCCGTCCTGAGTTTTTAAATCGTATTGATGCGATTGTCTATTTCAAAAAACTCTCTGAGCAAGATGTGCAAAAAATCGCCATACTACAAATTGGCTACTTGGAACAGCGCCTTGCACAACGCAACGTGAAACTAGAGATTTCAGATGATGCAGTAAAACGCATTGCTGAGCTGGGCTATTCACCAGAGTTTGGCGCTCGACCACTCAAACGCGCCATTCAAAATCATATTACCGTGCCTATATCGCAATTCTTGCTCAAACATCCTGATGCAAAAGAAGTGCACGTTGAACTTAAAAAAGACCAGCTGCAGGTGCGATAACGAGCAGCATTTGAGCTTTTTGTGAAATCGGGGTATTATTTATGTTTAAAACATTTATAATGCCCCAATGCATAAAGGTTTTTCATGCATCACAGATCCTTCATCTTCGTTCTTATATTAAGCATGCTCTCATGCACGGCCGCTCAGCACATAGCGTCCCCAACCACCACTCGAATGACGCCGGAAGAACGATGCATATATGCAACTATGAACACCTTGAACTGCAAACATTGCAACAAATGCAAACATTGCAATGCAATAAAGAGTCTGCACAAAGACCATGTCCCTGCAAATGAGCGTATGCATTCAAAAAGCGGACCAACAGTACTTGAATACGATGCTTACCTATGGGCACTTGGTGAACCCTTTTCGCTCAGTAACAAATCTAGATACTGCAACGCCTATATCGCGTGGTATGATGAATTCTTTTGCGAATAAAAGTGAAAAAAAGAAGGAGAAATATGAAGCATCTATTTGTCGCCAACTGGAAGATGAACCTTCCTTTTAATGAGGCAATTGATTTTTGCCAGCAGCATGCAACGGCACTTGCCGAACTATGCTTAACAAAAGAATGCGAACTAGTACTCTGCCCATCATTTGAAGCACTACATACAGTCGCCACCATTTTGCAAAAGACGCAGATCGCTGTTGGCGCACAAGATGTTTCACGCCATGCCACTGGCGCCTATACCGGGGAAGTTTCTGCAACCTCACTCGCTCAAGCTGGTTGCAGCTATTGCATTATCGGCCATTCTGAGCGGCGTCACTACTACCAAGAACGCACTATCGACATCGAACACAAATTAAAAGAATGCATAAAAAATGGCATCACGCCCATTATCTGCATCGGCGAAACAGAGCAAGAGCGCAATGAAGGTAACACTTTAGATATTCTCAACGAGCAACTCATACCCCTCTTGCAGACCATCGCACAACAAGACAATGCTATGCCATATGTGGTGGCCTATGAACCCGTATGGGCAATTGGCACCGGCGTAGTGCCGACACCAGAGGCACTCAATGAAGTATTTAAATGGCTACACACAACATGCAACACAGAAACAGGCAGTTCTTTTCGATTATTATATGGCGGCGGCGTAGACGAGAAAAGCGCTCATGGATTGCGCCATATATCCCACCTGAATGGTTTCCTGATTGGCGGCGCAAGCACCTCATTTGAACGCTTAAAAAAGGTGGTGCAATATGATTAGCGCTTTTGTATTACTTTTTGTTAGCCTTCTTGGGCTGTGGTTCGCTGGTGAACTCGTTGTGCGCTATAGCCTGCAACTTGCCTATAAAGCAGGCCTTTCTACCCTATTTATCGGTTTTTTTCTTATCTCTCTTTCAACCGGATTACCTGAACTATCTGTGGTGATCAATGCACTGTGGCTTGGCATTCCTCGACTTTCAGTGGGCGATATCATGGGTTCAAACTTTTTTGATCTTGCCATGGGCCTTGGCATTCCTGCATTTTTCATTCGACCAATTAGCATCGCACAAACGAAATATACCAAAACACTTTTTATGCTTATAAGCACCTTTACTCTCATGCTCTTTATTCTGACACGCTCCAGCCTCAATGCTTGGCATGGCGCTGTACTCATAGGAACGTATCTATTTATCAACCTACTTTCATATAGAGTGCGTATAGAAGAGGATAACGATGCACATCATATGGCCTCTGCTCAACGATCACTTGAACAAGAGCCATACTTAACAAGCACATTTGGCACAGCAATAAAACTTTTTATCGCGATAGTAATGGTACTTATTACTTCACATAGCACCGTGCATCAAGCAATTGCACTCGCTCATGCCCTTGGCTATTCCATTGCTCATTTCGGCGCCACATTTCTAGCTATCGGCACATCACTTCCTGAGTTAACGCTCGGTATTGCGGCTCTAAAAAATAAAGAATATGACCTTGTTTTAGGCAATTGCTTTGGCTCAATCTGGGGACAAGGAGGGCTGCTCATGGGACTGCTTGCTTTTTTGAGCGCAGAACCTATCCAATTGGATGCTATTGCAAGCATAAAACCATTTGTGATCGTAGCATATGGCATCACTACCTTTTTTATTGTGCAACGAAAAAAAATTACTCGTTTAGGCGGTCTATTGCTTATTATCTGCTACCTGCTCTTTCTTTTATTTGAGCTTACCTAGCAAAGAGCTATAAACCCTTACTTTTAAAAAAAGTAAAATAGTGTATTATAAGCATATAATCGGTTATATGCGCATTAGTATTGGAGAATGTACATGCTATTTGGATTCTTACTTACCCTTTTTATCATTAATTGCTTTCTACTCATCCTTTTCATCATGCTTCAGCAAGGCAAAGGCGGGCTTGGTGCACTAGGTGGCAGCTCACAAATACTCTTTGGCGGTTCAGGTGGTGCTGATTTTATGCAAAAAGCTACATGGGTTATGGGAAGCATCTTTCTTTTTGGTTCTCTCTCTTTGGCAATCTTGCGCACAAAACAACATCAAACTGGCAGCCTATTAAGACAACCGGTATCACAACAAATGCCACAATTGCCTAAACCAGAATTGCCTACAGCTCCAACTAGTGATGCCACTAACCATAACTAATACGCTTGATCGCCTAGGGCATTATACCCTTCGCATATGCGATACGGTCGGCAGCTTTGTCCTTTTTTTAAAAGGGGCATGCATACATCTTGTTACCACATCGATCGATACAAAAAAGCTCATACAACAGATCGACCAAATTGGCATTGCCTCAATTAACATTGTGGTATTAACAGGCACCTTCACCGGCATGGTCTTTGCATTGCAAAGTTATATCGGTTTTTCTCGCATGGGTGGCGAACAATTTATTGGTACCGTTGTTGCCCTTGGTATGGCACGCGAACTTGGCCCTGTGTTGACTGGCCTTATGGTGACCGGACGAGCAGGATCTGCTATGGCGGCTGAACTTGGCACGATGCGCATCTCTGAGCAAATTGATGCACTCTGGACATTACGTATTAATACTTTTTCTTATCTGATTGTGCCGCGCATACTCGCAAGCATTATTGTGCTCCCATGCTTAAGCCTTTTTGCTACCTGCTGCGGTATTTTAGGCGGCTATTTTGTGGTGGTGTATGCACTGAATTTAAGCGCTGAACAATACATTTCAAGTATTACCCAATTTGTTACCCTTGCAGATGTGTTTGGCGGGCTGACCAAAGCCAGCGTCTTTGGCTTGCTTCTTAGTTGGGCAGGTTGCTTTAAAGGCTACACTGCCAGCGGAGGCGCTCGAGGTGTGGGCAAAGCAACCACTCAAGCAGTGGTGCTCGGCTCAATTTTAATATTAATGATTAATTATGTTCTGACGAAAGTATTGTGAGCAGCTATGATTCGCATTCAACATCTGACCAAACGCTTTGGCGAACGTATCATCACCAATGATCTCAGTCTTGATATCCCTGAAGGGAAAATGACAGTTATTATTGGCCGTTCTGGTGAAGGTAAGTCGTTATTGCTCAAACAGATCATTGGTTTAATCAAACCAACTTCAGGCTCTATTATTATCGATGGCATTGAGACTACCAATTGCACACCGCAAGAACAACAGACGGTATTGCAAACCTGTGGCTACGTCTTTCAGTTTGCTGCGCTCCTTGATTCCCTAAGCGTGTTTGAAAATATCGCCATCACCCTCCTGCAAAATGGGTACACACGAGAACAAGCGCGTGAGATGGTCAAAGAGAAACTCACATGCGTACAACTCAATGAAGATATTCTCGATAAATATCCTTCTGAACTGTCTGGCGGCATGGCAAAACGTGTTGGCCTGGCGCGCACACTCATGAACAACCCGCGCATTATGCTTTATGACGAGCCAACGACCGGGCTTGATCCTATCACACAGCGCCATATTCA
>FYBJ01000499.1_pt1 | contig 11662 bp, 15 predicted proteins | sample 1134611 | NCBI WGS metagenome assembly FYBJ01 (sample SAMEA104116008, study PRJEB20421) | marine metagenome | isolation source: marine | reverse complement strand
GTTGCGTGTAAACCGTTCCCATGCGATATTCCTCCCATTAGATAACTCATTGTTTTCTAATAGGAGTCGCACTTCAAAGTAGCGCGCACCCACATACAAGGGGTGTCGGGATAAGTGATATTATGTTAATTTTAGAACTTTGAGCAGTCCGGGAATCCCGCCTGGGTGTTCACCGGACAGATCAGAAAATCCTGACCTGGGTGCCAACTTCTGCGAGGTCGAACAATTCTGCAATGTGTTCGTTGTACAAACCGATACAGCCATTGGAAGACTGTCGCCCGATTTTGCGCGTGTCACCGGTTCCATGGACGCGATAATACTGCCATGACAGATAAAGCGCATGAGTGCCAAGCGGGTTGTCCGGCCCCGGTGGCCAGTAGTCGGGCCATTCAGGGTTACGCTTTTTCATGGAAGGTGTTGGTCTCCAACTCGGTCCTTCTACTTTTCGAATAACCTTCGTATATCCCCGTCTGGTCAGCTCTTCCGAAACCGGTACGCTCGATGGATAGAGTTTGTAAACGCTTTCGTCTTCAGACCAAAACTGCACCGCCCTTGAATCAATGTCGCAGAGGATCGCCCCATGTTTGAGGTCTTCGAAATGGTCTTGCCATGGCGTGGCCTGGAAGGCGGAGATATTCCTGCGGACCGCTGCTGTATCCGGCTCATTCAAAGTCTGCGCGCTCACCAAAGATGGAAGGCCGATAACAGCAGCGGATGCTGTCGATAGAAACTGCCTGCGATTTTGCATAGATTTGCCCTCACTTGCCTTGATTTTTGTGCTGTTTAGGACCTCTAGCAGCTAGAGGGTCAACCTTCCCAATCATGACGTTCTTGTGAGGTGTTTCAGAGAAAACGGCGCGTGGTTTGACGATATGCGTCAAATTCCGTGCCGTATTGTTCTTTCAACCACGGCTCTTCGGCAAAGGGCGCGGCAACCAATATGCTGATGCAAGCTAACCCGACGAAAGGAACCCAGGGAGCGGATGAAAGCAAAACCCACCCGACGACTATACCGATATCCGCCATGTATTGAGGATTGCGAGAGTAGCGATATGCGCCCTGGGTTCGTAGCGTACCTTTCGCGCCGCCTGTTTGATGGATGCCGAAATGCGCAACCTCTGACCAAACAACGACATTGCCGATTACGATGAGCGGTATTCCAGCCCCAAAACGGATCCAGTCAGGAAACGCCAGTTCGCCCCAACCCAAGGCCCCCAAGATGACAAGGATGCCAAACAGCGAGAATGTTGGCACCCAGACCACCACCGGAGTGACCGAGGTGTAGTATTGTGGGGGCCACAAGCGACTTTTTGGAAAAGCAATCGACCAGAGGATTGCGGCAAATGTGACCGCAGAAATTCCAAGGCCGACACAAACGAGGAAAACCAGCATCAGCCTTTATGATCCTTGTGTCCATAGAGTTGAGCATCGTGATGTGCGTGTGCCAAATCCTCGAACTCAAGGGTGGAATGCCAAATACCGAACTGTTCTGCGAGGCGCGCTTTGATTGTCGCCTTGGCGCTTTCAATGGATGCGCCATCATTGATCACCACATGACAATCCAAAGCGGCTTCATTCTCCTGCATTTGCCAGAGGTGAAGGTGGTGAACGTCCCGGACCCCATCGACATCCATGATTGCCTCGACCACTGTTGCGCTATCCAGATCCGGTGGGCTTCCCAGCATCAGGATGCGAACGGGTTCCCCGATTTCCGTCACGGCAAGGTAGAGGATATAGATCGCGATCCCGATCGTGATCGCTGGGTCGACCCACCACATATCATAGAGAAGGATGAGTGAGCCGCCGATGATAACAGCGACGGAGGCCAATGCATCTGAAAGGTTGTGCAGGAACAAGGCACGGATGTTCACGCTCCCCTTCTGCATTGAATATGTCAGCAGGGCCGTCAGCGTATCTACGATCAGGGCGACGCCACCTAGGATCACGACAGTCCAACCTGCCACTTCGGGCGGGTCGATCAGCCGCATCCCACCCTCGTAGATCAAGTAGGTCCCAACGAGGATTAGGGTCGTGTAGTTGATCAAGCTGGCGACAACTTCGATCCGGCCATATCCGAAAGTCATGCGATCGTCTGCAGATCGCCTGGCGATCTTGCGGGCTGCGAACGCGATCACCAGCGCTGCCATGTCAGAGAAATTGTGCAGTGCATCTGCGATAAGGGCCAGGCTTCCGGATAGGATGCCGCCCAGAATCTGAGCGACCGTCAGGATCGCGTTCGCCCATATGGCGATGGAAACGCGGCGGTCGCCTGAGATAGGGTCAATGTGCGCGTGGCCGTGATCATGTGGCACTTTGCGTCTCCTCGTGGTCAACAGTGGTCGAGGCCAAGCCGGGAACGCGCGGGACTTGCCCGGACCGGATGCTGCGAACCCGTACATTCATCCAGTGGCGGATAACGTAACGATAGAGCAAGTCACGCGCAAATCCGAAGTTCTGATGGTGCTTCACGTAAAAGTTGTCAGGGGCTACGAAGGTTCCAAAATCGCGAGCGATACCGGTTTTCTGAATGTAAGTGCTGCCGCCGTTCCAGTTGATGGGCGGCGCGCTCAGGCAATCTGTTCCGACTCCGTAGGCGCACAGGCTTTCTGTTCCTCTGAATTCCTTCTGGAGCCCGTTTAAGAAGGGGGCGTCCAGAATAAAGCCTTCCAGATCGATCCATCCCGCATCGGTTTCGACTTCAACCCACGAGTGCAGGATTTCAGCCGGAGCAAGGGGGTAGACCAATTCGGGCACCACGCCGCGCTGAAGTGCCTTGTGGATGGTGAAGCCGTGCAGCCGACAGCGAATACCCACGCCGCGCAACAGCGCCATGAGAAGCGTACCCTTCGTATTACACTGCCCATAGCCATCAGCCAACACTTCAGAGGCTGGAATATCGTCGGCGCGGTTGTATCCGAACGCAATTTCGTTCCGGACAAAATCATAGACAGCGCCAATCCGGTCGATGCGGGAAAGGGCCGTCCAGCCGCGATCTTTTATCAGTTTCGAAATCGACGACGTGTTAAAGTCCAGCAACCGTGTTTCGGTCAAATGGGAGTCGGTAGGTGCCAAAAAAGTCTCTCCTTGAATCGCTCAAGAACCGTGATAATCTCTACAGTGACTGTAGGTGCAAGCGCTTTGATGCAAATAGTCACGACACTTGAGTTCCGAAACCATCGATTGACGGAACTCTGTCCTGATCCGAGATCGCCAAGCAATTGCGCGCGTCGGCTGCATTCCATTCGTCATTGGAAAGATCTGACAAGGCGGCATCTTGGGTTTCCTGTGCCCAGCTTCGTCTTCCCGTCGTGTATCTAGCCGATCATGCCGAGGGCTGGAAAGGTGTTGAGCAACCAGAAGGCAAGGCGACTGATCTGACCTGTCATCACGCCGATACCCATCAACACCATCAGTCCCCCCGAGATACGATATAGCCATCGACCGGCCGCACCAATGCGCTTGAGACGACCGGAGATCTCGTTGGTGAAGAGCGCGATCAACAGAAACGGCACACCAAGCCCTGCGGAATAGATGGCCAGAAGCGCAATCCCGTCCGCGCCCGACGCTGCACTCACCGTGAGGATCGATCCCAGTACCGGACCGATGCAAGGCGTCCAGCCAAAGGCAAACGCAAGGCCCAAAAGGTAAGCTCCCACCGCGCTGCCGCCGTCAACTTTCACATCGGGCCTTGTATCACGCATCATTGCAGGGATCTTGATCGCTCCCATCATGACGAGCCCGAACGCGACGATCAAAAGGCCTCCGGCAAGACCGAGCTCGTACTTCCAGCGCAAGAGCACCCCACCCAGAAGACTGGCCCCTGCCCCGAGCGCGACAAAAACCGTGGAGAATCCGAGCACGAACCACAGGCTGAGACCGACACTGCGTGCCCGTTCGCCGATGCTTCGCGCGCGCCCGGACGCTGTAGCGGGCTGGCCCGCGATATAAGAAACATAGCCAGGCGCCAAAGGCAGCACGCAGGGTGACAGAAAGGAAATGGCCCCACCCAAAAAGGCGGCGAGGATCCCGACACCTGAGATTTCGAACATTGAACCCCTGCCTTGCTTCAGTTCGTGAAACGCGGGCCCTTGTAAAAGCTAAAGCCGCTGTAGGAGCAACACTATTTTCTACATGCCGCGCTTTGCCATCGGGGTGAACTTAACCTGCGACAAGCACAAGGTGGTGCCAGGTAGTTTCCGCCTGACCGGCCGGCGCCCTACTGTCCGTCATAGGCCAAAAAGAGAGCGGTTTGCGAAGACGGTTTCAACCTGTGCCGCAGATATCAGAAGACATCCAATGATACGACGTCAGCCACCAGTCCGAGTGTCAGGGTGCCGGTCAGGCGCCGATTCCGTCGTGGTCTGTCAAGCATTCGGAGTGGTCGCGCAACACCTCCAGCACACGACAGTCGGAAGCGTGGCCGCCGCTACATTCATGCACCATCCTCTTTAGCTCCGTGCGAAGGGCTTCCAGCCGGGCCATGCGTTGCTCGACCTGCTTGAGTTGCCGACGGGCGATGGCATCGGCCTCAGCACAAGATTTGTCCGGGTGATCGCTGAGATCGAGAAGCTCGCGGATTGCTTCCAGCGAGAACCCAAGTTGGCGGGCGTGCCGGACAAAGGACAATCGATCAAGTTCTGAGTTGCTGTAGCGCCGCTGGCCCCCAGCCGAGCGCCCTGGCTCCGGCAAGAGCCCGATCTGCTCGTAATAGCGGATCGTCTGCACCTTCGTTCCAGTCTTTTTAGCCAAAGTGCCGATCGTCAGCATATCCATCTCTCCAGTTATCTACAGCGTATGTAGCTTTACGCAGTGCGCAGCACAAGTTCTCTTGTCATTTCACAGCTCAGTGAACACTGGTGGTCCGATAAAAAATACGGCTTGAACCTACAGCTGCTAGAGGCTGTAAACGCGCTGAAAACATAGAATCAAGTTCGGGCGGAACAGTGTGAAACTATCAGGTCTTCAGAAGGTTTTGTGGGCGTTGGCGGGCGCGGCAGTGTTCGTTTTCATTGGTCTGTTGCTGTGGTCGGACTATCGCGCGGACCTTGTTCAAAGCTCGGATGAGCCTGCGTTCTTCGCACGGTTCGAGCTGACCGATCATCAAGGCATGATCCGCACCGAAGAGGATTTCGCGGGGCGTTGGATGCTTGTGTTCTTTGGGTTCGCCAACTGTCCCGATGTCTGCCCGACGACACTTGCGGAAGTGGCTGCCGTCATGGATGGCTTGGGCGAGGAGGCCGCGAAAGTGCAGCCGATCTTCATTTCGATTGATCCCGAGCGGGATACCCCAATGGCTCTTGCCGAATTCGTTCCGCTCTTTGACGCGGGCATCATCGGGCTTACAGGCACATCCGATCAGATCGCAGAGACAGCCGAGACGTTTCCGATCTATTTCAAGCGGATAGAGGAGGCCAGCGCACCTGACGGCTACACAATGGGGCACACATCTCATTTGTTCCTTTTTGACACGCAGGCGGGCTTTGCAGATTCCTGGCCCTACGGGACTCCGGCCGAAGAAATACTTGTCGATTTGAGAAAGAGGATCTGATCGCCATGACACGACTCAAAGGAGAAACGGCCCTGGTCCTGGCGTGGATTCTAGCGCTAATCTCGTCGCTCGCAGTGCTCTTCATTGGCGAGGTGCTCGGACAAACACCGTGCGTGCTCTGTTGGTTCCAGCGGTCTTTCATGTTCCCACTGGCCATCGTCCTGGGGCTTGGCCTGTGGTGGCAAGATCCGCGTGTGGGTCGTTACGGAATCGCACTGGCCTTGGGGGGGGGCGCCGTCGCGCTTTGGCACATGGGCCTCTACGTTGGCCTGATCCCCGAGCGTATTCAGCCCTGCACGGCGACCGGCCCCTCTTGCACTGACGACAACCAGCTGGTCTTCGGCATACCGATTCCCCTGATGGCGCTTGCCGCCTTCGCGATGATCGGGTTTCTGTCAGCTCTTTCACTTAGGGAAAAACAAACATGAATCGACGCAGTCTTGTTCTGTCCGTTCTTGCCGTTGGTGGCGCCGGTTTTGGCGGCGCCGCCTGGTATGCCACCCGCCCCCAACCTGTCGCCGAGACAGCACCCGTCGCGCCCGAAGTGAACGATGTGCTGATCCGGCCGTATTCCCCGATCCTGGGACCCGAGACCGCGCCGGTCACGATCGTTGAGTTCTTCGACCCGGCTTGCGAGGCCTGCCGCGCTTTCTATCCCGTGGTCGAGGATATCATGTCAGAACACGGTGACGCGGTCCGTGTCGTGATCCGATACACACCATTTCACGGTGACGCTTCAGTGGAAGCGATCCGTGTTCTTGAAGCTGCACGGATGCAGGACGTGTTCGAACCGGTGCTCGAAGCGGTCTTGCGAGAGCAACCCCAATGGGCGTCCCATGGCACTCCGGCACCCGGTTTGATCCTTGAGATTGCCGCAGGCGGTGGTCTGGATGTTGAGGCCGCCCGGACACAGATGCTGTCTCCCGGTGTTGTGGCAGTTCTCAACCAGGACAGCGCTGATGTCGAAACGGTTGGCGTGCGACAAACGCCCACGTTCTTTGTGAATGCCAAGCCTCTAAATCCCTTCGGTGAGGCCGAACTACGGCGCTTTGTGGCGGCCGAAGTTGCGGCCAGCCAAAATTGACGACGGTCAGATGCAAAAGAAGGTGAGATAAAGAATGCAATACACCAAAATTTTAGCTGTTTCATTTGCGCTTTCGGGCCTGTCGGTTCCGGTGTCTGCCGGTTCGCAGGATGTGATCGTCGAGAACGCTTGGTCCCGTGCTTCGATCGGCGTTAAACGACCGGGTGCCGCATATATGACTGTACGCAATGCGGGTGAAGACGCGGTCACGTTGACTGGGCTTACGACACCATTGGCCATGATGCCCGAGATTCATGAGACGAAGACCAACGCCGACGGCGTCAGCTCGATGACGCCTGCCGGCGAGATTACGATCGATGCGGGGGGCAGTGTAGCCTTGGCACCTGGCGGACTGCACGCCATGCTCATGAAGTTGCAAAGCCCGATGACGGAGGGGGAGACCTTCCCACTGACATTGACCTTTTCGGACGGTGGCGAAGTGACCGTCGAGGTCCCGATCCTGGGTATCGCCTCGCGAGGGCCAGAGGACTGATGCGCCGTCGGCAACTACTTGGATATGGTGCAGCCGGTGCCGGCGCTCTTGGTCTGATGCTTGGTATCGGCTGGTGGCGCGTAGACGGGCCAGGTGCTTCGAAACCTGGCGGCAAACGGCCCCTCCCCGTGTCGGAGATGGATTTCCGCCTGACCGACCATGAAGGCAATGAAGTGGGTCCCGACACCCTGATTGGGCGTCCCACCATGGTGTTCTTCGGGTTCACCTTCTGCCCGGACGTCTGTCCGACCACGCTTTCGGATATCTCTGGCTGGCTTGAAGAGCTCGGAGACGAGGCCGCGCAGATCAACGTGGTCTTCATCACGGTTGATCCTGAGCGGGACACCGTCGCCGCCATGGCCGAATACGTTGGCTATTTTCACCCGGCCATTCGCGGTTGGACAGGGTCGGAAGACCAGATTGCCCGTGCCGCAGACGGGTTTCGTGCTTCATACAAGCGCGTCCCGACCGACGGCGGGGACTACACGATGAACCATACGGCCAGCGTGTTCCTGTCCGATGCCGAAGGTGAACATGTCACCATGATCGATTATCACGAGCCACGGGAATTTGCAGTTCCCAAGATCCGGCGCGCCCTGTCAAAAGACACCAAGGGGATAACATGACAACAAGAACTGTCGTGGCGATAGTTGCCGTCGCGGGCGCATTCTCGGCGGCCGCTTTTGCCATTTCCGGTATTCTGTCGGAAAGTCCAGTGCCCCCGGCAATTGCCGAAACAACGCTTTGGGTTCCCGATCCGCTCTCGGTACCGCAACTTGAGAACGACGTTGTGACGCTGCCAATTGTAACAAACCTGGAAAAGCGCCTCGCATTCAGAGCGACTCCTCTCTTGTTGCCTGCCTTCGCCGAAACCTCCTTACCCGAAGTTGAACCGCCTTTGATCACCTGGTCGCGTGAGATCGCAGCGGGCGAGACATTGGACGCGGTTTTGGCGGACGCTGGCGTCGCGGCACCTGCCCGTGCAGAGATCGCCTTGGCGCTTGGTGTCGAATATGATCTTCGACGATTGCGCCCGGGCCATGAGGTCACAGTGTTCTCAAAAGTGGACGGGAACCCGATGCGCGTGGAACTGGCGGTTGATGATGGGGTGCGGATTGAAACGGTCTTTGGTGAGGAGCTTGTCACCCGCGTGTTGGAACCGGACGCCGAGGTGGTGACTTTCGCAGGCGAGGCGATGATCGAAAGCTCGGTGTTCGCAGCGTTGGACAAGGCGGGCATCCCTGGGCGCTTTGCGGTTGATCTCGCACAGATGCTGGGCGGTACAGTGGACTTTCGACGCGAACTCTCCGGCGGCGAGACGATGCGTCTCCTTTGGCGTGAGGCGCGAGAGGGCAACAAGAGGATTGGTCAACCCGAGCTCGCCTTCGCTGCACTCGACCTTGGTGGGTCAGTCTACGAGATCGTCTGGCCGAATGATGGGAGCGGCCAGGCGACGATCTATGTAGATGGGGAGGTACTCCGCGTCTTTGCTCAACCGGTGGAAGGTGCGCGGCTGAGTTCTGTCTTCGGCCGTCGCACGCACCCGGTCTATGGGAGTGTTCGGATGCATACGGGTGTTGACTTTGCTGCTGCCCGCGGCACCCCGGTGCACGCAACCGCACCTGGTCGCGTGAGCTTCATCGGTCGCCGCGGTGGGTATGGTCGGGTGGTTGAGGTGGCGCATGGCTCCGACACACTTACACGCTATGCGCATCTCAGCAACGTGCCCGACGGTCTCGAGCAGGGGCAGCGCGTGATGGCGGGTGATGTGATCGGGCGCGTTGGCGCGACCGGAACTGCAACTGGTCCCAACCTGCATTACGAAGTGCGCGTGGATGGGCGTCCCACCGACCCTCTTTCCGACGATCGGCTCGCAGAGGCAGCCGAGCGTGAAACAGATGACACGGCGGCGCTCGAACGACTGAGCGAGGCGCGTTCGCTCTTGGCAGAAAGGCTCGCTGGCGGACTTGTGCAACCTCCCTTAGAAAGGCTCTGATCCTTGATACGGGTTGCCGCGGCCCTTGCATTCACGTTCGCTTTGCTGACGGCGTCCCTGGCCGTCGCCGAGGCGATCCCCACTGATGTCCGCAAAACCAACGGCTGCCGGTGCTGCCTGTCCTGGATGAAACACCATGAGGAAAACGACTTTATGCCCAGGGAAATGGACATGTTTGCAGGGCCTCTCGTGCAGTTTAAGCTTGAAAATGGCGTGCCGCAGCCCATCGCGTCCTGTCTTGCGGCGTTGGTCAACGGCTACGTGATCGAAAGCCATGCACCCGCGTCTGGCATCCAGCGGTTGTTGAGTGAGCGTCCAGATGCAGTGGGGCTGGCGGTGCCGGGAATGCCCCATGGCGCGCCTGGCATGGGTCCTGAAGACAGACGCGAGGCCTATGAGATCCTCCAGTTCCGCGACGATGGTTCTGCCGAGGTCTTTAGCAGCTACTCGGCAACTGACTGACGTATCGGCGAGGCCTCAGCGTTTGGAACCCCTGTCCCCAATAGCCCTTGGATTTCTTGGAAGTCTGGCCGCCGGATCGCTGACCGCGGTCGGGGCGATCCCGGTGCTCTTTGGGCGCATTCCAACCCGGGCCACACGCGACCTGCTGCTTGGCTTTGCGGCTGGTGTCATGCTTGCGGCCTCGTTTTTCTCGCTGATCATTCCGGCTTTGGACGCAGCCGAGGGGCAGTTCGACAATGGTGCTCTCCCGGCCGCCATCGTCTGCCTTGCGATTCTGCTCGGCATGGGCGCGGTTGCCTTGATGAACGAAATGCTACCGCACGAGCATTTCAAGTCCGGGCGCGAGGGTCCCGATGCAGCCTCTCTGCGCCGGGTCTGGCTGTTCATCATCGCGATCACAATTCACAACTTCCCTGAAGGTCTGGCTGTTGGAGTCGGGTTCGGGGCTGATGGACTTTCGGGCGGCTTGCCGCTTGCGATCGGAATAGGCCTGCAAAACGCACCCGAAGGCCTGGCAGTGGCGGTCTCGCTGCTTGGCGAGGGGTATTCCAGACGCCGGGCCTGGGGTATCGCCGCGTTGACTGGCCTTGTGGAGCCGATAGGCGGGCTGCTAGGTGCTGGCATCATCAGTATCTCGCAGCCGTTGTTGCCATGGGGTCTCGCCTTCGCTGCTGGTGCGATGCTCTATGTCATCAGCCACGAAATCATTCCAGAAACGCACCGTTCCGGTCATCAGAACAAGGCGACACTTGGTCTCGCGGTTGGCCTCGTAATCATGTTGTTCCTGGATGTATGGCTGGGATGATCCGGTGAAGCTTCCTCTCTTCCAAGGGGTCATTGCGTCCCTCACGGCAGCTCTTGTCGGTCGGGTGGCAAAGGCAAATGTTGTCACCAAATCGGTCGATTTATGTCCCGGTTTTCCAGTCATTCCAGGTTTCCATCTCATTTGCCCGAAGAATGATGAAGAAACCACCGGACTGCCTGGTGGAACGTCATGGTGGAGCTCTGCCCTTTTGACCCTCGCGATCTGCGTCGGGGCGGTGCATCGGCCCCGCTTAACATGGCCGAAGTATACGTGATCGTCGGCTTGGGACTGCGACACATACCGCCGTTGTTGCAGGTCAATTGCCTTGCGATGTCCACGGCTCTGTCTTTGGTCCGGGCTGGTGCAGCCGGAGCATCACGACTTTCACAGGTGTCCGCCGATAGCCTGACGCAACAACAAGACAGGGACCAATGACTACCAATTTCTTTCTTCTTGACCCGTTAGGATATGCGATTTCGCCAGCGGTCATTCTTTGCATCGGTTTGGCTGCATGGGCTTACATCAGCGGCCTCGCACGATCCGTGCGCATTCGCGGCACAGTTTCTATCTGGCGGCAGATCCTATTCTTCGCCGGCCTTGCCCTTATTCTCGCGGCCACGAATGGCCCTTTGGCTTCGTTGGGGCACAGCTTCTTCTCGGTGCACCAGGTTGACCATCTTCTCCTTCGCCTGGCCGGACCACTTTTCATAGCGGTGTCGCAGCCATGGCGCATCCTGCAAGCCAGTCTGAAAAGACGGTGGCGCCGAAACCTGAGCGCGCTGTCGTCTTCCCGGTGGGTGGGGTTCATGGCGCATCCGGCAATCGCCACTTTCTTGCTCGTCGTCGCGCTCTTTACCTGGCAGATACCAGTTCTTTATGGGCTTGCACAGCGCATCGCGGCGATCGAGGTGCTTGCGCATCTGGCGATGGTACTGGCCGGGGTCTGGTATTTCGGTATGCTCTTTGATCCCAGGGATCCCCCTGAGGGCGCGCGACGGGGAGCCAGGCTGATCTCCGGTTTCGTGGTCGTCGTTTCAAATATCTTCCTGGGCTCCCTGACGACGCTCAAGGAGGTGAGCCTATATGCATCTTACCAAACGACGAAAACCGGTTTGCTGGGGGCTTTGCCCGACGAAACGATTGGTGGCTACATGATTTGGGTTCCCTCTTCGATGGTGATGATTGCTGCAATCATTCTGGTCATGAACGGCTGGAACGCTTCTGAGGTGCGTCGCTGGGATGCGCGATACGAACTGATGCGCGGCTCGAACACG
>FYBJ01000286.1_pt1 | contig 11731 bp, 8 predicted proteins | sample 1134611 | NCBI WGS metagenome assembly FYBJ01 (sample SAMEA104116008, study PRJEB20421) | marine metagenome | isolation source: marine | reverse complement strand
CTCCTACCACCTCGCACGGGGGCGGCGCCGGGTCTGTGAGACGAATCTTCGGCTATGCTTCCCCGAACTCTCCGCCGCAGAGCGCGCCAGCATGGTCCGCAGAGTGTTCCGCTCCAATGGCATAGGGTTCGTTGAGATCTGCATCGCCTGGTGCCGGGACAACGAGGATTTCAGGGACCGGGTGCAGTTTCATGGCCTCGAAAACCTGGAGGCGGCGGCCGCCCAGGGTCGCGGCGTACTGCTGTTCGGCGCGCACCTGACGACCTTCGAAATCTCCGGCTTTCTGTTCAGCCTGGTAGGTGAGCTCAACTGCACCTATCGTGCCAATGACAAGAACCCCCTGTTCGATGCATTCATGTATAACGGTCGCAGTCGACTCTATGAGGGCGTGTACGAACGCAAGGATATACGGGGTGCCATGCGCTGCCTGAAACAAGGGAAGACGCTCTGGTATGCGCCGGACCAGGACTACGGCGCACAGCACTCGGTTTTCGTGCCCTTCTTTGGTAATCTGGCCGCGACGATCACGGCCGGTACCCGCTTCGCGCAATTCAACGATTCACCGGTGGTATTCTTCAGCCACTATCGGCGAGAGGATGACTCCGGATACGATATTTACTTCAGCCCGGCTCTGGAAAACTACCCAAGCGGCGATGATGAAGAAGATGGGATCATCATCAATAAACTCGTTGAAGACGCGATAAGGAAGCAACCTGATCAATACCTGTGGTTGCACAAACGCTTCAAGACGCCACCGCCAGGTAGCACCAAGAACCCGTATTGATCACAGACTGAATTGACTATGCCCACCACGCGCTGGCAAGAAATCGATATTCGCTGGTATACCGTTGCTGTCAGCCTGTTGCTTTCTGTCTATACGATTCTGTTACCAGGCATTCCTAACGACGATGCCTATACCTATATACGTACAGCCGATATTTTCGTACAGGAAGGAACGGTCGCAGCCATCGCGCACTATACCTGGGCTGGCTATTCCATACTCATCGGTCTGGTCAGCATGCTGGGACTGCCGCTGTTTACCGCGGCCTATATCATCAACGCGTTGTTCTATGCACTGCTGGCTTTTTCCTTCGTCAGTATTGTCCGCAAATTCGATAATGCCAGTCGAACGGTCTTCCTCGCCGCACTCACCATACTGGTTTTCCCCGAACTCAACGAGAACAGGAACCTGATCATTCGTGATACAGGATTCTGGTCATTGTCCATCCTCGGGCTCTGGCAGTTCATCGAGTACAATGGCTCCCGGCAACTCAAACATGGCCTTGGCTTCTGCCTGGCGCTCGGACTCGCGGCCCTTTTCCGGCCAGAAGCGATTGTCTACCTGGCTCTCACACCATTCTGCCTGCTGCTCAATTCTCTCCATGATGCCGCGCGCAATCGCAAAGATCTGCTGCGTATTTTCGCGTTGCTGTTTGCACTGGGAGTCCTGGGCACGCTTTTACTGTTCCTGCTTGGTATAAACCTGCCCGCACTGCTGCTCGAGTTTGCCTCTACCTATCTGCCCTTCCTGGTCAATGCCATTAACCCGCCAGAGGGTCAGGTGGCCGCAATGGCCAATGCAATCTTCGGCGAATACGCCTCCACCTTCTCGCGCCAGTATGTGACAGCCGTGGTCGCCTTCGGCCTGCTGGTCATTCTGTTCATGAGCGTGTTCTATGCCGTCAGTGGTCCGTTCTTCTGGCTGCTGGCCTATGGTGTCTTCAAGCGCTACATCCATTGGGACAAATCGGCCATGGCACCCTTGCTTGCCTATGCGTTGATCAATTTCGTCGTGCTGTTTGTTTTTCTCTACATCACGAGGTTTCTGGTCAGTCGATATGCCATGGTGCTGGCCATCATGTTTGCCACGCAGCTTCCATTCGTGGTCGGCAGAATCCTCGATCGCCTGCAAGTATCGCAGTGGCGGCAGTTGGGCATGAATGTACTGGTATTCTTTTTCTTCTACTGCGCGGTGGATTCCTATATCGGTTTCGGCAAGCCCAAGGCCTGGTTAATCGATGCGGCAAACTACGTAAAGCACGAAGCCAATCCATCGACGGACATCATTACCAACAACCACACCATCGCTTATTTCTCAGGCAAGGTTGAAGGCTACGATCAGGTACTGCGTAATCTGACGGAGTATGAGATTCAGACGGCCAATCCCGGTGACCTTATCGCCATCGAGATGTACTACGAGATGACAGTCTTCGTAGAAAACGAAAGCGTGACTCCCTACCTGGAACCGGTTGCTGCTTTCCCCAACGAAGCGGACGCGAGGGTGGCGATCTACCGCCGGGTGCAGCCCAGGCAGGATTTGAATCAGTAGTCCTCGTGGCACAGGGCGGCGCGCGTTGCCAGAATGGCTGACTACCAGTTGTCCGGACGTTCCCGTTTCGTGACCAGAACGTTTTCCATGATCATGTAATTCAGATCCGTCCCCATAAACATATTGACCGCATCCTCCGGACTGCAGACCAGCGCTTCTCCGGGCCTGCACAGTGAGGCGTTGATCAATAGTCCATGTCCGGTTTTCTCCTGGAAACGGGTGAGTAGCTTGTGAAAGTCAGGACTGCTTTCTTCCCTAACGACCTGGGCGCGGGTACTGCCATCCTTGTAGACGATGACCGGATACTTTTCCTGCCACTTCTTGCTGACCGGGGTGCTGAATAGCATGTATTCATCCTGGCCGTTCGGCGGCAACATCTCCTTTGCCACTGAATCAAGGATGCTGGGCGAGAAGGGTCGCCAGTGTTCACGGAATTTAACCTGGTGATTGATGGCATCGATAATACCCAACTGGCCAGGATTGGCGAGGATGCTGCGATTACCCAGCGCCCGGGCACCGAACTCCATGCGCCCGCGAAACCAGGCAAGCAACTGGCCGTTAGCCAGGAGTTCGGCTGCTTTCTCGTGCGGGTCTTCAAGCAATTCCCATTGCGGCTTGTCCCGATGGTTGGAACAGGCGTTGATACAGGCGTTGCTGCTGTACTTCGGCCCCAGGTACATATTGCCCGGTGCTGTGATACGAATTCCCTGCTGGCGTACCGCATAGGCGGCGGCGCCGATGGCTGTACCCGAATCACCACAGGCCGGGTGTACTATGAGTTCCTTCACCAGCGGGTGCGAATTGAGCCTCTGATTAAGCCGAATATTCAGCGCACCGGTTCCAGCCACAACAAGTCGACCGGTATCTTTCAACAGATCGCCCAGATAGTGTTCGACCATCTCCACGGCCAGGTCTTCATAGAGTTTTTGTATGGCGGCAGCATAGTGGACATATGGATCCTCCAGCAGATTGCCCGCCCGCCTCGGTCCGAGTTTCTCAACCAGTTTGCCGCTGAAGTAATGCCCCCGCGACTTGGCTTTGTAACGCCGCAGACCAATTGTGGTAATCAGGCGTGTATCCACCTTGAATTTCCTGCCATCGAATTTGGCAAGATAGGACAGGTCATATTTGTTCGGATCACCGTAGGCAGCGATTCCCATGACCTTGTATTCGCCGTCCAGGATTTCGAATCCCAGGTAATCGGTGAGGGCTGCATACATGCCACTGAGCGAATCGGGATTATAGAAGCGCTTGATCTTCTTGATCTCTCCGTTCACTCCACGGCCGAAGTAGACATTGGCGTATTCACCTTTGGAGTCGTTACAGAAAATGGCAACAGACTCGTCTTTCTCGAACAGGCTTTCATTCAACAAGTAACCGCTGCTGGCGTGTGCCAGTTGATGCTCTACCGGGACCAGTGTTATCCGATTGAAATCGATATGGAGCTTGTCCAACAGCAGACGCAGATCCTTGAGGTAGCGCCGGTAGCGGCGATTGCCATTGAAAAGACTGTCGAGGGCGCGATCCGGTGCATACCAGTGCCGACGGGCATAGTGCCAGCGTGCTCGGCTGAACAGTGAAACCGGCGCAAAGGGAATGGCAATATGACTGACGTCATCTCCCTTCAGCCCGGCAATTTGCAGGCAACGACGCGCCGATAAATAGGGTAGCTCGTTCTTGGCATGCCTGCGACGAATCAGGCGTTCTTCTTCAATGGCAGCAACGAGCTTGCCGTCGACGATTATTGCCGCCGCCGGATCATGACCGATTGCCCCTGCCAGGCCCAGAGTTACATTCATGGCTCTGCCTTCTCATCCTTTTGCTTCGATCCACTGAAACCCAATGCATCCTGTATCACGCGAAACTTGTTTGCCAAGCTGGAGTTTCGCCAGTTCTCCATGAAATCGGTCCAGTCATTCTGCAATGCCCTGGCCGCGCTACTGCTATTGGCATGGTATCTTGCGGCATTCAGATCGATCGCTATCAACTTGTCATTCTTGAGCAGGAAATTTGTTGCTTTCAGATCACCATGACTGAGCTGATACTGCTGCATGATGCTGAACAGATCCTGGAATCCACGCACCAGCGAGTCGGGGTTCTGGCGAAGCAGCGGATTGGCCTCCAATTGCTTTAACAGATGTTCCGCGTCGATCTTCTCGGTGAGGAGATAGGAATCACCGCGCAGGCTCCAAAGCAGGCGCTTCTCCATGAACAGGATCGGTTCCGGTGTAGCTAGTCCCAGCGCCCGAAACACCCGAGCCATGCGCCAACAGTTATTGGCGCGACTGGGACTGAAGCTGCGCGCCAGGCCATGGCCGAAACCTTTCTTGCTGAAGCGTTTCAGTACAAAACGCTTACCCAGGAGTTCAAGCTCCACGACAGTGGAGGATTCGCCACTCTTCAGCATCTTGCCCTGCGCCAGTAAGGCATCCGGATTTGCCTGAAACCGCTCCAGTATCTTGCGCGGAAAGTCCGCCTGGTAGACCAGCAGGTAGTTGCTCTGTTCAATCTGGAAAACCTTTTCCTGCTTGCGAAACGACCCTTTCGCCAGCAATTCGACGCGGCGGCGGCGCTTGTCCCTCACCTCCTGCCTGAGTTGTTCCGGGTCCAGCAGGTCTTGGGCGAACGAGGTTCCCTGGTAGTACTCACACAGCTGGGGCAATTTTTCATCGCAAACCACCGGGAGCTGCGCGAGAAACTCGGCGATCAATCTTGTGCGCTGTGCGATCGGCAAGGGTTCGTTCTGTGTTTGCAGCCTGCTGCTGCTCAATACATAGATGCGTTCGCGCGCCTTCAACAACTGCCCCATGTCGAATCCATCCTGCCAGATCCCAGCCTGGTGACACCTGGCCAGGGCCTGCATTGCGGCTTTCAATACCGACTCCTGCTCGGCGTCAGTCTGGGCGCGCTGGAACAACTGCTCGAGGTTGAGTGCCTCCTTCAACTGATCTATGAACAGCACAGTACCCCGCCCATCCGTCGTATTGCTGTGATGCAGGATGTCCGGGGTGGGAATCTGCCGTTGTCGGAGCAGGTCTGCGGCGCGAAGCTCATTGAACAGAAAACGCTTGTTGCGCGCTCCCTGCAGAAACAGCTTGAGGATGACCTCCGATTCTTTCCAGGTGGCGATGGCGGTAATTCTTTCACCGGGGATATTACGCAGTATCTTTTTGACCCGTACCGACTCCGCACCGCGATCGGTACTCACCTGCAGACAAAAGGGCGTGGGCACATCCTTACCCATGGCGATTAGCTGCTGACAATTGAGCTCCATCATGCGGCATGCTCTCCGGCTCTCTGCGCCCGTTTGACGGCATCGCGCTCAGCCATCCGCGTCACGCGGCTGACAACGCGCTGCCGGCAAAGCCCGTCTTCGCGCAGACAAGCACGCGTGTTGCTGGCACTGTAAGTCTTCATAAAACAGAAATAGTCTCGATGAACGATGCCATTGTCATGCAGTGCCCTGCCTGTCATTGCCGGCTGGTCGGTCGGCTGCATTTTAACGCTGAACTGCGCTGGCCGTTCCTTCCAGTTGGTACTAACGTCCTGGAGACTGATCGAGCCCTTCGAAACATTCGAAACCTTCGATTCCGTATCCGCCCCCAGCACTGGCATGCGTAATTGTATTGGATTCTTGAGAATCTCTCCCCAGCCTACTCCTGAATGCAACCTGGCGAAACAGGATTTGCCACCGATCATCACTGGTAGCGTCTTTCGTCCCGAGGCTCTGCGAGACACTGTTGCTGATGCGAACTGCAGGATTTGATGGGGATTCTCTCCCTGCCTATGGCGCACAAATTCTTTGCTTAAATAGTACACCGGCTTATTCATGCACCCATTGTTCAAACAGTTTGCACGCCTCCCCGGGCAGGGAATAGAGCACCGGGTTCTTTCCGTAGGCCAGGCCATTTTCGGACCAGCTCGATTCGGGCAACTGCTGCAACATCCAGAGCAGCTTCTCATTCAGCTCCTCCTGCCTGAATGGCTCTGCACACACCTGGCCGGAATTGGCGTCCCTGATGTGGCTGGCATAGCCACAACTCGAGGTTGTCAGCACCGGCAACCCGGCAATCGTCGCCTCCAGCAGGACATAGCCTGCACTCTCCTGGTAGGCGGGGTGCAGCAGCAGGTCGGCGCCTGCAAAAAAGCGGGGAATGTCATCCCTGCCCGGCAGGACCTGCACCCGATCCGCCACACGCAGTTTCCTGGCCAGCCGCAGAAACCGATTCGGTTTACCCTGGCCGACCAGAACGTAGCGAGTCTTCTGTCGCCACTGAGGTGGCAGGGATGCCAGGGCCATGAGCGCCCGGTCTACGCCCTTGATCTTGAAGCCGGATCCAACCTGCAGCAACAGTAGTTCAGATTCTCCTACGCCCAGTTCTTCCCTGAGCGAGGCGCGGGCAGCCTGGTCAATACTGTCTACCCGCCGGTCTTCGGTAATGCCGGGGGGAACTTCGATCAGTCTCTCCTTGCTGTAGGGATAATACTGCTCATAGGCCCTGCGCTGATTCTCGGAGAGAACCAGCGCTCTGGTGCCGGAGGCTTCCCCAAATACGGCCTCTTCATAGGCAAGAAAATGACGATAGCGCGGCGTAAACTTGTAATAGGCACCGCGTTGGGTTTCGGCTTTTTCCCTGAAGCAGGAATCGGCGGCGAAATACACATCGAGATGCGGCATCTTGTTGAAACCAATTACCAGGTCCGGCGATTCATGGTCGATCGCCTGCTTTACCCAGTCCGTATACAGGCGGTACAACTTCAGGCGATTGTTGGACTTGACCGGAACAATTCTGATGTCGAACCCGGGGGCTGGCTCCCCCTGCCAGCGCAGCGTGTACACCAGAATTTCGTGTCCCTGCCTGGCGCACTCGCTGGCGATCTGCATGAAATCCCGCTGCTGACCACCGTAGGGGAAGTAATTGTAGATAAGAAAGCAAAGCTTCATGGTTTTATTTCTACCAGGGTGGGCTCCTGGCTCAGCAATTCTTCAAACTGCATCCACACGGCCTCGGGTTTATGGGTAGCGAAACAGGCCGGGGTAACCGGGAATGGCTGGTCTTCGAATTCATCGGTGACCCCCGGACCGTTGTAGGCGCAGGTTTTCTTCACACAGGGTGCGCAATTAAGGTTGGATGTCAGGTGCCGCTGGCTCAAACCATAGGTTCCCGAGAGACCCGGATTGGTGGGCCCGTACAGAGAAACCGTGGGTTTGGCGAGCGCGGCCGCCAGATGCCCAAGGCCGGTGTCGACGGCGATCACGCCTTGGCTCTGGCTGATCTCGCGAGCGATGCCACCCAGGCTCAATTTGTCCAGAACGACTACGCCGTCATTGCCCCTGGCGATAAATTTGGCACGCTTGCGCTCTTCATTATCACCCCAGGGGACCCGGACCCTGAAACCGGCTTCGGTGGCGATATGTGCCAGGTGTCTCCAGTAATGCTCCGGCCAGTGCTTGGTGGCCCAGGTTGTGCCGTGCAGGAAAATAACCTGCTTGTCGTTGTGCGAATCAGGACTGCCATCGAATTGAGTGATGTCTATGCCGTAGTCGACAGTGTCCCGATCATAACGATGCTGCAAGGCGCGAGAAAACAGTTGCCGCACCCGATCTACTGCATGCTCGGTCCAGGGTACGGAGTACATCTTGTTATAGAAGAGCGTGGCCAGTGGTTCCCTGATCGTACGATTGCTGAGCCCGATGGTCAGGCCTCTGGAAAGCCTGCTAATGATTCCGCTCTTGATCAGCCCCTGGGCATCGATTACCAGGTCGTAGTGTTCGCTCTGCAGGGCGTTCTTGAACGTGCGAAACTCCTGATTCATATAGGTCTTCACCAGGTTGCGACGCCAGCGGCGAATAGCGACCGGGATGACCTTGTCTACCGCAGGATGCCAGGCAGGAACCTCAGCAAAATTCTCTTCGACAACCCAGTCGAACACCAGGTCCTTGTGTGCTCGATGGGAATCGGTAACGGCCGGCAGCGTATGGATAATGTCGCCAAGGGAAGAGACTTTGACTATTAAGACGCGCAAGACCCGAATCCTTTCTCTGTATTGTCTTTCATTTTATCGATAGCGCCTGAGTCCATGACATCAACTCGATGTCAGTTCTTTTACTGCCGCAATCGCAAGCTCCGGACCCAGTTCGGTCAGGCAACGCATATGGCCATAGGGGCATTCGCGCTTGAAACAGGGCCTGCATTCAATATCGGTATAGAGCAATTTTACCCTTTCGCTCAAGGGCGGTGTAAAGTCAGGCGAGGTCGAACCGTAGATTCCGGTCACCGGTTTGCCCAGGGCCGCCGCCACATGCATCAAACCAGAATCATTGGATACCACAGCATCGGCATATGACAACAGGTCTATGGCTTCTGCAAGGCTGGTGGTACCGGTGAGGTTGTAGCAGTGGTTCAGGTGCGACGGTTCGACGTCCGCCAGGATGGATTCTGTAATCAGCTGGTCGTTAGCCGAACCGAAGAACCAGGCTTGCCAGCCGCACTCTACCAGCGCATTCACCAGCTCTGCATAATGGTGTGCAGGCCATTGTTTCGCGATACCAAATTCCGCACCGGCGCAGATAGCCAAAACGGGCTTGTCGGTGTTCAGGTGGAAGCGCGCTTTGAGTTCTTCCCGGCTGTCTTCCCGAGCCTGTAACCTGGGATAGGGAATGCTGGCCGGTGGCGTGTCACTTTGCGGATAGGCGAGGGCGGCGAAGCGCTGCACCATCAGGGGAAACGCCGCCTTGTCCAGGACCCGGCAATCAGTGAGCAGGAGTTGACGCCACTCTCCGCGCCAGGCCGTACGGCGGGGAATTCCGGCATGAAAGGGGATGAGGGCTGATTTCAGTGAATTGGGTAACACGATGGCCCGGTCGAATTTGCCCCGCAGCCTTCGCCCGATTGCCCGCCGGCGACCCAGCTTCAATTCGCCATGCCCCAATTCCGACGGCATGCTGGCGTCCACTTCTGGCATGCGATGCAAAAGCGGCAAGGTCCAGTCTGGCGCCATCACAGTGATCTGGCAAGCTGGATCCTGTTGTTTCAGGCACATGAACAGGGATTGCGCCATGACCATGTCGCCAACCCAGGACGGTCCGATTACCAGTATGTTCTCTCGGGCTGCCTGCCCCATGTTACTCCCCTGATCGCTTACCGTGTTGACCATGCCTCTGCTTCCCGACACACAGCCGTGCGCCGCCTGGATTGGCTACAGGCATGATACTAGAAACCGGGTGGATAGAGCGTGTTTGCAGCAATCAGGTCTGCATATCCGGTGTGACACGCAGGACTTCATTTACCGTGGTGAGCCCCGCCGCCACTTTCTGTGCGCCACTGAGTCGCAGGCTCAGCATACCTTCCTTGTAGGCTTGCTTGCGCAGGGCGGGTAGATCGGACTTGTCATCCGCGAATCGATACAGGGATTCGGTAAAGGGCATCACTTCGTAGATGCCCTCGCGGCCAAGGAAGCCGGTTTCCCTGCATTCGAGGCAACCCTCAGCGATCGCTGCCTTTCTCGGGAGCTTGACCTTCCAGGGACTGGTGAGGGTTTGCCAGGCCTCTTCCGAAATCTCGGTAGCTTGTTTGCAATGGGGACAAAGCACACGCACCAGGCGCTGGGCCATGATGCCCACCACCGTCGCCTTCAGCAAATAGGGTGGCACCCCGAGTTCCAGCAAGCGCGTGATAGCGGATGGCGCGTCGTTAGTGTGAAGGGTCGTAAATACCAGGTGTCCGGTGAGCGCGGCCTGTATCGCCATTTCCGCTGTGGGCAAGTCCCGTACCTCGCCGATCATAATGATGTCGGGATCCTGTCTGAGCAGTGCCTTTACCCCATCGGCGAAGCCCAGATCGATGTTCTCCTGCACCTGCATCTGGTTGAAACTGTCCTCAACCATCTCGATAGGGTCTTCGATGGTGCAGACATTCACTTCTTCCGTGGCCAGTGACTTTAGGGTGGAATACAAGGTTGTGGTCTTACCACTACCCGTCGGGCCCGTGATGATCACGATGCCATGATTGTTGGCGGTAATCTTGTTCCAACGCTGCAAATCCTCATTGATGAGGCCCAGCTCCTCGAAAGGCTTCAATAATACTTCCGGATCGAAGATACGCATCACCAGCTTTTCGCCAAAGGCTGTGGGCAGGGTTGAGAGACGCAACTCTACCTCGTTGCCATTCGGGCTCTTGGTCTTGATGCGGCCATCCTGGGGTTTCCGCTTCTCGGCGACATTCATCCTGCCGAGAATCTTCAATCGACTGGTGACTGCGCTCAGCGCCTGCATGGGCAGGGCATAGACGGTGTAGAGCACACCATCGATGCGAAACCGAATATTGCCTTTTTCCCGGCGTGGTTCGATGTGGATATCACTCGCCCGCTGCTCAAACGCATACTGTAACAGCCAGTCAACAACATTGACGATATGCTGGTCATTGGCTTCGGGGTCTTTGAGCTTGCCGAGCTCCAGCATCTGCTCGAGATTGCCAATGCCCTTGAGCTGTGAGGAACCACGGGTGGCACCCTGTATGGAGCGGGACACGCTGTAGAATTCTGAGGCGAGCCGCTTTATGTCAGACGGATTGGATACAACCCGCTTCAGCCGCTTGCCTGAGGTGTGCTCTAGCACGGACTCCCAGACGTCGATATAGGGTTCGGCACTGGTGACCACGACTTCGTCGGCGGTTTCTGCCACCGCCAGAATCTGGTGACGCTGGGAGAACTTGTAGTCCATCACCTTGGTCACCTGGGCCGCATCGATCTTCAGCGGGTCGATGCGAAAGTAGTCCTGGCCACTCTGGCGGCTGAGCTCCTGGGTGAGGGTTTCGATATCCAGTTTGCGATCGGCCCTGCCCTGGTCAGCGATTTCCAGATCCGCGAGATACTGGAGAATATGCTTGCCACGGTGATCTGCCGCGTGACGATTGGCAACGGCGTTGTCGTAGTCAGCCTGGGTGATTCGATGGCTTGCCAGTAAACCGTCGAGGAAGTTTTTCAGATCGAGGGGACCTCGTGGCGGCGGCGTTGCCTGGCTGACAGATTTTGATTCTTCTATGGCTGACATCGAACACCGGTCTCTGACGGGGCGCGTCCCCTGTTGATGCGCAAATTACCTGCATGGGCGCATTGGTGAATGCCCCAAGTGTAACCCCGCGGGTGGCAAAAACAAACAGAGTGCCCGCAATCTGTGACGCGTGTCAGGAGTTCAGGGGCTGATAGCGGCGACTACTCGACGAGTTTTATCCACTCGCCTGCTTGTGGGTTCCCTGAAGGGTAGTAGCCATTGAGGAGGCGTAGTGTCTCTTCCGGATAACTCGCGATACGCGAGGAACGGGCAACCACCGCAAAGTCGAAGAATTCGCTGGCCTGCACATAGCGTATCTTCATTTCTGCACCCAACAGGGTTTCGCCCCG